>Ga0265327_10000778_pt1 | contig 49242 bp, 49 predicted proteins | sample 41621metaG_FD_202089 | JGI IMG/M metagenome (GOLD analysis project Ga0265327, IMG submission 202089) | Rhizosphere microbial communities from Carex aquatilis grown in University of Washington, Seatle, WA, United States - 4-16-21 metaG | ecosystem: Host-associated > Plants > Roots > Rhizosphere... | reverse complement strand
AGCCGCAGTCAAAACGGTTACACAGGATGATATCATTGGCTATGTAAATCATGCAGAGGAATTTTTACAAGTAACTGGCTAACTTTAGAAACGCTGTAAGTGATTGCGCCTTAACTGCTAACAGCACATTTTTATTTTTTCTAGTTAATCCTGTAACTTTAGGAACGTTAGATTGGTCAAACAATAAAATTAGAATTTGCGAGGTCGAAATGAAAATTTTTGTTAGTTGGTCAGGGCAGCGCAGCAAAGCTATTGCAGAGCTGCTCAGCAATTGGATGAAGTGCGTTATCCAAGCATCAAGACCATGGATATCGACAAGAGACATAGACCGTGGAGCTATTTGGTTTTCAGAAATTAGCGACCAACTTAAGAATACCTCTGCTGGCATTGTGTGCCTTACCCAAGAGAACAAAGATAAACCTTGGATTTTATTTGAAACTGGGGCTTTAGCTAAAGGACTTACAACAAATCGGGTTTGCACTTTCCTTATCGACCTTCAACCATCAGATCTAGAAGATCCCCTTGCGCAATTTAATCATACCATTCCGGAAAAAGGCAGCATGTGGGATCTAGTTCGGTCATTAAATGGGTGTCTAGTAGAGCAGAGTCTAGATGAGAGAATTCTTGACCAGGTTTTTAAAACGTATTGGCCACAGTTCGAGTCTGACTTCCAAAAAGTCTTAGCTGAAAACAAACCAACAGTGAATGTGGCTCCTCGACCTGAGTCCGACATTCTCGCAGAAATTCTCAACAACACTCGCAACCTGAATCAGAGAGTTCGTGAGATCGAAACCAGAATAGAACTAGAAAAAAAGAACAACCCAATGGATAGTTTTATTCATCATTCTGACAAAAAGCACATGAACAGCATAATTAAGATGCTTAAATCTGGGATGTCAGATGATAAGATCATAGGCACATTAGTGGATTTTGACATGCCACCAAGCTATGCATCACAACTAATTAACAGTGTTCGTCGTGAGCTTGGTATTGAGTTATCTAAATAGTTCTAAACCCGCATAGGATGCGCTGAGGTACGAAGCGCATCGCTCGCGAGCGATGCGCCTCCTTCGTCGGCACATCCTACGCGATTTCGTGTGCCTCCCCTTACGAATTCCCACAACGCTTCCCGTTAAACCTCCAAGCTAATACCGCCAGTCCCAGCCCGCTAGAACTGGCATCATCGGTGGGCAGACAAAAACACACCGCCCACCCTACAACCCACTCAACCAAAAACAAAATACACCATGAGCAGTTTACCAAAATGTCCAAAATGCGGCTCGGAATTCACTTACGAAGAAGGCAGCCTGTATATTTGCCCGGAATGCGCGCATGAATGGGCAAAAGACGCGGCCACCGAGGACGCCGATCAAAAACGGATCGTGCATGACGCCCATGGCAATGTGCTGAACGACGGCGATTCGGTCACGGTCATCAAAGACCTGAAGATAAAAGGCTCGTCCTTGGTGGTCAAAGTCGGAACCAAAGTCAAAAGCATCCGCCTCGTCGAAGGCGACCATGATATTGACTGCAAAATCGATGGCATTGGCGCGATGCAGTTGAAATCAGAATTTGTCAAGAAGGCGTAGCCCAGCGCCCAATATCCTCCTCCCGCCCAATCAAAGCCAATCCTTGGGCGATGGAGTCAAACTGGTTCCCGGTCTCGATTTTCCCCTCCCCGAAGCGCGCCTCGAAAATCCGCCGCACCGCCGGCACAAACGAGGTGCCGCCGGTTAAAAACACCCGGTCTATCCCGGCATAGTCCAGCCCCGCGCCCGCCATCAAGGCATCGACTGCTTGACTGATTTGGGCGACGTCGGCGGCGATCCAGCGTTCAAAATCAATCCGCGCGATCTCCGCCTCGATGCGGACGCCTTGGCTGTCCAGCAATAATTGGGCGCTGCCGGCCCTGGACAGCGCCGCCTTGGCTTCGGAGACACCTCGGTATAGCGCGTACACGGAATTGGTTTCCAGCAAACGGATAAACCGCTCCATGCTCTCACTATCCACCGCCGTCTCCGCCAACTGCCGCAATTCCCGCAATGTCTTCGGCGAGCGCAACAGCGACAACTCGTTCCAGCGGGCGAAGCTGACATAATACTGGCCGGGAATGTCCAGCAGCTTATTGATTGATCTGAACTGGCCGCCTTTGCCCAGTTGCGGGGAAATGGCCTGGTCGATAATCCGGTAATCGAACACGTCCCCGGCGACGGGCAAACCCCGGTGCCCCAGCGGAATGGAACGGATGCCCAGCGCCGAGGGTTCAAAACGGATGATCGAGAAATCGCTGGTGCCGCCGCCGAAATCGGCGACCAGCACATTGGCGTCTTCCGTCAGCCGTTGGGCGAAGAAGAAAGCCGCCGCGACCGGCTCGTAGACATAATGGATTTCCTTGAAGCCGAAGCGCCGCAAGGCCGCCTCGTAACGCCTAAGGGCGAGGGCTTCGTCCGGGTTGGCCCCGACGAAGGACACGGGCCGGCCCATGACGATCCGCCCGGGCAGCCCGTCCGGCGGCACGCCGCCATGCGCCCAGAATTTTTCCAAAAAAACGGCCAGCAAATCCTCGAACGCATAGCGCTTGCCGAAAATCTGCGTCTCCTTGAACAAATGGCTGGCGGCGAAGGATTTGAACGACTGGATCAAGCGGCAATCGTGCGGGTCGTCGATGAAGCGCTCAATCGCCCAAGGCCCGGCGTCGGCCAGCCGGTGCGTCAAACGCCCCGTTTGCTCCTCCCAAAAACACAGCACCGAGCGGAAGGCGGACAGCGCCCCGGCGGGGCTTTGGAACACCCAAGGCTCCGGGGTTCCCGCGGAAGACAGCGTCGCCGCCACTGAGTTGGTGGTGCCAAAATCCAGGCCGAGGGTGTTCTTGGTCAATGAATGCTCCAAACGCGCAAAAGCCTTACCGTCTTGCGACCGTAAGGCTTTGTTTGTGTGGTGCCCCGAACACGATTCGAACGTGTGACCTTCCCCTTAGGAGGGGGATGCTCTATCCATCTGAGCTACCGGGGCGGGAACGGGCGGGCACTGCGGGCCTTCCGCGAAGCGGACAATTCTAGCACTGCCGCCGCCTGCTTTGCCAGCCGCCGCGCGGATAAATTTTTCGTTTCAAGCGCAGCCATTCACCCTACTTTGCGCGGGCTTGATAATGCGCCGCAAGTCATGAAGAATGGCCGCACCCGGTGCCGGCGGCTGTTTTCCGGTTCCGCTTAACTTGGCAAGACCTTAAGGCTATCCATTAGGAGTCCACGAACATGGCAAACGTCGGCGAAATTTTCCCCATCGAAAAACTGAGCACGCCCCAGGGCAGTGTGAGCCTGGACGGCAGCGCCTACACGGTGCTGTATTTTTATCCCAAGGACGACACCCCCGGCTGCACCATCGAGGCCAACGAGTTCCAAAAGCTGAAGCCGGTCTACGACGAGCGCAAGATCCGCATCCTCGGCGTCAGCGTGGACGACGCGGACTCGCATGCCGCGTTTTGCGATAAGTTTTCCCTGGCCTTCGAGCTGGTCACCGACAAGGACGCCGCCTTGGGCACGGAGCTGGGCATCTTGAGGCCCTCAGGCCCGCGCCACCTGCGCGTGACCTGGGTGCTGGACGACACTGGCAAGATCGTGCTGTATTACCCCGATGTCGTGCCGGACAACCACGCCCAGCAGATTCTCGACGACATCGCCAAGCTGTAAACGCTAGGCTTCATCCGCGCCCAGCACGGCGATCCCCGCCGCGCGCAACAAGGCCGCCGTCTCGAACACCGGCAAGCCCATGACGCCGGAAAAGCTCCCGGCGAGCCGCTCGACAAACACCGCGCCCAGGCCTTGGATGGCATAGGCCCCGGCCTTGTCGCAGGGCTCGCCGGTGGCCCAGTAGGCTTCGATCTCCGCGTCGGCGACGGGGCGGAACGCCACTAGGCTGCGGCTCAACGCCTGCCGGTGCGTGCCGCCGTGGCGCAGGGAGACGGCGCTCAACACCTCATGCTCCCGCCCCGACAGGCGTTTGAGCATGGCCCGCGCATGGCCGAAATCGCGCGGCTTGCCAAACACTTCGCCGTCCAGCACCACTTCCGTGTCCGCCGCCAGCACTGGCCAATCCGAGCCCGCCGCCTGCCGGGCCAGCCATGACTTTTCGGCGGCGACCCGCTGGACATACTGTTCAGGCGTTTCTCCGGGGCGGGGAATTTCGTCGGCCTCCACCGCCAAGACGGTGAATCCAATCCCGATCTGCGCCAGCAGTTCGCGGCGGCGGGGCGAGGCGGAGGCGAGAATCAGGCGCGGCGGGCTCATCGGTGGTAGGGGTGGTTGTGCAGCAGGCTCCAGGCCCGGTAAAGCTGCTCGGCCAGGAGGATGCGGACTAAAGGATGCGGGAACGTGAGGGCGGACAGCCGCCAGCGCTCGTCGGCGCGCGCCAGGCAGGACGGGGCCAGGCCGTCCGGGCCGCCGACCAGCAGCGTGACATTGCGCCCGCCGCCCAGCCAGCGCGCCAGCGCTTCGCTCAATTGCGGCGTCGACCAGTCCTTGCCGCTCAAATCCAGCGCGACGACATGGTCGCCCGCCGGGACGGCGGCGTGCATTTTCTGGCCCTCCTCGTCGATGGCGCGGGCGATGTCGGCATTTTTGCCGCGCTTGGCCGGCGCGATTTCCTTGAGCCTCAACGCGCATTCGCGAGGCATGCGCTTGGCGTATTCGGCATAGCCCTCGCCGACCCAGCCGGGCATCTTGTCGCCTACGCAGAGCAGTTGGATTTGCACTTAGGCTAGAGCTCCACCAGCGTGCCGATTTCCATCGCCTGCTTGCTGGGAATGCCGAAGAAGATGATGGGGTTGGAGGCGTTGCGGAACATGAAAATGAAAACCCGCTCCTGCCAGGCGTTCAGAGCCGGCGTGTCGGACGGCACCAGGGTTTCCCGGCCCAGGTAGAACAGGGTTTCACTCAGGTTGAGCCGGAGCCCGTGGTCTTTGAGCAGTTCCAGCGCATAGGGAACGTCGGGCGATTGCGTGAAGCCGAAATGGATGGTGACGCGGTAAAAATTTTGCCCGAGATCCTCGACCTCCAAGCGGTCGCGACCGCGGACGCAAGGGATGTCCTGGGTGGTGACGGTCAGCAGGATCACCCGGTCATGCAGGATTTTGTTGTATTCGAGGTTTTGCAACAGCGCGAACGGCAGGCTGAGATGCCGGCCATAGAGGAAAATCGCTGTGCCGGGGACACGGATGGGCGGGGATGACTCGATCCGGCGCAAAAACTCGGTCAGCGAAATCGATGAACGCTGCACATGCTTGACCAGCGCCTGCCGGCCCTTCTTCCAGGTGGTCATCATCAGGAACAGCAAGGAGCCGATGGCCAGCGGAAACCAGCCGCCGTCGAGGATTTTCACGGCGTTGGCGCAGAGGAAGGCGAGATCCACCGACAAGAACACGACCAGGAACACGGCGGCGCGCTGCCAAGGCCACTTCCACACGTCCATGGCGACGATGAACGCCAAGCTGGTGTCGATGGCCATGGTGCCGGTGACGGCGAAGCCGTAGGCGGAGGCCAGGTTGCTGGAGGATTGGAAGGCCAGCACCAGCAGCAGCACCGCGACCAGCAGGAAGCGGTTGATGAAGGGCGCGTAAACCTGGCCCATCTCCGAGCGCGAGGTGTGGATGAAGCGCTGGCGCGGAATGTAGTCCAGTTGCACGGCCTGGCGGGTGATGGAAAACGCGCCGGAAATCACCGCCTGCGAGGCGATCACGGTGGCCGCCGTGGACAGCGCGATCAACGGGTACAGCGCCCAGTCCGGGGCCATCAGGTAGAAAGGGTTCTGCACCGCCTCGGGATTGCGCAGGATCAAAGCGCCCTGCCCCAAGTAGTTCAGCAACAAGGCGGGCATGACGAAGAGCAGCCAGCTCACCTGGATGGGCTTTCTGCCGAAATGCCCCATGTCGGCGTACAAGGCTTCGGCCCCGGTCAAGGCCAGCACGACCGCGCCGAGGGCCAGGAAGCCGTGCCAGTGGTGCTTGAGAAAAAAGCGCAGGCCGAACTTCGGGTGCAGCGCCTGCCAGATCTCGGGGGTTTTGGACAGGCTGTCCAGCCCCATCAGCGCGAGGCTGACAAACCAGAAGACCATCACCGGCCCGAACAGCTTGCCGACCTTCTCCGTGCCTTGGGATTGGAACGAGAACAGCCCGACCAGTATCCCTAAGGTCAGCGGGATGATGTAGCGGTGCAGCCCGGGCGCGGCCACCTCCAGGCCTTCGACGGCGCTGAGCACCGAAATCGCCGGGGTGATGATGCCGTCGCCGTAGAACAAGGCCGCGCCGAACAGCCCCAGCGTGGTGATGATGGCGCGCTGGCGCGGCCGGTTGCGCTTGCGCAGGGCCAGCGCCATCAAGGCCATGATGCCGCCTTCGCCGCGGTTGTCGGCGCGCATGACGAAGACCACGTACTTCAGGCAGATCACCATCACCAGCGACCAAAAGATCAGCGAGATCGAGCCGAACACGGTGCCCTGGTCGGGCTTCAGCCCGTGCGCCTCGTTGAAAATCTCCTTCATCGTGTACAGCGGGCTGGTGCCCACGTCGCCGTAGACCACGCCGACGGCCCCCACGGCGAGGGCGGCGAAGCTTGATTTGTGAGAATGCTCGGAAGGCTCGGAGGCTGGCATGGAGGTTCCTAGAGGGGGCGGGGAAGGCCGGGCGGACACGGGCGCGGCTGCCGCGAGGATGAAATGCAACGTTGCAAAATAGAAGGAAGATCGAAGGTTGCGCGGGAGTTGCTTTGCATGGACAATAATTTTATGCGTTGTGCGCGGAAATAGCGACAAACACCCGCCCTTGAGGAACTGCCTCCAGCCCCGGACAGTCCACCCCCATAGCCCGCTGCCATCCCTGCCCCATGAAAAAATGGAGACTCACCGTGTCGTTAACGCCTGCCGCCAAGGCCGGCTTCATGGCCTCCCTGTCCAGACCCTCGAAATCACAAGGATCACCGATGCCCAGACTATTGCCACAATACCTATCCTGGCTGTTGCTGGCCGTGCTGCCCGGAGCCGCCTGGGCGGAAGGCGGCGGAAGCGCGCTAAGGACGCTGGATTTGACCGCGCATGCCGTCGGCTTCGCCGCCATTGCGATTTTTTTCATCGCTTACGAACTGGCCATGCTGGAAGAGTCCACCCGCATGCACAAGTCCAAGCCGATGGTGTTCGCGGCCAGCCTGATCTGGGTGTTGATCGCGGCCGTCTACGCCGCCAACGGCTTTAACGAGGAAGCCGGACGGGCGTTCCGCTCGAATCTGGAAGGCTACGCGGAATTGTTCCTGTTCATCCTGGTGTCGATGACCTACTTGAACGCGATGGAGCAGCGCGGGGTGTTCGACAACCTCCGCATCTGGCTGTTGAGCAAAGGCTTTGGCTACCGGAAGCTGTTTTGGGTCACCGGCATCCTGTCCTTTGTCATGTCGTCCGTGGCCAGCAACCTGACCACTGCGCTGTTGATGGGAGCCGTGGTCATGGCGATGGCCAAGGACAACCGCTGCTTCATCTCCATGGCCTGCGTGAACATCGTGGTCGCCACCAACGCCGGCGGTTCGTTCAGCCCCTTCGGCGACATCACCACCTTGCTGGTCTGGCAGAAGGGCGTCGTGCCGCTGGCGGACTTCTTTTCCCTGCTGGTCCCCTCCATCGTCAATTTTTTGGTGCCCGCCGCCATCATGCATTTCTGGGTGCCAAAAGGAGCGCCCCAGTTCGCAGGCAAGCCCCAAGCCTTGCGGCACGGCGCCTTGGGCATCATCATCCTGTTCATCCTGACCATCCTCACCGCCGTGGGCTTCAAAAATTTCTTAGGGCTGCCGCCGGTGGCGGGCATGTTGACCGGGCTGACCTATCTGAGCTTTTATTTTTTCTATCTCTACAAAGTCCGCGTCGTCTGGCGGCACGAACCCAAGCCGGAACCGGAGGAGGCGGAGGCTGCGGTGGATATGGCACCCGAATTCGTCGAAACGAAACAGCACTTCGACGTGTTCCACAACATCGCCCATTTGGAATGGGACACTTTGCTGTACTTCTACGGCGTCATGCTCAGCGTCGGCGGCTTGAGCTTCATCGGCTATCTGGCCCATGCCTCGAATTTCCTCTACAGCACCCATTTGAATCCCACCCTCGCCAACATCTTGGTGGGCATCGTCTCGGCGTTCATCGACAACGGCACCATCATGTTTGCCGTGTTGACCATGGCACCGAATATATCCGAAGGGCAGTGGTTGCTGGTGACGCTGACCGCGGGGGTGGGCGGCAGTCTGCTGGCGATTGGCTCGGCGGCGGGCGTCGGGCTCCTGGGCCAGGCCAAGGGCGCTTATTCGTTCGTCTCCCACCTGAAATGGACGCCGGTCATCGCGCTAGGCTATGCCGCCAGCATCGCCGCGCACTTTTTCATCAATGGGCGTTATTTCTAAGGACGTGTCCATGCATACATTCAAAATTTTGACCGCCGGCCTGCTGCTGGCGCTTCCTGCCTGGTGCGGCGCGGACACGGCGGCGGAAACCCACCCCATGAATCTGACTGGCCACTGGGCCGGCTATTTTGCTCTCGTGGTCATGGTGCTGGCTTATATCGCCGCCATGCTGGAAGACCAGACTTACTTGAGGAAATCCAAGCCGATGTTGCTGGGCGCGGCGCTGATCTGGTTTGTGATCGTCCTGACTTACCGGCAGCAAGGCGATGTCCAGCTGGCCGTCGACGCGTTCAAGTCGAACCTCCAGTCGTATGTTGAATTGATGCTGTTCATCATGGTGTCGATGACGTATCTGAACGCGATGGAAGACATGCGGGTGTTCGTGGCGCTGCGGAACCGGCTGGTGGCCAGCCAGTTCGGCTATCGCAAGCTGTTTTGGATCACCGGGTTTTTGGTGTTCGCGCTGTCCAGCCTGATCAACGGGCTGACCACGGGGCTGTTGATGGGCGCGGTGGTCATGGCGGTCGGCAAGGACAATCCCCGCTTCGTCTCGCTGGCCTGCATCAACATCGTCGTGGCGTCCAACGCCGGCGGGACGTTCTGCCCGCTAGGCGGCATTTCGACGCTGTTCGTCTGGCAGAAAGGCATGGTGGAATTCGGCCAGTTTTTCAGCTTGTTCATTCCCTGCCTAGTCAATTTCCTGGTGCCGGCCGCCATTATGAATTTCGCCGTGCCCGAGGCTTGCCCGCTCGTCACCGCGAAGCAGGTGACGGTGCAGCGCGGCGCGGTCGGCGTCATCTTGCTGTTCGGCGTCACCATCGCCCTGGCCGTGGTGTTCGACATGCTGCTGCACCTGCCGCCCGCCGCCGGCATGATGACCGGGCTGAGTTTGCTGCAATTCTATAGTTTCTACCTGGAAAAGACGGAACAGCCAAACAGCCCGGCGGCCAGCGAAGTGGAGTCGAATGCCGATGAATCAGACAAGATAATCAATCTGCTGGAGCGCTACTCCTACGATATTTTCGAGAAGGTCGGACGGCTGGACTGGGACACGCTGTTGTTTTTTTACGGCGCGATGATGGGCATCGGGGGCTTAGGCTTTATCGGCTACTTGGACGCGGTTTCACTGTGGCTGTATGGGCAACATGACGCCTCCGTGGCGAATGTGCTGATCGGGCTTTCATCGGCGTTCGTGGACAACGGCACGTTGATGTTCGCGGTTCTGAGCATGCACCCCGACATTCCGCAAGGCCAGTGGCTGCTGCTGACGCTGACTTTGGGCGTGGGCGGGAGCCTGCTGGCCATCGGCTCGGCCCCCGGCATCGGCCTGCTGGGCCTGACCAAGGGGCAGTATTCGTTCGTCGCCCATCTGAAATGGTGCCCGGTGATATTGTTGGGCTATTTCGCCGCCATCGGCGTGCATTTCCTGGTAAACGCCCGCTTCTTTTGACCGCCGCGCATTTTTTACCAACCGGCGGCCAGGTAAGCGTTACAATAGGCCGCTTTGACCGCCCGCCGATTCGATTCCAGGCCCCGCCGATGATGATGAACTACGAGGAAAGGCGCCGCTTCCCGCGCGTCAAGGCCAATTGCGCGATGAGCTTCAAGCGCGTCGCCTGCGGCAACCAGGCCCACGCCTTGTGCGTGGACATCAGCGCCTCGGGGCTGATGTTCGAGGCGGACGAGGCGGTCGAGCCCGGGCGGGCGCTGGAAATCCGCACCTTCCCCGGCGACCGCATCACCCCGCCGATCACCGCCCTCGTCGAAGTCACCCGTTGCACAGAGGCCGGGGCGGGGCGTTACCGCATCGCCGGCGTCATCAAAGGCATCAAGAGCCAAGCGCCCGAACCCAGCGCGCCTTAAACACCATGTACTCGATCACCAAAGAAGTCTATTTTTGCTACGGCCACCGGCTGATGAACCATCCCGGCAAGTGCCGCCACCTCCACGGCCACAGCGTCAAGGCCGCCATCACGCTGGAGGCGGAGGCGCTCGACGGGCAAGGCATGGTCTGCGACTTTGCCGACATCGCCGCCGCCGCGGGCCAATACATCGAGGCGGAGCTGGACCACAACTTCCTGCTGCACCGCGACGACCCCCTCGTGCCGATGCTGGAGCGGGCCGGCGAGCGCTTCCTGGCCCTGCCCGCCCACCCCACCGCCGAATACTTGGCCAAGCTCATCCACGACGCCATCCAGGCGAAAGGCTTGCCGGTGCGCGACGTCACCCTCTGGGAGACCGCCAGCGCTTGCGCCTCCTACCGCGAACCCCGCAGGGACTGACCCCCGGCATGGGCGGTTTCGAGCCGGAAGAGAAATCCTATTGGCTGGCCAAGGTCTGCGAGGCCAATTATGACCGCCTCCTGCGCCTGATCCCCGACCTCGGCGGCATGGCCCAGTCCGCCGTCGCCAGCGCCGACGGCAAACCCTCGCTGCACCTGGCGATGCTGGAGCACTCGCCCCACACCGTCACCTTGGAGTTGAGCCACCGCTTCAGCCTGGGGCAGCAGCCCCTGCTGGAGCCGGCGGTGAAAATCCGTGTCTACCTCGACGCCCGCGCCGCCGAAGTCCTCAGCGACCGGCCCCGGCCGGGCGAAGCCCCAGGCCGCGAGCTGATGGACCGCAAATGGACGTTGAACTATTTCCTCTCCCGATGGCTGGAGCACTGCCTGGCCAGCAACTACCGCTTCGGCATCGCCTGCCCGGGGCGGGAGTCTTGCGGGGAAGCGGCTTAGCGGCGCCGGATGCCCCGCCCCGCGCCTTGGCTGTTTTCGCTTTCGCGCTCCCGCGCCGGCTTCGGTTATACTTGGGGCCACCTCCCTACACCCGGTTCGCCCCCGCCTAGTTGACATGTGGAAAAAAGGAACGCCATCGCAGCCACCTTTCTTAAGCCTGTTTTGGAAGGGTTTTATTTTCCTCAGCATGCTGATCATCGGCATGAGCACATCGCTGGCGGTGATCAACTACTTTTACCTGGATTATCAATTCAAGCAGCAGCGGGAATTGGAGGGCGACTCGCTCAACCGCCAGCTCAACGACCTGTTCAACCGCTCCGTCGCGAGGCTTCAGCAGCTTGGTGTCGTGCTGGCCGCCGCCGGCGATTTCTCCAAAGCCCTCAAAGACCACAACGCCCTGCGCTTGAAGTCCACCAGCGAGATTTTCGGCAACCTCCAATATGGCCTGGACATTGAGCAAATCGACTTGTTCACGACGGACGGCCAGCATTTCTGGCACTGGGGGGTGGCGCCCCGCCTGGCCCCCTCTCCGCAAGAGCAGGCCATGGTCAAAACCGCCCACCGGCAGGAAAAGCCGGTCAAGCTGCTGTCGTGCGACCCCCAGTGCGCCTTGCATGTCTATCAGCCGGTGTTGGCGGGCGGCGCGGTCATCGGCGTCTTCAGCCTGAGGCAGTCCATCGCGCAGCTGGTCATCGAGTATCGCTCGGTGGCCGGTTCCGATTTGGGCATTTTGATCCATGAAACCCTCCCCGGGGGCGAACTGAGCATTCCGGGATGGGGGGCGAAGATCGCCGCGATGACCGACGCCAACAAACTGATGCCCCTGCTGCGCGCGATGGCGCAAACGCATCCGCAGGAAGCCACCACCACCACCGAGACCATCTTCCCCTGGGAAGGCCATTACTATTCGATACGCCGCTTTCCCCTGCGCGACGTGATCGACGTGGAAGGCGGCGCGGTGATCGTCACCGACGTCACCGCGCGGGTGGAATACATCCAAAAAGCCGCGGCGGTCGGCATCATCATCGCGGCGGGCAGCCTGCTGGCCGCCGAACTGCTGCTGTTCTTGCTGATGCGGTTCCCGCTGAAGAAGCTGCGCCGGCTCGCCGCCGCCCTGCCCATGCTGGCCGAGGAGTCTTACGCCCAGGCCAGGCAGCTTCTCAACGCGCAGGACAGCCGGCCGCGCTTCAACGACGAAGTCAGAATCCTCGAAGGCACCGCCATCAAGCTGTCGCACCAGCTTGAGGCGCAGGCTTTGGCGATGGCCCGCGACTTCGCCGAAATCAAGGCGGCCGAGGCGAAAATCCATTTCATGGCGCACTACGACCGCCTGACCGAGCTGCCGAACCGCCTGCTGGCCATGGACCGCTTCAAGCAGGCAATGGCTTACGCCTCGCGGGGCAACGCCAAAGTCACCCTGCTCTACCTTGACCTCGACAAGTTCAAGAACATCAACGACTCCCTGGGCCATGTCATCGGCGACGCCCTGCTCAAAGAAGTCGCCTTGCGCTTGTGGTCGTGCATCCGGGCGAGCGACACCGTCAGCCGCCAAGGCGGCGACGAATTCCTGGTGGTGCTTCCGGAGACCCATGACGCCCAGTCCATCAGCGTCGTCACCTCGAAAATCCTGCGGCAACTGGCGACCCCCTTCAGCATCGAAGGCCACGACCTGTCGATTTCCGTCTCCATCGGCGTGACGGTCTACCCGGACGACGGGGAAGACTTCGACACGCTGTTAAAGAAAGCCGACATCGCCATGTACCATGCCAAGGACGCGGGCGGCAACGTGTGCCGGTTCTTCGACCAGCAGATGAACATCGACGCCGTCGAGCGGATCAGCCTGCACAACAGCCTGCAACAGGCGCTGGGCCGCGGTGAGTTTGTGCTTTATTACCAGCCCAAAATCGACCTGGCCACCGGCGTGGTCAGCGGCGCCGAGGCGCTGATCCGCTGGAACCATCCGGAGTTCGGCCTGACCGCGCCGGGCCGCTTCATCCACATCGCCGAAGACAGCGGCCTGATCGTGGTGATCGGCGAATGGGTGCTGCGGGAGGTTTGCCGGCAAACGGCCGCCTGGCAGGCGGCCGGCTTGCCGAAAATAGTCGTGGCCGCCAACCTCTCCGCGGTGCAATTCAAGCGGGGCAACCTTGAGCAGACCGTCGCCGACGCGCTCCAAGCCTCGGGGCTGGCCCCTGACTGGCTTGAACTGGAACTTACCGAGTCGATCCTGATCGGCGACAACGAGCGGGTGCTGCAAACCGTGAACCGCCTCAAAGCGCTGGGGATCCAGTTGTCGATCGACGATTTCGGCACGGGCTACTCATGCCTCGCCTACCTCAAACGGTTTCCGGTGGACAAGGTGAAAATCGACCAGTCCTTCGTGCGCGGCATGCTTTTCGAACCCTCCGACATGGCCATCGTCCAGGCCATCATCCAGATGGCCCGCAGCATGGGCCTTAAAACCGTCGCCGAAGGCATCGAGGAAGTGCAGGTGCTGGACTGCCTGCGGAACAACCATTGCGACGAGGGCCAGGGCTATTTCATCGCCCGGCCCATGCCGGCGGACGAATTTGCCGCCTATCTTGCCAAGCCAGGGGCACCTGTGTAAAACTCCCCCGGCGCGGAAAAGCGGGAGACAGACTTGGCGGACGGATGTTTGTGTCATTTTTGGGGGGGGTTGGCCGTTTGAGAACAATAGCCTTGCGACGAAGGCAATGGTTGAGGCGCGTCGTCGTGTCGCTATGCCTAGTCGTGACTGTTTTCCAGTCGGTAGCCGCTGTTGAAATCGCAGCCAATCCTGACGTGCCGATGAAGCAGCTCACGCGCAACGAACTCCAAGCCATTTTCACCATGCGGCTGCGGGCCTGGCCCAACGGACTGCCCGTCCGGGTATTTGTGCTGCCCGACAACGCGCCGCTCCATTCCGAGTTTGTCAAAGAGAAACTCAGCATCTTCCCCTACGTGCTTCGCAACTACTGGGACAGAATGGTGTTCTCAGGAACCGGCCAATTCCCGATCGAATTGAGTTCTGTGGCTGAAATGCGCGACCGCCTTGCGGACACACCCGGCTCGGTGGGTTATCTTCCGGCAGAGCTTATCGACCAGCGAGTGCGCGCTTTGAAGGTGATCAATCCATGATGCGCAAACAAACAATGTTTAAAACCATCGTGGCGCTCTGCTTCGGCCTGTCATGGGCCAGCCATTGCCAAGCCGAAGGGGATTCCAAACAATCCAAGCAATCCGCCGGGCTATGGGACACGGTGTCCTCGTGGAAACTGCCCGACACCGTGCAAATCCATGGTTTCGCGTCGCAAAGCTATATCCACACTTCCGGCAACGAGTTTTTCGGGCACAGCACCAACATGGGCTCGCTGGACTTCACGGAGATGGGCCTGAACGGCTCGTGGCGGCCGATTCCGCAGCTTCAGACCTCCATGCAAGTGGTTTACCGCCGGGCCGGGAAGACCGACAACCAAAATGTGCGGCTGGATTTCGGTTTTTTGGATTACAACATCATCAACAACGGCGACACTCTTTTTGGCGTGCGTGGCGGGCGCGTGTTCAACCCCTACGGGCTGTACAACGACACGCGGGACATGCCGTTCACCCGGCCCAGCATTTTTCTTCCCCAGTCGATTTACTTTGATGTCAACCGCAATTTTTCCTTGTCAGGCGATGGCGTGCAGATATATGCCGAACACCGCACCAACTTTGGCAACTTCTCCTTGCAGATTAACGGCATCTATCCGCGCACCGATGATCCCGAGTTAAACCTGAATATCCTGGGGAACAGTTCGGGCTATCTGACCGGGGATCTGTCTTGGATGGGGCGGCTGAGTTATGAAACGGATAATGGCAAGATCAAGCTGTCCGTGACCAGCGCCGAAATCAATTCCCACTACAAGCCACTGAGCGTAGCCGCCAACTTTTGTCGTGACCTACCGGGCACGCTCTGCGCTGGCCAGTTCCAATTTTCTCCCATTTTGTTTTCGGCTAGATATATTGACGGAAACTGGGGCTTGACCGGGGAATATGCGCTCCGACCAACAAGCTTCCAGAATTTTGGCCCTTCCTTACCGAATATCAGTTTGACCGGAGAAAGCTATTACATCCAAGGCCATTACCGCTTTGCCCCGCAATGGGAGGCTTTGCTGAGGTACGATGTGATTTATGACAACCGAGACGACCGTAGCGGCCAAAAAACTGCCGCGTTGACGGGGTACCCCGCTTACACTCATTTCGCCAAGGACATAACCTTTGGTTTAAGGTACGATGTCACTCCATGGTGGATGCTGCGCGCCGAGTACCACCTTATCAATGGTGTAAGCTGGGCACCAGCCACCGAGAACCAAGACAATACCGACCAGCATTGGAACATGTTTGCTTTTTCCACGTCGTTCCGCTTTTGAGACGCAGATGAATCAAATCGAATCTTTGTTAGATTATGCGAAAAACCATGTGCCTTTCCACCGGCGGAGAGCGCCGGATAACCATCTGGTTTTAGAACACTGGCCGCTGATGGCGAAAGAAGATCTGGTAGCGTATTCCTTAGACGTTAGCTGTGATTTGTTAAGTGAAATTAGGCAGCCGGGCGGGTATTTGGTGGCTTCTGGAGGAACCACGGCCAAACCTAAATACGCTTACTACGACCACGAAGAAGTTGCCGCATTAACCAAAAATATCGCCAACCATTTCATGTCTAACGGAATGGCGGCGGGCGACAAAGTGGTCAATTACATGACCGCGCCTGACATGTGGAGTGCGTTCATCTTGGTGGACAAAGCCTTGTCCTTCCTGCCGGTCACGGTTTTCCCATTAGGTTACTCGCCTAACATGGATTCTGCCATGGAGGTGTTTGGGCATTTCAAGCCTAACACCATCATTGGTATTTCGTCCATGATCCTTAATTTTGCCCGCCACACGGCCCAGCATAATCCGCGGATTCGGGTGCAAAAGGTTTACTACGCCGGCGAACCAATGCCACAGGCGTCCAGGAATCTGCTTTCATCCATTTTGGGGTGTGAGTTCGTCCGCTCGGCTGGTTACGCCACCACCGATGTCGGTTCAATTGCGTGGCAGTGTCCGCATTGCGAACCCGGTGAACACTACGCTTTCAAAGACACCTTAGTGGAAATTATCGATGATGAGATTGTGGTGACTCCGCTGTTTCGGCGGGCTATGCCGATCATCCGTTATCGCACGGGCGATGAAGGGCTCTGGGCCTCCCCTAGCTGTGACTGCGGCCAGGGTGCGCCAAAGTTTAAGCTGCGAGGCCGGGTTGATAATTTGCAGAACGTGTGGGGTTGCTGGGTTGGGTACGATGATATCGTTGGAATACTGGAAAGCCTGGACATCGGCTGCATGGCCGTGCAAATGCGCATCCAGCCTGGCGAAGACGGCGGGCAGGCTTTGTTTGTCCGCTTTGAGTGTCTGAATCCTCCCGACACAAAGACGATGGGAGGTCTCCGGGATCGGTTCTACGAGGTTTGTGAAAACGTTCGTGAAACCGTCCCCAGGGAGAGGCTTGAGCGTGACTTGTTTTTCGAGTCCGCGCCCGCCGGCACGCTGGAGCGAAACCGGCGCACAGGCAAGGTGATACCGGTCATTGACGCCCGAGGGTGAGCGATGGCTCGCAACCCTCGCATGGTTTCTTGAGCGCGCCGATGGGGAAGGCGTCTTCCGCGCCGCGCGCCGCGTTCATCTTTCTGGCACAACTCGTCTCGGTGGCCGGCGACAAGATGTTTGCGATTGCGCTGTCTTGGTGGGTGATATCCAACGCGGCGTTGCCGCACCCCGAATGGACGCTGGGCTTGCTGCTGGCCGCCAGCAGTTTGTCGTCCGCTGTGTCCGGGCCGTTTTGGGGACGGCTCATCGACAGGCACGACAAGCGCTTGTGCATGGTGCTGGCCGATGTCAGCCGCTTGCTTTTAATGTCCGCGCTGGCCTGGCTCGCCCACGACGGCGGCTTGACCCTGCCACGGCTGTTCGCCCTGTGCCTGCCGCTGTTCGCCTTTGAACCCTTGTTCGACTCGGCGGTCAGCGCCTCCCTCGCCTCCTTCGCTGACAGCCCGCCGATGCTGGCACGCTGGGTCGCGCTGGAGAGCGCAATACCCAACCTCGGCGCCGTACTGGGCGCGCTCCTCGGGAGCTTCGCGTTGGCGGCGGGCGTGGAGGCGGCGTTCTGGTTCAACGCCGGCACGTTTTTGGTTTCCTGCCTGCTCGTCTCCGGGCTTCCCGCCTTGCCGGCCTGCACGGAGCCGCAAGAGGCCGACGACGAGGCGCTCTCCTTGTCCAAACGCTATCCCGAGGCTGTCCGGCTGCTGGTTCTTTTCGGCGCCATCAACTTTTTTTTGGTGCCCGTGTTCCTGTATTTGCCATTGTTAGTCCGCGATGTTTTAAGCGCCGACGGCTCGCGGTTAAGCCTGTTGGAATTGGCCTTAGCGACGGGGAATCTGCTGGTATTCGGCTGTTTTGCCCTATGGCCCCGGGAGTTTCCCCGCATCCGCCGGCTGCGGTTTTTCCTGGTGGCTTTGTCAGCCCTGTTCATGTGGGGCCTCGGCGTCGCCGAATCGATAGAGGCGATGCTGGCCATCCTGTTTGTGTGGGGCGGGGCGCTGGCTTTTGTCACCTACCTGATGTTTTCCTCGTTCCAAAGGAATATTGCCGACAGCCACAAAGGGCGCTTTTTCGGCACGCTGACCAGCGCGTTGACCCTGGGCTTCCCTTTGAGTTTTGCCTGCTTTGGCCTCCTGCTTTCACGCTTCCCTTTGCCTACCGTTATCGTTGGCAATGCCGCTTGCGTAGCGCTGGTTTCCTTGGCGTTTCTGACGATTCCAGATCGCTGACAGGCATACGCCCCATCGGCGACTTAGAATTGCCAGGCCTCGTCGCCGGGCGCCAGCCGCTAGTGCGTCAAAAAATCATATACCCCAGGGGCCGTTTGCTTGACGCCCGCCAGCAAATCGGCAACTTGGATAGCGCAGGGATAGCGAAAGCCATGGTATTCGACGAGCGGCCCTATGGGGATGAAATTTATTCCGATTGCTTTCAATAGCCGAACGAAGGTCGATTCGATGAAAGCGTACCAATGGGTGATGCCGTGGGCCTCGCTCATGCGCAATAGGCAGACAATGAGGGCAATGGTAAAATGCGGATAGGTTCTTCTTTCATTGTCGCTGCTTGCAAGGTATAGTTGCAAATCCGAGCCGACACCGGCCACCAAGCCCTCTTCGCCCTTCCTGCGCCTGAATACTCTGTCAATACAAAAGCGGGATACCTCGCCAATTTGCTGCCGCGGGACGCCAGCCAATAGCTCATGGCGCTCAATACGGGCGTGAAGTTCGACGGGAAAAGGTTTTGAGCTTGGCAGGATAAGCCGGGTGGTGGCGGCATAAACGCCGGTTTTGCGGTGCTGGATTATATAATGCTCTGAAAAATTGTCATATTCATCCTTTTCCATGCCTTCGGGGAAATTGCCTGGACTCTCAAAGCCTAGCTCCTGGCAATACACCTTATACCTGATGCGGTAAGCCGCCGCCCTTAACTCGGCGTCGTTGGCGGGCACCAGGTCGAAGTAGCTATGGAAGGATGCTTCGCTAGTATCAGACATGGATAATCAAAATGTTGACCAATAATTACTGAGTTTTCAGCACGAACAACGCCACAAGACCAGAGGAACCACACTATGAACGACACCGCGCTCAATCCGCCCGAATCACTCGCCCTCACACCGCCCGAGCCGGTCAAGCCGGTCGCCGCGGAACAAGCCTCGGGCATGGTCAAGCTCGACGAGCAAAGCCTTGCCAAGCTAGACGACAAAGTCAAAGGCTTTGTCGAAGCCGTTGTCCGGCTGGACTCCCACAGCCCAGAATTCGTCAGCAAAGTCAACAGTATCCACGCGCTGGGCGGGGACGAGATCCGAGCCGCCGCCAATATTTCCAACCGTTTGCTGGAGCGCCCAGTCGCCAGCCTTGAGGCAGGCCCCAACACCAGCGTGTCCAAAAGCCTGCTGGATCTGCGCCAAACCATCGAGTCCCTGGACCCCGGCAAACAGGGCGACCTGTTCAGCAAACGCAAGCTATTGGGCTTCATCCCGCTGGGCAACAAGATCCAGGACTACTTCCGCCAGTACCAGTCGGCGCAGACCCACCTCAACGCCATCATCCAAGCACTTTATAGCGGCCAGGACGAGCTGCGCAAAGACAACGCCGCCATCGAGCAGGAGAAGGTCAACGCCTGGGCCTTGATGAACAAGCTCGAACAGTACGCCTGCCTGGGCAAAAAGCTCGACGCGGAGCTGGAGGCCCGGCTCGCCATCCTGGAGGCCCAAGACACCGAGAAGGCGCGGGTGGTCAAGGAGGAGATGTTATTTTACATCCGCCAAAAAGTCCAAGACTTGCTCACCCAGCTGGCCGTCACCATACAAGGCTACCTGGCTTTGGACATGGTGCGCAAGAACAATTTGGAACTGATCAAAGGCGTGGACCGCGCCACCACCACGACCGTCTCCGCGCTGCGCACGGCGGTGATCGTCGCGCAAGCCCTGGCCAACCAAAAATTGGTGCTGGATCAAATCACCGCCTTGAACACCACCACCAGCAACATGATCGAGAACACCTCGGCCATGCTAAAGCAGCAGTCCACCCAAATCCACGAGCAAGCCGCCAGTTCCACTGTCGAACTGGACAAGCTGAAAAAGGCCTTCCAGAACATTTACGACACCATGGACACCGTCGCCGACTTCAAGGTGAAGGCGCTGGAAAACATGAAGCTGACGGTGGACACCTTGTCCGTTGAAGTGGAAAAATCCAAAACCTATCTCGACCGGGTGCGCTCCGACAAAGTCCAAGAGGCCGTCGCCAGCCTACCGCCGCCGGCCGAGGGCGATTTGAGGCTTTGACAGCCCCCCACCGCTTCTTGGGAGGGATAATAGCAATATTGTCCCTTACGTAAAACTACCGATTAAACTCACGCCATGCTCAGTTACCGCCACGGCTTCCACGCCGGCAATTTTGCCGACGTGTTCAAACACGTCATTTTAAGTCTGCTGGTGCGGGCGCAACGGCGCAAGGACAAGCCGTTTTTTTACCTGGACACCCACGCCGGCGCGGGGCGCTACGAACTCGGCTCGACCATGGCGCAAAAAAACCGCGAGTTCGCCGGCGGCATCAGTCGGCTGTGGAAGCTCGCCGAGGTTCCCGACCCAGTGCGGGTTTACCTGGACGCCGTGCGCGCGGTAAACGCGACGCCCGAGTTGAGAATTTATCCCGGCTCGCCGCGTATCGCCAGACATTTCCTAAGAACCCAAGACCGCATGGCCCTGTGCGAATTGCACAGCAAGGAAGCCGGGCATTTGCGGGACGAGTTCGCGGGCGACCGCCAAGTCGCCACCCACCTGCTCGACGGCTACCAAGGTCTGAAGGCGTTCCTGCCGCCCCTGGAAAAACGCGGACTGGTGTTGATCGACCCCGCCTTCGAGCTAAAAGACGAGCGGGCGCGCCTGCTGGAGGCGATAATCCAGGCCCACAAGCGCTTTGCCACCGGGGTTTACGCCGTCTGGTATCCGATCCAAGACCGGGCGGCGGTGGACTGGTTACACCGCCAGCTCGTCCGCTCCGGCATCCGCAACATCCTGGCAGCAGAATTGCGCATTTTCGACGAGGAGCTGCCGTTGCGCATGAACGGCACCGGGATGGTCGTCATCAACCCGCCCTGGCGGCTGGACGAGGAACTGAATATGCTGGGGCCGTGGCTGTGGAATGTATTGTCTCCGGAAGGCCAGGGTGGCTTCAGGCTGGATTGCCTGGCTTCCGAGTAGGCCATGGTTGGATGTTGGATACGTAAGCAATAGGCCCCCGATGCCTGCAACCCGGAACATGACCGTTGACATCCTGCGTGGACTGGCCATATTCCTCATGGTGCCCGCCAATATGTCGGCGTTTGTCTATGCGGAACCCCATGCCTTCTGGTTCCGCTTGGCCACCTCTTTTGCCGCGCCCCTATTTATTGCCTTGGCAGGCGCCATGATTGCCGTGACCAATATTAGGAAAAAGCATGGCTGGAGGCATCACTTGCTGCGCGGGGCAATGCTGCTGGGCACGGCGGCGATGCTGGACATCGCGGCTTGGAAGATCTGGCCTTCGTATGATGTGCTTTATTTAATAGGCCTGTCCTGCCCGGCCATCCATTTTTTTACCCGCGCGGGCACCAGTTTCCAGTTCGCGCTTGTTGCGATGACGTTTCTCGCCACCCCCTTGCTGCAGTGGGGCTTCGGCTACGAGCAACTCCCCACCGAAACATTCGCATTCCACAGCGTTGACGGAGACTGGCAGAGGGTTCCGATCCGCCTGGCCAGCATGGCCAAACGCGTATTTGTCGATGGCTGGTTCCCTGTTTTTCCCTGGCTAGGCCTCGGCTTTTCCGGCGCGTTGATTGGCCGGTTGCTCATTGCGCCCGCCGCGGACGGCGGTGTCCGGCGGAAAACAGGCATCGCCGCCATTGCCCTATCAGCCACAGGCGTCAGCGCATGGCTGGCTTGCCCTGGGGAGCAATATACGAGAGGCGGATACAGCGAACTGTTTTACCCGCCCACCCTTGGCTTTAGCATAACCGCCATCGGCGTGGTGCTGGCATTGCTGTGGGCAGTGAACCGAAACCCTGGCTTGAAGGCATACATCCCACTGTATTGGCTGGGCGAATGCTCGCTGTTTATTTACATCCTGCATCTGCCCATGATCCTTTATGTCATTTACCCTCGATACCAGGACAAAGCGCTTGCGGAATTTCTCGCCATCTGCTTCTGCGCCTTGCTGTTTCTGATTGGCACTGCCGGGAGTGTCCGGCAATTGAAAAAACGCTGGCCGAAGCGCCCCTTGATCATTCGTTTCTTTCTCGGTGCTTAGCCACGCCGGCCACGGTCGGCGCGGGGCCGAGCCCCATGGCCGCCACCAGCGCCGCCGCCAGGGCCATGCCGCCGGCGAGCACATAAAGCCCGGCGTCCATGCTGCCGGTGTGTTGCCGCACCCAGCCTAGAATGACCGGGCCGACATAGCCGCCCAGGCTGCCCACGCAGTTGATCAACGCAATGCCGCCGGCCGCCGCGCGCCCGGAGAGGAAAGCCGTGGGCAGAGACCAGAAAATCGACAAGGCCGCCAGAAAGCCCGACGTCGCCAGCCCCAAGGCGGCAATCGAGCCGGTCGGCGAGCCGCGCACCAGCACCAGCGAGACCAGGCCCAGCCCGCCCAGCAGCGCGCTGCCGGCGATATGCCAGCGGCGTTCGTGGCGCCGGTCCGAACTGTGGGCCACTGCCACCATGACCAGCGCCGCCAGCAGGTAAGGCAGCGCCGACAGCCAGCCGGTGACCACCAGCCCGCCTTGCTTGAGATCGTTGACGATCTGCGGCAGCCAAAAAGACACCCCGTAAAGCCCCAGGGCCAGGCAAAAATAGACCAGGGCGAGCAGCCAGACGCGCGCCGACAACAACGCCTGCCGCAACGAGCCATGGCCCTGGAGGGCGTCCCTGCCCTGCTGGTCCTCGGCCAGGCGGCGCAGCAGCCATTGCCGCTCGCCCTCGGCCAGCCAGCCGGCCTGGGCCGGGCCGTCGTCGAGAAAGACGTGGGTGGCAAAGCCCAGCAGCACGGCCGGCGCGCCCTCCAGCAAGAACAGCCATTGCCAGCCACGCAGCCCCAGCCAACCATCCAGGCCGGCCATGATCCAGCCGGAGACAGGCCCGCCGACCACCCCGGCAATGGCTATCGCCGTCATGAACGCGGCCGTGGTCTTGGCCCTGCGCCGGGCGGGGAACCAGTAGGTCAGATAAAGGATGATGCCGGGGAAGAAGCCGGCCTCCCCGACCCCCAGCAAGAAGCGCAGCACGTAAAACGAAGCCGCCGAGTCCACGAACATCATGGCCGACGAAATCAGCCCCCATACCAGCAGAATCCGGGAAATCCAGCGTCTCGCGCCGACCCGGTGGAGTATAATATTGCTCGGCACCTCGAACAGAAAATACCCCAAGAAGAAAATACCCGCGCCGAACCCGTAAACCGCCTCGTCAAACTCCAGATCGCCGCTCATTTGCAATTTGGCGAAACCGACATTCACCCGGTCGATGAAGGCCACCAGATACAGCAGAAACAGAAACGGAATCAAGCGCCGGGCGGCCTTGCGGTAAATAGCGGCCTCGGCGTCCGGGGCGATAATATGAATGGGCTTTTTGTGGTGGCCGGGCATGGGAATTTAAGTAAAGAAAAAAACCGCTGGTTCGCAAACTGACAGGACACATCCCTTGGAGCCATTCTACCGCCGCTTCTTTGACGCCCTGCCGATCCGCTCGGTCGCCAGCGACGAGGATTTGCACCTGCTGAATCCGCAGGAGTTGCGCCTGGTCAGGCAAACCGAGCGCTGGGCCATGGCCGCCGCCGTGCTGATCGAGCTGGCCGCCTATCTGGTGATCTTCTTGCCGATTTACGAGTTTCCCGGCTTTTTTGAAGCCGCCACCCTGCGCCTAGGCGGGCCGTTTGTCCATGTGACCGGCGAATTCCACTGGCTGCGCGACCTGTGGATGCTGCTGGTGACCTTGGCCGAACTGTATGTGTTGCTGCTGCTGAACTTGGCGGCGGTGCATGGCATCGCCGTGGCGACCGGCTATATCCGCCGCGACAAGCAAGCCGCCGAAACCTCCGGGCTGATTCGGATCGCCCTGGAAAGCCGCTTCTCCGAGCTACAACAATTCGGCATCGATCCGTTCGAGCGGATGCATCCTTGGATTTTATTTTTGTACCTGGGCTTGAACCGCCTGAAAGGCTTGCTGGGCAGCGTCATCATCCGCGCCGTGCTGGTCAATGTGTTCGGGCGGGAAGTCCTGCGGGTCTACCTGGACTTTTCCGGAATGCCGCTGTACATGGCGATCAACGCCTACACCACCCACGTGATCCTGCGCAATGCCCGCGTCGTCGTCATGGGCCAGACCTCCATCGAAATCGTGCGCCAACAACTGCCGGCGCTGGCCCTGACGCCCTGGGAATCGGCGCTGGTCTACGACACCTTGCAATTCATCGCGGTGAACAAGCGCGACTTCCACGCCAACCATTATTATCTGAGCAAAGCCGTCATCGACCATTTTGCGATTGCGCCGGAGACGGCGCATCCGCTGCCGCTAGACTACCCGGAAAAACTAAACACCGCCCGCCCACCGGTGGCGGATGTTTGCCGGCTCATCATCGTGCTGGGGTTCCTGCTCGACGGCACCCTCTCCTGGCGCGAGCGCCGCCAACTCGCCCGCCTGAACCGGCAAGGGCTGTTGCATCTCAGCTACGCGGAACTCGAAGCCTACCGGCGAGCGTTCGTCGACGGGCAGGGCCTGGACGAAATCACCCGGCATTTGCTGCGACCCGCTTGACGACAAGCCCTATCGACGACCAGGAGAACCGACATGGCCGAAGACGACGAACTTTATCAACTGGCCGGACAGGTGGGCGCGGCGCTGCGCGAGCGCGGGCTCACCCTGGCGGCGGCGGAGTCTTGCACCGGCGGCTGGGTTTGCCAAGCCGTGACCGACATCCCGGGCAGCTCGGCCTGGTTCGACCGGGGTTTCGTAACCTACACCAACGCGGCCAAGCAAGAATTGCTGGGCGTGCCGCACGCCGTGCTGGCCGGACACGGCGCGGTCAGCGAACAGACCGTGCGGGCCATGGCGGCCGGGGCCTTGCGCAACAGCGGGGCCGACTGCGCGCTGGCGGTCAGCGGCATCGCCGGGCCGGGCGGCGCGACGGCGGACAAGCCGGTGGGTACGGTGTGGTTCGCCTGGCAGCCGCGCGGCGGCGTTTGCCTGGCCCGGCGCGAGCAATTCGACGGCGACCGCCGCGCGGTGCGCAGGCAAGCCACCGCCACGGCCTTGCGCGGCATTCTGGCGCTGTATGGCGCGACGCCATGAATGCGCGGCAAGCGCCCGCCGGGCGGACGGCGGCGGAACCTTCCCGGCGGCGCTTGTTTTTCGCCCTCTGGCCGGAAGCGTCCGCCAACCCAGCGCTGGCCGCGGCGGTTCGGCTGCTCAAGCCGACGCTGTCCGCACGCTGGATCAGGCCACAGAACCTCCACATCACCCTGGCTTTCCTGGGCGAGGTGGAGGCGGGGCGGCTTCAGGCGGCGAAAACGGCGGCGGACGCAGCCCACGCTGAGGGTTTCGAGCTGGCGCTGGATCAGATCGAATGGTGGCGCAAACCGCAAATCCTATGCCTGACGCCTTCGGCGGCCTGCCCGGCGCTGGAGCGGCTCGCCGCCGGCCTGGCCGCCCAGCTTCAAACCGAAGGGTTCAAGCTGGACAAGCGCCCTTTCCGCGCCCACCTGAGCCTGGCCCGTGACGCGGCCTGCCCGCCCGGCCAGAGTCAGTTGGAGCAGGCCGTCGCGTGGCGGTCTTCCGCCTTCGCGCTGGTGGAATCCCGCCAGGACGGGCGGGGTTCTTGTTATACGACCATCCAATCCTGGCCCTTGTCCCCGGCGGCGGGACAGGGATAACGCCACTAAGAGCCAGGGGGCGACATGGCCCGTCAGCCCCCTTTTGGCTTGCCAACGCGAAAAACCGCGCGGGCTGGTTCATTCCACCTTATCCCCCGCCAGGGAAAACACCTGTTTCATGCTCCCTGCAAATCTGGCCGGCATCCGCCGCCGACAAGGCCTCCCCGGTCAAGCCGCACTGCCGCGAACCGTCCGCCGCCAGCCGGTGATGCCGGCAGGTCTTGCAGACGCCGAACGTGCGCAGTTGGTTGGCCCGCTGCATGGCCCGCAACACCCGCTCCAGCGCGTCCAAAACCAGATCCTGCTCGGACTCCGGAGTCAGCGCCATCGCCGCTTGCAGGATCTTCGGCGGAATCGCCTCGCCGACGGCCGCCTCGCCCAGCGCGGTCACCCGCAGATGCACCACCCGCCGGTCTTTCAAATCGGGCCGTTTTTCGATCAAGCCGGCGTTTTCCAGAACCCCCAGCGTCTGCGACACCGTGCCCTTGGTCAGGCCGAGATAGTCGGCGACCGCCGCCGGCGTGTTGCTGTAGCGGTTGCAACCGCTCAAATAATGCAAAGCCTCCAACTGCACCGGCTGCAAGCCCTTCCCAGCCCCGGCCTTGCGGGTGTCGGTCCGCAGCAGATTGGCGATGCGCTCCAGGTAGTCGTAGATTTTTTCCGTCTTCATGGAATCCATCGTATCGGATCAAAACGGCATTGACAAGGAACCATGTCCCCTTAAGCCGCGTCATAGCCCGCGGAGGTTTGAACAAAACCTCCGCGGGCGACACAACAACACTCAACATCCTAGAGGAGAATCGAACATGTTCGGGAAAACCACAGCGTTCTTGATTGGCATGGGCCTGCTGAGTTGCAACCCCGCCTTGGCGGCGGGCAATCCGGAGGCCGGCAAAGCCGCCTCCACGGTCTGCGCCGCCTGCCACGGGGCCAAGGGGATCAGCGCCACCGGCGCCTTCCCCAACCTGGCCGGCCAGAAGGCGGACTACCTGGCCGCGCAGTTGAAGGCGTTCCGAAGCAAAACCCGCGCCAACCCGGTCATGGCCCCGATGGCCGCCAGCCTGAAAGACGAGGACATCGACAACCTGTCGGCCTACTTCGCCAGCCTCAAAGCCTGCGAATAAGCCCGTCCATCGCGACTACCCACAGATAACATCCCTGGCAGGGATGTTATCTCCCCCCTCAACCCAAGGCCTCGCGGAAAAACTCGGGCGCGACAAACGCCGCCCGGTGGATGTCGGCGTTGTAATAGCGGGTCGCGAACGGCCGGTCGCGGGCGTCTTGCTCGCGGAACGCCGTCAAATCCCCCTTCCCCGCCAAGGTTCCGCTCCACCAGCCGGACGGGTAGATGAACTGCGGAAAAAACAAGGTGCGGGTGCTGGCGAAGCCGGCCGCCTTCATCGTCCCGTGCATGGACTCGATCAGATCCAGATGGAACAGCGGCGACTCGCTTTGCTGGGCGAGGATGCCGTCCGGGCGCAGGCAGCGCAGGCACTGCCGGTAAAACGCCTCGTTGAACAAGCCCTCCGCCGGCCCCACCGGATCGGTGCTGTCGACGATGATGATGTCCACGGAATGGTCCGCCGCGTCCTTGACCCACTGGATGCCGTCGATGAACAGCAATTGCGCCCGGGGGTCGTTGTTGGACGCGCACAGTTCCGGGAAATACTGCTCCGCCAGCCGGGTCACGCCCTCGTCAATCTCGATCTGCACCGCGCTTTCCACTTCCGGGTGCTTCAGCACTTCCCGCAAACTCCCGCAGTCGCCGCCGCCGATGACCCAGACCGTCTTCGGGGCGGGGTGGGTGTACAGCACGGGGTGGGTCATCATCTCGTGGTAGAGGAAATTGTCGAAGGTGCTGACCATGGTGCAGCCGTCGATCACCATCAGCTTGCCGAAGCTGGCGGTGTCGTAGATTTCGATCTTCTGGAAGGGCGTCTGCTCCTCGTGCAACTTGGCTTTCACCTCGATGGAGAGGGCGCTGCCGTGCTTGGGATAGACTTCGGTAAACCAATGATTGTCGTTCAGCATGTTTTAATAGCCTGTCAATTGGAAAAATCGGGCGATTTTCCACATAATTGCGTGATTAGATCCACCTCCGCCGCGCCGGTCGGGCGGCGGGCGGATCGGCCCGCGCCAAGGAAAAAGGCGATGAGGATAGCAACGCAAGGGATCGCAGTCGAGTTTTTCATATCCCCCCGGCAAGGCGGGACGTTGCAGACAACACCTTAAGGGGTAATGATGACAAACCAGGCTTGGGACATCCAAAGCGCGCGCGAAACCTACGCCATCGAACACTGGGGCGGCGGCTATTTCGACATCAACGAACGCGGCCATGTGGCCGCCTATCCCAAACGGGACGCGGCCCTAGGCGCGGTGGATCTGTGCGAGGTCGCCGTCCAGATCCGCCGCGAGGGGCTGTCCCTGCCGGTTCTACTGCGCTTCACCGACATCCTGCGCAACCGCGTGTGCCTGCTGCACGGGGCGTTCGACAAAGCCATCGCGGAAATGGACTATACTGGCGCCTACACGCCGGTCTACCCGATCAAAGTCAACCAGGAGCGCGGCGTCATCGAAGCCATCCAGGACAGCGGCCAGGCGTCGGTCGGCCTGGAGGCCGGCAGCAAGCCGGAACTGCTCGCCATCCTCGCGCTGGCCAAAAAAGGCCCCATCGTCTGCAACGGCTACAAGGACCGCGACTATATCCGCCTGGCCTTGATCGGCACCAAACTCGGCCTCAACGTGTACATCGTCATCGAAAAGCCGGCCGAACTGGCACTGGTCCTCAGCGAAGCCAAGACGCTCGGCGTCGCCCCGCAGCTCGGCGTGCGCGTCAGGCTGTCGTCCATCAGCGCCGGCAAATGGCAAAACAGCGGCGGCGAAAAATCCAAGTTCGGCCTCAACGCCAGCGAAATCTTGCGCCTCATCGACGGGCTGGAAGCGGCCTCCGGCCTGGGCTGGCTGAAGCTCATCCATTTCCACATGGGTTCGCAAGTGGCCAACATCAACGACGTGAAGACCGCGCTGCGCGAAGCCGGCCGCTATTATGCCGAGTTGCGCCGGCTGGGCGCGCCGATTTCGCATTTCGATGTGGGCGGCGGCTTAGGGATAGACTACGAAGGCACCCACTCCAGCGCCGAATGCTCCATCAACTACAGCATCGACGAGTACGCCCACGCCATCGTCCGCGCCTTCAGCGAAATCTGCGCGGAATACCGCCTCCCCCACCCCGACCTCATCACCGAGTCGGGCCGCGCCATGAGCGCCCACCACGCGGTGCTGATCACCAACATCATCAATGTGGAGTCGGTCGCCGAAGACATCCCCGAACCGACACAATCCGAGGCCAAGCCGCTGCAAGACCTGTGCGCGCTGCTGCGCCGCGTCGGCCACGAGCCGCCGCTGGCCCTGTACCTGGACGCCCAGTTCGACCTGTCCGAGGCGCGGGCCTTGTACGTGCGCGGCCAGTTGAGCCTGGAGGAGCTGGCCGAGGCCGAGCGCCTCAACGCCGCCCTCTGCCACATCGTGCGGGAGCGGCTGGACATTCGGCTCCGCGCCCACCGCGAAGTGCTGGACGAGCTCAACGAACGCTTGGCGGACAAGGTGTTCTGTAACTTCTCCGTGTTTCAATCCATGCCCGACGCCTGGGCCATCGAGCAGATATTCCCGATCCTGCCTTTGCAAAGGCTGGACGAGGAGCCGACCCGCCGCGCCATCTTGCAGGATCTGACCTGCGACTCCGACGGCCAGATCAACGCCTACCTGGACCGGCAGAGCATCGAAACCACCATGCCGCTGCATCAAGTCTCGGCCGGCGAGGGCTATCTGCTGGGGGTTTTCCTGGTCGGCGCATACCAGGAGATTTTAGGGGACATGCACAACCTGTTCGGCGACACCAACTCCGTCAACGTCGAACTGGACGGCGCGGGCGGCTACCGCCTGGTCCAGCCCAAGCGCGGCGACGGCGTCGACGACCTGCTGCGCTATGTCCACATCGAGCCGGAAGAGCTGGAGCGCGCCTATCGCAAGAAGCTGCTCGACGCCGACCTGGCCCCCGAGCAGCGCAAACTGTTTGAGAGTGAGTTGATCGCAGGGCTCAGCGCTTACACCTATCTGGAGGAATAAACCATGAGAGTAGGATTCATCGGCCTCGGCGCGATGGGTGCCCACATGGCCCGCAACGTGGCGAAAGCAGGGTTTTTGGAAACGGTCTGGAACCGCACGGGCCTCGTCGCGGAAAATTTGGCGGCGGAGCTCGGCGTGGCCTGCGCCACCTCGCCCGCCTATATGGCGCTGCAAGTGGACGTCGTGCTAGTCTGCGTCAGCGACGACGCCGCCTTGCGGGCCGTGGTCGAAGCCCTGTCGCCGGGCTTAGGGCCTGGATTGACCGTCGTCGACCATTCCACCGTCGCCGCCGACACCGCCCGCAAAGTCGCCGAAAGAATCAAAAGCCAGGGCGCGGACTTCCTCGACGCCCCGGTGTCGGGCGGCGTGGAAGGCGCCAAGAACGGCAGCTTGTCGATGATGGTCGGCGGACGGGCGAAAACCCTGGAGAACATCCGCCCGCTGCTGGACACCATGGCCAGGCGCGTCGTCCACATCGGCGATGTCGGTGCGGGCCAGGCCACCAAGGCTGTCAACCAAGTCATGTGCGCCGGCATCAACCAGGCCGTCACCGAGGCGCTGGCCTTCGGCGCGGCCCAAGGCCTGAACCTGGACAAGGCGATGTCCGCCATCGTCGGCGGGGCCGCCGGCAACTGGTTTTTGGACAAGCGCGGGCACAGCATGGCGCACGGCAGCTTCACCCCCGGCTTCAAACTCGCGCTGCACCACAAAGATTTGCGCATCTGCCTGGAGACGGCCAACAAGCTGGGCGTGTTTCTGCCCATCACCGAAATCACCCTCGCCGACTACGCCGAACTCATGCGGCAAGGCTACGGCGACGAGGACATTTCGGCGCTGTACCGGCTCAAACGCCCGCAAAATTAAATTCCGCATGGTCTGACATGAACATCGCCATCCACCAAATCTACTTTGACCCGGCCCAGGCACAATCCCTGGAGCCGGCTTTCACGCCGCTGCCCAACCTCGACAACCCATTCCCCGAGCGCCGGGAATTCTATCTGTTTGAACAATTCTATCTGAACCGATCCCACACCCAGGCGGATTTGGCCGGCCTGGTCTCGCACAAATTCAGACAAAAAACCCAGGTGTCCGGCGAGGCGTTCATCGCCTGGATCAACGCGAATCCCGGCTACGACGCCTATTTCATCAACCCCTTCCCGCAAACCGTCTACTGGTTTTTCAATATCTGGGAGCAGGGCGAGAAATCCCACCAGGGCATCATGGCGCTGGCGCAACAAGTATTTGACGCGCTGGGCTACCCGATTGCGTTGAAAACCTTTCCGCGCACCGACGCGCAAACGACCTGCTTTTCCAATTTCTGGGTGGCGACGCCTGTGTTTTGGGACGAATTCATGGCCTTCGCGCTGCCCGTCTACCGGTACATGCTGGACGAGCGCCACGCTGCGCGCTATTTCCAAACCACCTACCACGACAGCGACGCGGAGATTTTCCCATTCATCATCGAACGGCTGTTCACCACCTTCATCGCCATCCACCCCGAATATAAAGTGCTGGCCCGCCCGCATCCGCCCGGCTGGGCCAAAAAAACCACGAAGCGGCTGCTGCCGATGATTGACTTTGTGGACCGGATTCCGTGGGCCAAGAATTCGCGGTTGTTCCGGTTGGCGATGGGAATGCTGTCCCTCGCGACTTACACCAAAAACCGAACCCGGCTGTTCAAAGGCCGGCACGCCCCGTCCCGCTGAGACCAGCGCTTACTTGTATTTGAGCTTGAAGCATAAAATCGTGAACGCCAACGCAAATGTCACCGTGTTGGCGGCGACAATCGGAAAATTGTCGATGGCGATGCCATACACCAGCCATAGAAACACCCCCAAGGTGAAAATCACATACATCCACAGGGAAATGCCGGACGTGTCCCTAGTTTTGATAGTCCTCCACGCCTGCGGCACGAACGCGCCCGTGGTGCAAAGGGCGGCCACAAGGCCGATGATTTCAATCATCTTCCATTCCTCCGCGCGCCCTCCAGGCCGCGCTGGCCGCCTCGATACCCGCGCGCGGATTGAATAGCCCACATGGGCACTACGACCGCATTGACGAGGGAAGCCGCTGCAAAAGCCACTACAGCGGGTATGAACCATGCTTTGTCCTCCCACTCGGGATGTGTGCCGAATAGCAGTCTCACCGAGTATAGCAACAGCCATGGCCAAGCGATGAGAATGGGCAATGCGATGTACGCCTTGGCATAGGTTGCCAGCACTTCGGCTAGATTTAGCGACAGCTTGGCGCTGATCCTGTAGGTGTCCGTCCTTGACCCATACCCCACCAAAGCGGCGGCGACTTCTTTCGGAGAGTTCGCAAACTTCTCGCGTTCAAAACGCGTGGCCGGCGTCAGACGATAGCGTGCCAATGGAAATATGGGCACGTAGAGCAGGGTCAGCCACTTCGTGGCGGTCGATTCGCGTTCTGCCGCGCCGCGCCACCCATAAAACATTGTGCCGCATCCGTTTATAGTTCCCAATGGTGTCTCCTGTGGAAGATTGAGCGCACTGACGCTGGATCTTGTGACGCCTAAAGCCCAAAGGCCGTGGGGCGGGTTGAAACCTGCCATTATCCTAAAAACGGCAGTTGGAACGCAGAAAAGCCGTTCGTGCTGAGCAACGTCGAAGCATGAACGGCTTTTCTGCGTTCACCCATTGGGTGCGATTAAAAATCCCGTTCACCCTTCGACAGGCTCAGGGCGAACGGGATTTTTAATCGCTCAACTGCCGTTTTTAGGATTATTAAATCAATAACAAGGCGAGGCACGACCCGCCCTACGCTGACTGGAAGAGATGGTTAGGCGATGAGGTTACTCTAACGGTGCGGTGTGGTTCGTTCCTCACCGCACCCTACGACATTGCCGAGTTACCGCACCTTATCGTGTTGCGAGGGAATACGGTTTGGGCGTGCCGCGCCTACGGCGGATGGATTCCCACGCGGCCCGCTCGTCGTTATACACAAGTCCAGCCAAGACGGGAAATACCGTCATTCCGTGGATACTAACGTAGGGTGGGCAAGCGTCTTTTCGCTTGCCCACCGATTAACGCTAGATTCCGCATGGGCAAACGATAGAGCCGTTTGCCCACCCTGCCGGGCTTCGTTCCTCAGCGCATCCTATGGCCCTGGAACGCCATGTTAGGCAAGCAACTTGTCGTATTCCGCATGAGTGCCTATCCAAACCCAAAGAAAACCGCCCTCAATCTGAGTGGCAACTGCGCGGTAATTGGAACCGACACGGGCAGACCAGACTTTACCAACTTTTTTAAACTGCAAAGAAGGATGAGAAAGATCAGCTTTTAGCAGTTGAAAGTTTTTCTTGGCGAGACTGCGAATTTCTAAAGGAAGACGTTCATAGCAAGCCCAGAAGCTGGAAGCCGTTTTGTGTTTCAAAGGTCTCTCGTTAGTCCAGCTTCATGTTCGGCGAGCGCCGCATTGATAAGGAAATCTAATTTTCCAGAATTGGAATCGGCTTCCAATTGTTTGTCCCAACGCGCTTGGTCGAATTCGATAAACCAATCGCGGAGTTTTGAAAAGGAATCGTCATCCAATTCTGCAATGTGTTGCTCTAATAACTCTACTTGAGTCATAAATACCTCGATCTTTATAAAATGTCAGGCAACGATAGAGCCGTTGCTCGACCTACCCCGGGGGATTGAAGCTATTTTTCAAGTATTGTTCGAGATGCTCATCAACTTTACCATAACCCCGATTTATTTATTACACCAGAAAAACCCGCGCCATGGCTAAATAAGTGGATGGTTACAAATTTTTGCATCAATGCTACTCCTCTGTTGCCTAACGCCCACGATCAGCGCCCCGCGCCACCCCACGAAGCCCGAAAACACCAAGTCGCTTCGTGGCGCGGGTGCGCTGGATCAGTTTGTTAGGCGATGATGTTACGCGAACGGTGCGGTTCGTTCCTCACCGCACCCTATGGCCCTTTTGGAACTGTCCAGTTTCCTGTTTTGGAATAACGCCAAAGCCTAGCGGCACCCTCAAATGGTAAGAGGAACAATAGCCCGAAATACGGGCCAATGAAATAGCCACCAACTGCGCCGACAATTGCGGCGAGAACAGCCAACTCAAAACCAAAGGGCATGATGAAATTGTAAGCCACTAACGCGCCGCCGATGGTGCCGAGAAATGCTGTTAACCCGAAAATGTTCATATCAATTACCGGGCTACCGATTTTGAGTGAGTGACCATGACAATGCACTTACGCCTAACGCCTAATTAGACGTCAGTTGACGCCTTTGCCCGTGTTAGGCGTCACGGCTTTTGACGCCTAACGCCTGAGCCTTTGATGCCTAACAGGTTTTTAATCCTACACTTCTTCATTGGCATGTCAACAATTTTTCCGTATCGCCTGCCAGCGATCTAAAATTTTTCTAAGAACTCATCTGCTTGTCTTCTATGGTTGATTGGCCCGCTAGGTTTTATCGTTTCAAAGCAGAATCACGCCATGTCCGCTACGCCTGTTATTCCGTCAACCGCTCCCGTTATTGCGTCTGGGCAAACACGTCAACCCGGACTGCCGGAAAGTTTGGTCGGCCTAGGATGCGCAGAGGAACGAAACGCATCACCGGGCATCTATTTTCCATCCATAAAAACTAAGTTGGCAGAGCGGCTTTGTCGGCGCGGCGGCAATCGGCGACAATGGGCCGCGCTCCACAACAAGCGCTTTCCGCCCCCTTCGGCATTCATCCATCCTGCGAACCCTTACCCATGCGACCACCCTACCCTGCGTCCTCCGTCGCCGCCGTCGCGGCCCGGCTGGAGCGCCTGCCTTTGTCGGGCTTCCACCGCCGCTTCATCACCCTCATCAGCTTAGGGGGGTGGTTCGACTTTTTCGACATTTTCATGATGGCCTACCTGGGCGCGGCGCTGCAACAGTCCGGCTTCATGAGCCGCGAGGAATTCGGGCTGACGCTGGCGGCGGGCTTTGTCGGCATGTTCTTCGGCACCGTGCTGTTCGGCATGGGCAGCGACCGCTTCGGGCGGCGCACGGCGTTTATTTTCATGCTGCTGATTTACTCGCTGTTCACGTTGCTCGGCGCGTTCGCGCCTGACGCGCACTGGCTGATGGCGGCGCGGCTGCTGGCCGGGGTCGGCATCGGCGCGGAGCTGGTGGTCATCGACACCTATGTCACCGAGATGATGCCCAGCCGGGTGCGCGGGCGCTATGTGGCGATCACCCAGGTGGTCGGCTTCACCGCGATCCCGGCGGTGGCGTTCCTGTCGCGCTGGCTGGTGCCGACCCATTGGCAACTGGACGGCTGGCGCTGGGTGATGATTATCGGCGCGACCGGGGCGGTGCTGGTGTGGTGGCTGCGCCGCGCGCTGCCGGAATCGCCGCGCTGGCTGGAGTCCCAGGGTCGCCACGCGCAAGCGGAAGCCATCATGTCCGCCATCGAAGCCGAAGTCGAACGGGACACCGGGCCGCTACCAAAGCCCGCCGCCTCGCCGCCGCTGCCCACGGCGACGCCCCGCGTCGCCGAGTTGATGCGCCCGGCCTACCGCAACCGCACCTTGCTGCTGCTGGGCTTCCACCTGCTGCAAACCATCGGCATCTACGGCTTCGCCAACTGGGCGCCGACCTTCCTGCTGTCGCAGGGCAAGTCGCTGGGGCAGTCGCTGGAATACGGCTTTTGGATCGCCCTGGTCAGCCCGGTGGGGCCGGTGCTGGGCTTGTTGACCACCGAGCGCTTCCAACGCCGCAGCGCGCTGGTCGCGCTACCTTTGCTGATGGCCGCCACCGGCTTCCTGTTCCCGCTGGCCGAATCCGGCCTGGAAATCGTCGGCGTCGGCGCGGCGATCACCATTTTCAGCTATTGGTTTTCGGCGGTGCTGCATGCCTACCAGGCGGAATTGTTCCCCACCCGGCTGCGCGCCACCGGGGTGGGCTTCACTTACAGCCTGAGCCGGTTGAGCGCGGCGTTTTCCTCGGTGCTGATCGGCGCGCTTCTGCCCTACGGGGTGATGGCGGTGTTCATGTTCACCGGCGGGGCGATGGTGTTGTGCGCCTTGCTGGTGGCGGCGCTGGGGCCGAAGACCAACGCGGTGGCGCTGGAGGAGCTTTCCAGTTGAACCTTTTGGCCGGGCCACGGCATCCAGCTATTAAGGATGGCGTGGCAGTGACGAAAATTGTTGCGGGGTTCAATACGTTTTTTGCGCGAAAAGCCCCTGGCGGCAAGACGCGCGCCCGCTTGCATTGCCCCCATCCCACGGCCTGTCGCGCCGACCAAGCCTAGCCTATCATTGGCACCATTCCTGCTTTGCAGGCAATTAAATCCGTTTGGCCGCGTTGTTCTTGGCATTCATCGAGCGAATCGAGAGAAACAAGCCCGCCACGCCTAATTGCCACCCATTTAATAAAGGATGCTGCCACCATGTTGTTGTTGACCTTCATCACCCCCGTAGAAATCGGCCTGTCCATCGGCTTTCTTTCCACCCTGGTCGGTTCCCTGTGGTTTTGCCTGACGAATTACACCATCGAAATGCGGGATTTGGACGGCCCGGCGCAAAAAGCGGAATAGATTTTTCGCGTCCGGACGCAACGGGCCTTGCTGCGCGCCGCCCGTCTTTTTGAGCGCATCGGCAAACCCAAATAAACCCCAGGAGAACCCCTTTGAAAACCAGCGGAAAAACCCAAGCGCTGCCCCTCGCCCTACTGGCCTTATCTGGCCTGGCCGCGCTGACCGCCAGTCCCGGCGCGCAAGCCGTGCCCAGCTTTTCGCGGCAGACCGGCGCGTCCTGCGCCATGTGCCACACGACCGCGTTTGGGCCGAACCTGAACCCTTATGGCCGCGAGTTCAAGCTGAACGGCTATGTCTGGGACAGCGGGAAAAACGACACGTACATCCCGCCCATCAGCGCCATGGTGGTCGGCTCGTTCACCAACACCAAGCAAGACCAGGACACCCCGCCCGGCCCGGTCAACCGCCAAGGCAATAACATCCAGGGCTTCAACACCAACAACAATTTCGCCTTCGACGAAGCCTCGCTGTTTTACGCCGGGAAAATCTGGGGCAAGGTCGGCGCGTTCAGCCAGTTGACTTACGACGGGGTGGCCGACACCTTGTTTTTGGACAACACCGACCTGCGCTTCGCCGACCAAGTCGATCTGTTCGACCAGGACGTGGTCTTCGGCATTTCCGCGAACAACAATCCGACCGTGCAGGATCTGTGGAACACCACCCCGGCCTGGGGGTTTCCGTTCGCCAGCTCCCCGGTGGCCCCGACGCCGGCCGCCGCCACGATGCTCGACGGCGGCGTCAGCGGGATAGCGACCGGCCAGGTCGGCGGGGCCACGGCCTACGCGATGGTCAACCGGCTGCTCTATGTCGAAGCGGGCGCCTACGGCAGCTTCCAAAACAGCTTCATGAAAGGCACCGGCAATTACAACAACTGGGGCAGCCCGCCGCTGAACCGCATCGACGGCGGCGCGCCCTATTGGCGCATCGCGCTGCAAAAGGATTGGGACGGCCATTATTTCGAGCTGGGCCATTACGGCATGACGGCCAATGTCTTCCCCAACGGACAGCACGGCGCCGGCACCGACAATTACACCGACTTGGCGTTTGACGCCACTTATCAATACTTGGCCAACCTGGAACATATCGCCGAGTTGAAAACCACCTATATCCGCGAAAACCGCGATTTGACGGCCAGCGCCAATATCGGCAGCGTGCTCAACCGGGCCAATTATGTGGACACGTTCAAGATCAACGGCACTTACACCTATGCCCAGACCTATAGCGTGGCGCTGGGCTACAACAAAACCTGGGCGCGGACTGACACGACCTTCGACGCCGAGACGGGTGAAATCTTGCCGGGCGGCAACAACGGCCACGAGTATTTCACGGCGGAGCTGTCTTATGTGCCTTTTGGCAAGACCTACACCCCGCTGGCTTCGCTGTTGAACCTCAGGCTGGCGCTGCAATACATCGGCTACACCCAGTTCGACGGCTCGCAATACCAGGTCGGCAACAACAACACCTTTTTGGTAAACGGCTGGCTGGCGTTCTAGCGGCCATTCGACCAACCCTAAAACCTGAGCCGGCAATGGGTGCGAATCAACGAACCCAGGTGGCCTGAATGGTTTATTTAAACCTTGACACCTTGGAGTGGACATATAAGCGGTTGATATTAAAGCCCTTGGAATCTGGCGCGGATTTTGCGCAATGGCGTGGCACCATTGACCCATTGCGCAATCACCGTGAACCCCATGAACAACCAGAACGCCAATAACGACCTGTCCCATCACATTTTGCCGAACTCGGCCACCATGGTCGGCGCCTGCATCATGACGATCATCACCGTGCTTTTCACGTTCGAGATCGCTTGAATATAGGCATCAAGCGAGAACCCGGCAGAAAGAGGCGGCAGACGATGCTCATTTTAAAGCATTCCTGTTTTTTGCATGTGCCAAAAACCGGCGGCACCTGGGTAAAACAAGCGCTTAAGCAGGGCGGCGTGGACTATCGGGAATTCGCCTTTGAAGACGACATCCACCTTGGCTTGTCCCAATGCCCCTGCCTGGACAAATTCAAGTTCGCTTTTGTCAGAAACCCTGCCACTTTGTACCGCTCATACTGGCAATACAAGATGGGCAATGGCTGGGACAGCAGGAACCCCTTGGAAAGGCACTGCTGTTCCACAAGCTTCCATGAATTTGTCGAAAAGGTATTGCGGCAATACCCGGGCTGTTGCAGCAGGATGTTTGAATCGTTTGTCGGCCCGGAAGGCAATGAAATCGAATACATAGGACGATACGAGAATCTTTTGGAAAACCTTTTAACCGCCTTGCGCATGGCGGGCGAGGCGTTCGACGAGAGCGCGATACGCCGCTGCCCGCCTCAGAATGTCAGCGATAAACACCGCTTCCAAGCCGAACTCACCCCCGAACTTGAGCGAAGCATCATGGCCAGCGAACAAGACAGCGTCAAGCGGTTTGCCTACCAGCCGGGCTTTGCCGGGGAAACCCCGGTGAAAACACCCTGACGAACCCGCCGCTTGCGCCGCCGCCCGGTTCGGCCGCGCCCAAACCACCCACAATGACCGCCCTTACCCAGGAACCTTCCCGCATGCCGCCGCTCAACCTGTGCAATCTCAGCGTCTCTGTCAAGATGCTATTTTCCGGCTATCTGCTGGTCGTCGCCATCGGCTACGGCATGGCCATGATCCAAGTCCTGTTCACCCACGGCATGGCCGACGGCAAGCCCGGCCTGTCCATCGAGGACATCGTTTACAGCTATTACGGCAACCGCTCCGGCTCGTTGATGGAAAGCAAGCTGGAAGGTTCGATGAAAGCCAACGCGCCGGAGACCGAGCGCTTCCAAATCATCCAGTGGCTGCGCGACGGCGCCGGCGAGGCCTCCTACAACGCCACGATCAAACCGATTATCGAGCAACGCTGCGTCGTCTGCCACAACGCCGACGCCGGCAGCCTGCCGGATTTCAGCCGGTTCGAGAATGTCAAAAAACGCGCGGAGGCCAACCAGGGCGCGAGCTTCCCCTCGCTGGCCCGGGTCTCGCACATCCATTTGTTCGGCATCGCCTTCATCTTCATGTTCGTCGGGCTGATTTTCGCGCTGACCACCGGCGTCCGCGCCCGGCTGAAGGCCACGGCCATCACCATGCCCTATTTTTTCCTGCTGACGGACATCAGCTCCTGGTGGCTGACCAAGCTCAACCCCCATTTCGCCCTGCTGGTCATCGTCGGCGGTGGCGGCATGGCCATGGCGTTCGTGTTCATGTGGGTGGTGGCGATGTACGAGATGTGGATCCTGCCGCGCAAACTGCCCTTCCCCGACCGCCGCCACGCCTTGCGGCGCAATTGATCGCGGCCTGGTTTGAACCTTCTGGCCGAGCCACGGAATCCACTCGGCAAGGGCCTCGCCGCGGAGCCCGTCCGTTTTTGCATGATGATGGCGGCGGCCAACCCTGCGGCCACCGCCCCCTGCAATAACTGTCTGCGCATTCTTGCGGACACGGCACACTTCAAAGGACGAAAAGCCATTTAAAAACAATAACTAAATAACATGGCACCCATGTTGCTGGTGTATAACCGGACACAACCCCATCTCATCCAGGAAACAACCACATGACCCCAAAAACACCGCGCCTGACCGCCAACCTGAAAGCGGCCGCCTTGAAAACCTGCCCGCTGCTGGGCTTGCTTGCCGCGCTCAGTTCCCCCGCCTGGGCCGAGCGCCTCGACCCCGGCCGCTCGGTCGTCAAAGACGCCGAAGATCTCCAAGTCTCCGTCAATTTTCCGCAAGCCACGACGGGCGACCTGTATATCGCCGCCAATGTCGGAGGCGTGTTGTATTTTTACGGCGAGCACGGCTGGGTTCCGACGCCCGTCCCACACGAATACGCGCAAACCTACCTGGGAACCAAACAGATCAACCTGGGCAATTCCAGCGGCATAGCCTCCGGCATTTACCCGGTCTACCAGGTCGTCCTGTCAGCCAACGCGGCCGATGTCTACGACACCCGTAACTGGGTGGGCGGCTTGGGCAGCCTAGGGCAGACCAGCTTCCAGGTGAAACTGCCGGCGCAAATCAGCGGAGATTTGAACGGCGACGGCTGGGCGGACGACGATGTGAACCACGACGGCTACCATGACGACGATGTGAACCACACGGGCTACCATGCCGACGACTTGAACCATGACGGCTACCACGACGACGACCTGAACCACGACGGCTACCACGACGACGACTTGAACCACGACGGCCAGCATGACGGCGGCACAGACCATGGCGGCAAGCCGGAGAAATAGCGGGGAGCGCTTAAAACCAGGCGGGGATTCCGAGGGACTCGCCTAGCGCGGCGGACAAAACCGGGCCGCGCTGCCGCCCGGCACCAGCCCCGACGGCGTCAGCCACAGCAAGACCTTGACCCGCTCGTCGGCGGCGCAGGCGGAGACATAGCCGATGGCGGCGGCCGAGGCGGCGACATAGCGGATCGCCGCCTCCTCGGAGGCCACCGAATAAGGCGGGAAGGTGCCGTGGAAATACTGGTCGTTCCAATAATTGTCCAGTTCTTCCGGTTCGAGCCCCGACACCCGCTCCGAGAACAACCGGCGCAAAGCATGCGCCGCGGCCAGGTTGACCGGCTGGATCGGCTCGCGGTTGGCCCACAGCAGCATCTTGCGCAGAAAAATGCGCGCCAGGGCGTCCTTGTCCAAGGCTTGCTCCGGGCCGTTCTTGGCGACAATCACCGCCAGCACCGCCGGCTCGGGGCCGGCCAGGCAGGGCGCAGACCAGGCCAGCAGCCCGGCCATCCACAAACGTCGCAACCATTTCGCCTTGTCCATGCTAGAACAACACCGCGACGGAGGCCGCGAAGCCGTCCGAAAATTGGCCGAGATTGGCCGACGATGGCAGTGTGCCGAAATTGCTCCCAAAACGGTATTCGGCCTTGAACACCAACGGCGGCATCGGGCGGTAGGCCAAGCCCACGACACCCAGATTGCCGGGCTCGTCGGCCCGCTCGCGCTGGAAAGCCTCATAGCGGAGAACCGCGTACAAGTCCCCCACCAGCGGTGCGACGCCTTGCAGGTACAAGCCCCACAAGTTGTGCCGGGGCCGTTCGCCGAGCTCGGTATCCGCGTGGCCGGCGCCAAAACGGTAAACAAATTCGCCGCTGATTTCATAGCGCTTGCGCGTCCAGAAGAAATCGCAGCCCAGCAAGTCCTTTTCGCCGGTATGCCCAAGCACCTTGTAATAATGGGCGTAGGAAAGCCCGAATTGGACTTGCCCCGGGGACTCGTGATAAAGCCGGACTCCCGCGGTGTCGCGGAAATTGTCGTCGCTGGAGTCGGCGGTGGGAACGAAATCGAGCTGGTTGTCGCCGCCGCCATAAACGGCATAGCTCCACAACTTGTCCAGCGCCTCGAAATTGCCGTGGACCATGCCGCCGGTCACATGCCGGGCGAAGACGTCATACAGGATCAAAGGTTTGGAGGTTGTCCATACGAGCGGGTCGGCGTGGATCTGGTTCCAGCGCCCGACGGGGGTCAAAAACTTGCCGCCGCGAATTTTGAAAGCGTCATCGACCAGATAATCCAGATAAAGCCGCTCCAAGTCGAAATAGCCCTGGTGCGTGGTCAATGCCTGCCCATTGCTGACGGCCAGCCCGTCGCCCAGTTCGAACTCGGAGAAAAAACGCCAACGCCCTTTTTGCCAGCCGACGAACAGGCTCACATCACTCAAATGGGCCGACCACGGTTTGTCATGCAGCGCATTCACCTGCAAGCTGGCGTATCCGCCCAGCCAAACCCCGCTGTCGCCCAGCCGCACGCCCTTGCCCAACTGGTACCAAGGCTCCTTCGCGCCCTCCTCGGCGCGCGCGGGCGCGCCCCAGAACCAGGCGACCGCCATCCCTAGCAAAGCGTACAATAGAGGGCGAAGAAAACCCATGTTGGTTGAGACGGCCGGTTTGAGTGACAAAACACCCGGCATTTTAACGGCTTCCACGCGGAACTCCCTACAAAATTATTGCCCCATGAGCATCCGCCGCACCCTGTTGTTGTTTTTCCTGTTGATGGGGCTGGCGCCGGCGACGGTCATCACCGGGCTGGCCTTTTTCCAGGCGCGGGAGGCGCTGAAGCTGGAAATCACCCGCAACCTGAAAACCCAGGCCGGCGCGCTGATGGAACAAGTCGACCGGATGATCTTCGAGCGCATGCTGCATGTGCATACCTGGAGCGAGTTGGAAATCATGCAGGAAGTGCGCGTCGGCGACATCGACAAGCGGCTGTCGCATTTGCTGTTCGACCTGCACCGGCATTACGGCGGCGTTTACAAGGCCCTGTATTGCAGCAACCGCGACCGGCAAGTCATCGCCGCCAGCGACCCCACCCTGGTCGGCCAGCAGTTGGAAGAACAGCCCGTCTGGCTGACCGCGCCGCTGGCCTACGGCGAAACCCGGCTCTCTGCGCTGACGCTGGAGCCGGACGCGGAAACCGCCAGCATTGAAATGGAGGCCACCGTCCACGACCCCCAGCACAAGGACGACGAGCATGTCCACAACGTCGGCAACCTACATGTCTTGTTCGACTGGGCCGAAATCTTCCGCCTGCTCGACCAGTCCAGCCAAGGGCAAGGCGCGGCGCAATCGTTGGCCGTGCTGTTCGACGCGCAAGGGCGCGTCATCGCCGCCTCCGCCCGCCTGCGCGAACGCGGGCTGCTGCTGTCGGACGCGCTGGCCGGCTGGCGCGGGGAAGCGCTGCGCGACGCCGTGGTCGCCGACGCCGACCGCCGCTTGGGGCTAGGCGAAGTGCTGGCCGGCTCGGCGGGCTCGCGGGGCTACCAGCGCTTCGCCGGCTTCGGCTGGACGGTTCAGGTCTACCAGCCCACCGCCGTGGCCTTCGCGCCGATCCACCGCATGGCGGCGGCGTTCTTCCTGCTGCTCGGCCTCACCAGCGCGGCGGCGGTGGCCCTGTCCCTGTTCATCGCAGGCCGCATCGCGCGCCCCATCGTGCAACTGACGGCACTGACCCGCAATTTCATGCAGAAGCAAGAAGCCTCGGCGGCGATCAAAACCGGCAATGGCGAGGTGGGCGAGCTGACCCGCTCCTTCCTAGGGATGATCCGCGACCTGGAAAAATCCCGCGAGAACCTGGTGCGCGCCGCCAAGCTGGCGGTGGTCGGGGAGATGGCCGCGACCATGGCCCATGAAGTCAGGACGCCGCTGGGGATCATGCGCTCCTCCGCGCAAATGTTGCAAAGGGAGCCCTCCCTCAGCGAGACCGGCCAGGAAATGTTGGGGTACATCCTCAGCGAAAACGACCGCCTCAACAAGCTGATCTCCTCGCTGCTGGACTGCGCCCGCCCGCGCCCGCCCAATTTCAACCCCCACCATTTGCACGCCATCGCCCGGCGGGTGATGGATCTGCTCAACCTCCAGGCGCGGCGGAAAAGCATCCGCCTCGCCGCCGAATTCGGCGCGCCGGACGACTGGCTGGTCTGCGACGAGGAGCAAATCTTGCAGGTGTTGTTGAACCTGGTGATGAACGCCGTGCAAATCTTGCCGGCCGGCGGCGAAATCACCCTGCGCAGCTATGCCGCAGCCGCCGGCCTGGCCTTGGACGTGGACGACAACGGCCCCGGCATCCCGGAAGACGACCGGCCCAAGGTGTTCGACCCGTTTTTCACCCAACGTGAAGGCGGCATCGGCCTGGGGCTGACCGTCGTGCAACAAATCCTCCGCGCGCACGGCGCGGACATCAGCGCCCAAGCCAGCCCCACAGGCGGCGCGCGCTTCCACCTTTTTTTCCCCCGCAACGAAACCCTGGCACAGGAAGACATTGGCCTATGACCGCAAGGCGCGTACTGATCGTCGACGACGAACCCAAGATGCAGCGCATCCTGGAGATCATGCTCACTCAAATGGGCCACAAACCCCTGCTGGCCGGCAACGGCCAGGAGGCCTTGGAACGGCTGCAGGCGGACTCCGCCGACCTGATCGTCAGCGACCTGCAAATGCCGGTGTTGGACGGGCTGGGCCTGCTGAAACACCTGCGCGAGGCAGGCAACGACATCCCCTGCATCATCATCACCGCCTACGGCACCGTGGAAACCGCCGTCGAAGCCATGAAATACGGCGCCTGCGACTACATCATCCGGCCCTTCGACGTGCATGCGGTGGAGCTGGCCATCACCCGCGCGCTGGCCTTGAAGCACATCCGCCAGGAAAACGCCTTCCTGCGCGAGGAGGCGGAAAAAGGCTGGGGCGAGTTCATCGGCCGCGGCCCTTCGATGCGCAAGGTCTACGAAATGATCCAGCAAGTCGCGCACAGCAAGACCAACGTGTTGATCGTCGGCGAAACCGGCACCGGCAAGGAGCTGGTGGCGCGCGCCGTCCACCACGCCTCGCCCCGGCGGGCCGCGCTGTTCGTGCCCATCAACTGCGCCGCCATCCCCGGCGACCTGCTGGAAAGCGAGATGTTCGGCTACGCCAAGGGCGCGTTCACCGGGGCGGTCAAGGACAAGCCCGGCAAATTTGAAATGGCCCAGGGCGGCACGCTGTTCCTCGACGAAATCACCGAAATGAACCCGGTACTCCAGGCCAAGCTGCTGCGCGTGCTGCAAGAGAGCCGGTTCGAGCGGCTGGGCAGCAACGACCCGACCGACCTGGACGTGCGCATCATCGCCGCGACCAACCGCGACCCGCTGGAAGCCGTCCGGCAGGGCAAGCTGCGCGAGGATTTGTACTATCGCATCCAAGTCTTCGCCATCGAACTGCCGCCGCTGCGCGAGCGGCCCGAGGACATCCCGCTGCTGGCGGATCATTTCGTCCACAAGCTAGCCGGCAAGCTCGGCATCACTGCGCCGTCGGGCGTCGCCCCGGAGGCCATCGACCGCATGCGGGGCTACCGCTGGCCGGGCAATGTGCGGGAAATGGAAAACGTCATGGAACGAGCCATGGTGTTGAGCCGGGGCCAGGCCATCGGTGTCAACCACCTGCCCCAAGACATCGCCGGCTCGAACGACACTGGCGTCGGGCAAGCCGCCCGGCCGGCGGACGCGCCCGGCGGCGAATCCCTAGCCTCCCAAGACTTCGCCCTGGACTCGGCCGTGGAAAAACTGGAGCGCCGCTACATCGCCCGGGCGCTGGAACGCTGCGGCGGCAACAAGACCAAGGCCGCGCGCCTGCTGGACATCAGCGAGCGCACCCTATGGTATAAACTGAAGAAATACGACATCAACTGAACGGGAGACGGCCCATGGTCAACATCTTCAGCACCAGCGACCCCAAAGACTCCCGCGCCCCGCCCCCAGGCTTCGCGCCACACCTTAAATCCTTGGGACTGCGGGCCTTGGGCACGGCCTTGGGCCTGGCCGCCTTGTTCTATTCGTTCGTCTATCTGGAGTCCACCGAAATCGTCGTCGTGCAGTACCCTTGGGGCGAGCTCAAAACCCATGTCGAACCCGGCATCTACCCGCGCTTTCTCGGCACCGTCCGAAAATACCCGCTGTCCTCGCAATTTTCCTTCTCGGCCCAGCCCGACCAAGGCGCGGCGGCGGACGAAAGCCTGCGCCTGCGCTTCAACGACGGCGGCCACGCCACGGTGTCCGGCGTAATCCGCTGGGAGATGCCGACCGACAACGAGCATCTGCTCGCCTTGCACCGCAAGTTCGGCAGCGCCAAGGCCATCGAGCAGCAACTGATCCGCACCACGATGGAATCGGCCTCTTACACCACCGGGCCGTTGATGTCCTCCACCGAATCCTCGGCGGAAAAGCGCAACCTGCTGTTGCAATACATGCAAGACCAGGCCAAAAACGGCACTTACATGACCCGCACCGTGGCGATCAAAGTCATCGACCCGATTTCCGGCGTGGAAAAAACCGCCAACGCCGCCGAAATCGTCATGGACGGCGGCAAGCCGCTGCGCGAGCAAGGCAGCGCGATCACCGATTTCGGCATCAAGCTGCTGCCGATCTCCATCAACCAGGTCAAATACGACCCGGAGATCGAACGGCAGATCCAAAACCGCCAAAAAGCCATCCAGGACGTGCAAATCGCCCAAGCCAACGCGCTGAAGGCCGAGCAGGAGGCGATCACCGCCGCCAAGCAAGGCGAGGCCCTGGCCGCCAAGGCCAAATGGGAGCAGGAAGTCATCAAGGCGCAGAAAGTCACCGAAGCCCAGCAAAAGCTCGAAGTCGCGCAACTGGAGGCGCAAGCCGCCGAGCAATACAAGCGCAAGCAAATCCTCGAAGGCGAAGGCGAGGCGCAGAAAAAGCAGTTGATCATGAGCGCCGACGGCGCGCTGGACAAAAAGCTGGAAGCCTACGTCGAAATCCAAAAAGCCTACGCCTCCGCCATCGAACACTACCAGGGCAACTGGGTGCCGTCCTATGTCTCAGGCGGCGGCGTGCAGGCCGGCTCGGGCGCGCAGCAGATGATCGACCTGCTGTCGATCAAAGCCGCCAAGGATCTGGGGCTGGACATGTCGATTTCGGGGGCCGGGAACACGGTCAAAAAGTAAAACTGTCACAATCCTCCGGTAGAATAGCCCGGTTGCGTCGCAGACAATCCGCTAAAACAAACCGAACCCCCATCGAGGTATCCCCATGGCCGTCACCGCCGAAGCGATCAAAGCCACCGCCGTCGTCTTGTCCCGGAAAAAAACCCAGAGCATGGTGACCGACGAGTTCCTGTATTTTTTCCTGCGCATGCGCAAAAGCGAAGTGCGCCGGGTCGTGCAGCGGGTCAAGTCGCTGTACCCGGACGACACCCCCGAGCAACTGGCCCAGCGCCTCATCAACACCCAAAGCGTGCTGTCCTTCGTCGGCGGCTCGATCCTGCACCTGCCGCAACTGCTGCCGGTGGCCGGCAACCTCTGGAAAGTGGCCGGATTCGCCGGCGGCGCGTCGGTCATGGCGCGCATGCACATGTATTTGATCCTAGAGATCGCGCTGTTGTTCGGCCATGACATCGAAGACAAAGACCGCATCCCGGAGCTGCTCGGCGTGATCGCCGCCTCCAGCGTCTCCGCCGCGACGCCGTACGCGGTCAGCCAACTGCAATGGAACCCGCTGACGGCGATCCCGGCTTCCGGCGTGACCGCCACCCTCGTCACCCAAGTCATCGGCGCGGAGGCCATCCGGCTGTACAAAAAGAAGCAGAAGGCGCTGGCGGCCAGCGAAGAGGCTTAAGCGCGCATTCTTTGGAAGCGGATGTTTTAGACGAGATAGCGTGATTCCCGGGGTGAAACGCCGGCAATCTCGCCGGATCGCCGCCGACCGTTATAATGCCGGCTGGCCCCTTTATCCCGTCTAATTGAAATCCATGCCCGGCTCCTCCTCCCGCGGCTTCGGCGCGCTGCGCCACCGCAATTTCACACTGTTCCTGCTGGCCCGCTTTTGCGCCACCCTCGCCGTGCAAATGCAAAGCGTCGCGGTGGGCTGGCAGGTCTACAACCTGTCCGGCGACCCGCTGGACTTGGGACTGATCGGACTGGCCCAGTTCGCGCCGTTCTCGGTGCTGGTGCTGGTGGCCGGGCAAGTGGCCGACCACGCCGACCGCCGCTTCATCCTGTTTCTGTGCTACGCGGTGGAGAGCCTGTGCGGGATCTTGCTGCTGTATTTCACGCTGTCCGGGCTGCAAGCCGTGTGGCCGGTGTTCGCGGTGATGGCGCTGTACGGCGCGGCGCGGGCTTTCATGATGCCGACCGGCCAGGCGATCATGCCCAACCTGGTGCCTCCCGAAAGTTTCGCCAACGCCGTGGCGCTGGGCGCGTCCAGCTTCCAGGTCGCCAGCCTGACCGGCCCGACCCTGGGCGGCCTGCTGTATCTGCTGGGGCCTGATGTCGTCTATTTCAGCGTTGCCTGCCTGTTGCTGGTCTCCTTGCTGCTGATGTTTTTCACCCGCCTCCAGCAGCCCGCGGCCAGCGCGACGCCGGCCAGTTGGCGCACGTTTTTGGAAGGCTTGCGGTTTGTCTGGTCCAAGCCCATCGTGCTGGGCGCGATTTCGCTGGACTTGTTCGCGGTGCTGTTCGGCGGGGCGACCGCGCTGCTGCCCGCCGTCGCCCGGGACATCCTGCACGTCGGGCCGACCGAGCTGGGCCTGCTGCGCACAGCCCCCGGCCTGGGCGCGGCCTTGACCGCGATGCTGCTGGCTTTTTTCCCGATTTCCCGCCGCGTCGGGCGCTGGATGTTCGACGGCGTCGTCTTGTTCGGCTTCGCCACGGTCTTGTTCGGCCTGTCGGACCACTGGTGGCTGTCCCTGGCCGCGCTGGCGCTGCTCGGCGCAGGCGACATGGTCAGCGTGTACATCCGGCAAATGCTGGTGCAGTTGGAAACCCCGGACGCCATCCGCGGCCGGGTCAGCGCGGTGAATTCGGTGTTCATCGGCGCGTCGAACGAACTCGGCGAGTTTGAATCCGGCCTCGCCGCCGCCTGGCTGGGGCTGGCGCCCTCCATCCTGCTGGGCGGCGGCATGACTTTGCTGGTGGCCTTGCTGTGGGCGCGCGGCTTTCCGGCCCTGCGGACGATGGACCAGTTCCCCCATGCCCGGCGTTGAACCAAGGGAATCACTGAACAAATCATTTTTTCTCCCCCTCTCCCGGTGGGAGAGGGGTTGGGGGAGAGGGCTTTAGACTATCCCCAAACTCTCCCAAATCCGGTCTATCTTCTCCTTGACCGCCCCCGACATCGCAATCGGCGTCCCCCATTCCCGCGAGGTTTCGCCCGGCCATTTGTTGGTCGCGTCCATGCCCATCTTCGAGCCCAGCCCCGACACCGGCGAGGCGAAATCCAGATAGTCGATGGGCGTGTTGTCGATCAAAGTCACATCGCGGGACGGGTCCATGCGGGTGGTGATGGCCCAAATCACATCGTTCCAGTCGCGCACATTCACATCGTCGTCGCAGACGATGACAAACTTGGTATACATAAACTGGCGCAGGAACGACCACAC
>Ga0265327_10000777_pt1 | contig 49259 bp, 37 predicted proteins | sample 41621metaG_FD_202089 | JGI IMG/M metagenome (GOLD analysis project Ga0265327, IMG submission 202089) | Rhizosphere microbial communities from Carex aquatilis grown in University of Washington, Seatle, WA, United States - 4-16-21 metaG | ecosystem: Host-associated > Plants > Roots > Rhizosphere... | reverse complement strand
CGGCCATGCACAGCTCGTGCATCTTGCGCGGCGCGATGTTGGCGGTGACGCTGATGTTGCCCTGGCCGCCGCACAGCATCAGCGCCACGGCGGTCGGGTCGTCGCCCGAATAAACGGCGAAGCCCTTGGGCAGGTCGCGGATGAGCCACTGGGCCCGCTCGATGTTGCCGGTGGCTTCCTTGATGCCGATGATGCCGGGCACCTCTGCCAGCCGCAGCACCGTGTCGTGCGCCATGTCGGCCACCGTGCGGCCGGGCACGTTGTAGAGCACCGTCGGCAGGTCGCCGACGGCTTCGGCGATGGCCCGGAAATGCCGGTACTGGCCTTCCTGGGTGGGCTTGTTGTAGTAGGGCACCACCTGCAGCTGGCAGTCGGCGCCGACGCCCTTGGCGAAACGGGCCAGCTCGATGGCTTCCTTGGTGGAATTGGCGCCGCAGCCGGCCATGACCGGCACGCGGCCGCGCGCCTGCTCGACCGAGATGCGAATGATTTCGCAATGCTCCTCGACGTCGACCGTAGGGGATTCGCCCGTGGTGCCGACCACGCCGAGGCAGTCGGTGCCTTCGTCGATATGCCAGTCGATCAGCCGGCGCAATGCGGGGTAATCGACGCTGCCGTCGTCATGCATCGGCGTGACGAGCGCGACGATGCTGCCTGTCAGTTGCTCCAAGTGAATCTCTTTGTGGTTGAGGCGAAAAGCAGCCATTCTACTAATCTGGCCTGAACGCCAGGAAACCGGGCGGCCGGCGATCGCGGGGCCGGGCGCTCAGCCGGGCTCGAGGCGGTGGCGGGGCGGCGAGCTTGCCCCGGCTTCGTCCGCTGCGGGGCGGATGGCGGCGATACGCTGGACGAAGCGATCCGGCTCCTCCAGGAAGCCTTCCTCGTAGGCGATCAGGCGCAGGCCGGCGCAGGCCGCGATCAATTCGCCCGGCCGCAGCAGGAAGTCGGGCCGCGAGGGCTTGCCGACCGTCTCGTTGCCGGCGCCGAAGGTTTCGTAGAGCAGCACGCCGCCGGGCGCGACCGCGCCGACGATGTCCGGCAACCGTGGCCGCCAGAGGTAATTGGTGACGACCACCGCCCCGAAGCCGCGCCCGCCGAAGGGCCAGGGGCCGGCCTCGATGTCGGCCTCGACGGTCTCGCCGAAGCGCGCCGCGGCGGCCAGGGCCTCGGCCGATCGGTCGACGCCGGTCGTCGCATGGCCGCGTCCGGCGAACCAGCGCATGTGTCGGCCGCTGCCGCAGGCCACGTCGAGCACCGTGGCGCCGGGCGCGAGCAGGTGCGACCAGCGCGCGATCCAGGGCGAGGGCGATTCGCCCGCGTGGCTCAAAAGCAGCTCCAGAGCTGCTCGATCATGCTCATCAGGAAGGTCGGCCGGCCATAGAGCGAGAAGACGCCCAGCAGCAGCAACGCCCCGGCCGCCAGCCAGCCGGCGCGGACGAAGCGGCTGCGTGTGCTGGACCGGATCATGGGCGGTTCGGGAACATCTCTTGGGGGGCGGCGGCCGCGACGCTCAGGCCGGCTGCGGCTGCGATTGGTGCCGAGCCCGCAGGATCGCACCCTCCTTGACCGGCAGGTTGATCAGCGCCGCCATCACGCCCAGCGCGATCGCGATGTACCAGACGATGTCGTAGCTGCCGGTGCGGTCGTACAGGAAGCCGCCGAGCCAGACGCCGAGGAAGGAACCGACCTGGTGGCCCAGGAAGACGAAGCCGCCCAGCATCGACAGGTGCGCCACGCCGAAGATCTGGGCCACGATGCCGCTGGTGAGCGGCACCGTCGACAGCCACAGGAAGCCGATCACCGCGGCGAACAGGTAGACGCTCAGCGGCGAGATCGGCAGCCAGACGAAGAGGGCGATCGCGACCGCCCGGCCCAGGTAGATGGTCGCCAGCAGCTTGCGCTTGGCCAGCCGGGCGCCGAGCGAACCCGCGATATAGGTGCCGAAGACGTTGAACAGCCCGATCAGCGCCAGCGCGTAGCTGGCCACCTCCGGCGACAGCCCCTTGTCGCGCAGATAGCTGGGCATGTGCACGCCGATGAAGACCACCTGGAAGCCGCAGACGAAGTAGCCGGCCATCAGGAGCATGAAGCTCGGGTACCGGAAGGCCTCGGCCGCCGCCTGCATGATGGTCTGTTCGCGCCTGGCCGTGGCGGCTGCCTGCCGCGGCTCGCGCAGCCCGAAGGCCAGCGGGATGATCAGCAGCACCGCTGCGGCCAGCACCAGCAGGGCGGTCTGCCAGCCGAGCCGGGCGATCAGCTGTCCTTCGATCGGCACCATCAGGAACTGGCCGAAGGAGCCGGCTGCGGCCGCCACGCCCATGGCCCAGGAACGCCGCTCGGCCGGGACCTGCCGGCCGATGACGCCGTAGATCACCGCATAGGTGGTGCCGGCCTGGGCCGCGCCGATCAGCACGCCGGTGGTCAGCGCGAAGGCGAGCGGCGTCGGCGCGAGCGCCATGCCGGCCAGGCCCAGCGCATAGAGCAGCGCGCCGGCCAGCAGCACCCGGAAAGCGCCCAGCTTGTCGGCCAGCATGCCGGCGAAGACGCCGATCACGCCCCAGGACAGGTTCTGGATCGCCAGGGCCAGCGAGAAAGTCTGCCGCGACCAGTCCTGCGCCTGGGTGATCGGCTGCAGCCAGAGGCCGAAGCCATGCCGCACGCCCATCGAGAGCGTGACGATCAGGGCGCCGCAGACCAGTACCTGGCGGATGCTGAGGGGTCGGGTGGCGGAACTTGTCATGCGCTGCAATTTAATCGGTCGATGCGGTGCGGGCGGTGGTCCGGGCCGGCCGCGATTCTTGATATTTTCGTCGCGGATTGATGCGCCCGCCGGCCGCCGGCCGGCTGCCCGGGGTGGGGCGCCTAGAATTCCGCGCCATGGCAAGCAAGGAACCAGGCAGTTACGGCGAATCCTCGATTCGCGTCCTCAAGGGCCTCGAGCCCGTCAAGCAGCGGCCGGGCATGTACACCCGCACCGACAACCCGCTGCACATCATCCAGGAAGTCATCGACAACGCCGCCGACGAGGCGCTCGCCGGTTTCGGCAAGAAGATCAAGGTCACGCTGCACGCCGACGGCTCGGTGAGCGTGGAAGACGACGGCCGCGGCATTCCCTTCGGGCTTCATCCCGAGGAGAAGGCGCCGGTGATCGAGCTGGTCTACACCCGGCTGCATGCCGGCGGCAAGTTCGACAAGGGCGCGGGCGGCGCCTACAGCTTCTCGGGCGGCCTGCACGGGGTGGGCGTGTCGGTGACGAATGCGCTTTCGACCCGGCTCGAAGTGACCTCCTACCGCGAAGGCTCGGTCGCGCAGCTGGCCTTCGCCGCCGGCGACGTGGTCGAGAAGTTGAAGGTCCGCCCGCAGGACGCGGCGGCCTCGGCCAGCGGCGACGGCCCGCGCGACCGGCGCCAGGGCACCACGGTGCGGGCCTGGCCCGATGCGAAGTATTTCGAGACGGTCGCGCTGCCGATCCAGGAGCTGGCGCATCTGCTGCGCAGCAAGGCGGTGCTGATGCCCGGCGTCTCGGTCACGCTGCTGGTCGAGAAGACCAAGGAGACCCAGTCCTGGCTCTACAAGGGCGGCCTGCGCGACTACCTGATGCAGACGCTCAACGGCGATCCGGTGATCCCGCTCTTCGAAGGCGCGGGCCATGCCGACAAGAACGCCGACAACTTCGCCGAGGGCGAGGGCGCCGAATGGTGCGTGGCCTTCACCGAGGACGGCCAGCCGGTGCGCGAGAGCTACGTCAACCTGATCCCGACCAGCGCCGGCGGCACCCACGAGAGCGGCCTGCGCGATGGCCTCTTCACCGCGGTCAAGGGTTTCATCGAGCTGCATTCGCTGCTGCCCAAGGGCGTCAAGCTGCTGCCCGAGGACGTGTTCGCGCGGGCTTCGTACGTGCTGTCGGCCAAGGTGCTCGACCCGCAGTTCCAGGGCCAGATCAAGGAGCGTCTCAATTCGCGCGATGCGGTGCGGCTGGTGTCCAGCTTCGTGCGGCCGGCGCTGGAGCTGTGGCTCAACCAGCATGTGGACTACGGCCGGAAGCTCGCCGAGCTGGCCATCAAGGCCGCGCAGACCCGGCAGCGCGCCGGCCAGAAGGTCGAGAAGCGCAAGGGCTCCGGCGTGGCGGTGCTGCCCGGCAAGCTGACCGATTGCGAAAGCCGCGACACCGCCCACAACGAGGTCTTCCTGGTCGAGGGCGACTCGGCCGGCGGCAGCGCCAAGATGGGCCGCGACAAGGAGAGCCAGGCCATCCTGCCGCTGCGCGGCAAGGTGCTCAACACCTGGGAGGTCGAGCGCGACCGCCTGTTTGCCAACACCGAGATCCACGACATCTCGGTGGCGGTCGGCGTCGATCCGCACGGGCCTGCCGATTCGCCCGACATGAGCGGGCTGCGCTACGGCAAGGTCTGCATCCTGAGCGATGCCGACGTCGACGGCTCGCACATCCAGGTGCTGCTGCTGACCCTGTTCTTCCGCCACTTCCCGAAGCTGATCGAGGCCGGCCATGTCTATGTGGCCAAGCCGCCGCTGTTCCGTGTCGACGCGCCGGCGCGCGGCAAGAAGCCGGCCGCCAAGTTCTATGCGCTTGACGAGGGCGAGCTGACCGCGACGCTGGACAAGCTGCGCAAGGACGGCGTGCGCGAGGGCGCCTGGAGCATCAGCCGCTTCAAGGGCCTGGGCGAGATGAATGCCGAGCAGCTGTGGGAGACCACGCTGAATCCCGACACCCGGCGCCTGCTGCAGGTGCGCCTGGGCCGCTTCGACACCACCGGCACCGAGGGCGAGATCACCAAGCTGATGGGCAAGGGCGAGGCGGCGGCGCGGCGCGAGCTGATGGAGCTGCGCGCGGACGATGTCGAAATAGATGTATGAGCTCCCCCCCAGGCTGCGCGCACTGCGTGTCGCTTCGCCAACCCCCTGCCGGGGGCGCCGGCAGCGGCCCGGCGGAGCCGGTTCCGCGCCGGCTCGCGAAGGGGCCTGCCTTCGGCGGCCGCGCTGTGGCGCCGATGCGCGAACGATGACTTGAGCCTATGGCGACGAGGACTGCGGGGCTTGCGGCGATGTTGGTCGGCGCTGCGCTGCTGTTCGGCGGCGGTGCGGCCCGGGCTGGCGACATCTACGGCTATGTGGATGCGCAGGGCAATGCGCATTTCGCTTCGGAGAAGGTCGATCCGCGCTACCAGCTGTTCTTTCGGGGCGGGCAGAGTTTCGACACGGCGAAGCCTGGCGGCAGCGTTGGGTTGCAGGGGCGCAAGGGTGGTGCGGGCGGCGTGCCGCGCGCCTCGCAGAGCCTGCTGGCGCTGTTCGAGGCCTCGCCGGGCTACAAGGTGTCGAAGTCGGCGTTGCGCGATGCGGCGGGGCGTCATGGCATCGACTATGAGTTGCTGCAGGCGCTGGTCGCGACCGAATCGGGTTTCGACGCGCATGCGGTCTCGCCCAAGGGCGCGCTGGGCCTGATGCAGCTGCTGCCGACGACCGCGCAGCGCTACGGCGTCGCGGCGGACCGGCAGCGCAGCCTGGAGGCCAAGCTCTTCGATCCGCGCATCAACGTGGCCACCGGCACGCGCTACCTGCACGACCTGATCGGCATGTTCCCGGGCCGGATCGAGCTGGCGCTGGCGGCCTACAACGCGGGCGAGGGCGCGGTGCAGCGGGCCGGCAACAAGATCCCCAACTATCCCGAGACGCAGGACTACGTGGCGACGGTGCTGCAGCTCTATGCCTACCTGAAGCCGGCGGCGGCGCTGGGCCACGGCAGGCAGCCGCGCATCCACATGGAGATGATGGTGCCGCGCGGCGGCGCGATCGGGCGTGGCAACCTGCCGCCCGGCGGCGCCGGCATCTCGCAGATGCCCGATGTCCCGGCCCTGCCAGGGGTTGCGCCAGAATCGGCGTCAGAATCGGTGCCCGGACCGGCGCTCGCGCCTTCTCCATCGCTGTCGTCGTCGCCCTGAAGCTCGAGCAGCCAGACCAGATCGCCCTTTGAATCACCAGCGGCCCGGCGCCAGCGCGCAGGGCCCCTCATCCCTTCCTTCCAGCTCTTTCCATGGACTCCCAAACTTCGCTCGAACCGCAGGGCCCCGATGACGACAGCGCGCTGACGCTGGCCGACTATGCGCAGACCGCCTACCTCGAATACGCGCTCAGCGTGGTCAAGGGCCGCGCGCTGCCCGACGTCAGCGACGGCCAGAAGCCGGTGCAGCGGCGCATCCTCTATTCGATGTCGCGCATGGGGCTCGGCTTCGGCGGCGCCAACGGCACGGTCGGCGCCAAGCCGGTCAAGAGCGCGCGCGTGGTGGGCGACGTGCTCGGCCGCTTCCATCCGCACAGCGACCAGGCCGCCTACGACGCGCTGGTGCGCATGGCGCAGGACTTCTCGCAGCGCTATCCGCTGGTCGACGGCCAGGGCAACTTCGGCAGCCGCGACGGCGACGGCGCCGCGGCGATGCGCTACACCGAGGCGCGCCTCTCGCGCATCACCAGCCTGCTGCTCGACGAGATCGACGAGGGCACGGTCGACTTCATCCCCAACTACGACGGCTCGACCGAGGAGCCCCGGCTGCTGCCGGCGCGGCTGCCTTTCACGCTGCTCAACGGCGCCAGCGGCATCGCGGTGGGCCTGGCGACCGAGATCCCGAGCCACAACCTGCGCGAGGTCGCCGACGCCTGCGTGGCGCTGATCAAGTCGAACGGCAAGCTGGCCGACGAAGAACTTCTTGCGCTGGTGCCGGGGCCCGACTTCCCGGGCGGTGCGCAGATCATCAGCAGCGCCGCCGACATCGCCGAGGCCTACCGCACCGGGCGCGGCTCGCTCAAGGTGCGGGCCCGCTGGAAGATCGAGGACCTGGCGCGCGGCCAATGGCAGCTGGTGGTCAACGAGCTGCCGCCGGGCGTCAGCTCGCAGAAGGTGCTGGAAGAGATCGAGGAGCTGACCAACCCGAAGGTGCGCGCCGGCAAGAAGGCCCTGAGCGCCGAGCAGACGCAGCTCAAGGCCACGGTGCTGTCGATGCTCGATGTGGTGCGCGACGAATCGAGCAAGGACGCGCCGGTGCGCCTGGTCTTCGAACCCAAGACCTCGCGCATCAGCCAGGAGGAATTCAGCACGATGCTCCTGGCGCAGACCTCGCTCGAGAGCTCGTCGCCGATCAACCTCACGATGGTGGGCATCGACGGCAAGCCGACGCAGAAGTCGCTGCGCCAGATGCTCAACGAGTGGATCGCCTTCCGCGAGATCACGGTCGAGAAGCGATCGCGCCATCGCCTGGGCAAGGTGCAGGACCGCATCCACATCCTCGAGGGGCGGCAGCTGGTGCTGCTCAACATCGACGAGGTGATCGCGATCATCCGCGCGGCCGAGGATCCGAAGGCCGCGCTCATCGCGCGCTTCTCGCTCAGCGAGCGCCAGGCCGAGGACATCCTCGAGATCCGGCTGCGCCAATTGGCGCGCCTGGAGGCGATCAAGATCGAGCAGGAGCTGAAGAACCTGCGCGAGGAGCAGAAGAAGCTGGAAGACATCCTCGGCAGCCCGGCCGCGCTGCGCCGCCTGCTGGTGAAGGAGATCGAGGCCGACGCGAAGAGCTTCGAGGACCCGCGCCGCACGCTGATCCAGGCCGAGAAGCGCGCGGTGGCCGAACTGCGCGTGGTCGACGAGCCGGTCACGGTCATCGTCTCGCAGAAGGGCTGGGTGCGCACCCAGAAGGGCTGGGCCAGCGAGCGGGCCGCCGGCACCGCGCCGCCCGAATACAGCTTCAAGTCGGGCGATGCACTCTACGGTGCCTTCGAATGCCGATCGGTCGACACGCTGCTGGTCTTCGGCACCGCCAAGGAAGGCAATGTGCGGGTCTATACCGTGGCGGTGGCTTCGTTGCCGGGCGGCCGCGGCGACGGCCAGCCGGTCACGACGCTGATCGATCTCGACAGCGGCACGCACGTGGCCCATTACTTCGCCGGACCGGCGGCGGCGCAGCTGCTCCTGGGCGGCAGCGGCGGCTACGGCTTCATCGCGGCGGTGGAGCACATGGTGTCGCGCCAGCGCGGCGGCAAGGCCTTCATCGACGTGGGCGAGGGCGAGCAGCTGTGCCGGCCCTCGCTGGTCGGCGGCGCCGGCGGTGCCGAGCCGCTGCCGCCGGCCACGCACGTGGCCTGCGCCTCGACCGGCGGCCGCATCCTGACCTTCGAGATCGGCGAGCTCAAGGCCCTGCCCAAGGGCGGCCGCGGACTGACGCTGATCGACCTCGAACCCAAGGACACGCTGGCCGGCGCCGCCGCCTACACCCGCAGCGTGCGCATCGAGGGGCTGGGCCGCGGCGGCAAGGAACGCGACGAGACGCTCGAGATCCGCACGCTCAACAACGCCCGCGGCGCCAGGGCACGCAAGGGCAAGGCGGCCGACCTGGGCTTCAAGCCGAACGCGGTTTCTCGCGTGCTGTAGCCCGAGGAGCGAATCGCATGGAAGTCGGAATCATCGGCATCGTGGTGGCGCTCATCAGCGGCTTCGGGAGCTTTCTGCTGACCCGCTGGTTCTCGCGCCGCAGCCAGCGCAAGAAGATGGAGAAGATGCGCGCCGAGGCCGAGGCCTCGCAGAGCCGCCAGGTCCGGCGGGCCAGGCAGAGGGAGCAGCAGCGCAAGGGCTGAGCGCGGGCGGGCCCTCGGTGGCGGGCTGGACCGCCTAGAAGCGCACGCCGGCGTTGCATCCGGCCGCGTAGCTGCCGCCGCCGCCGGCCGCCGCGCATCCGAAGATGCCGCAGCCGCCGAGCAGGATCGCAGCGCAGGCGATGCAAAGGATCATTCGGAAGGCGCGGCGCATGCCGTCGATTGTGCGGCTACTTGCGGGCCGACGCGTCAGGAGCCGGCGCGCCGGCCAGCAGCGCATCGAGCATGCGCTGCGCATTCGGCCCCAGCGCCTCGTCCGGCCGCACGCAGGCCAGCAGCTGCCGCGCCGCCCAGCCATCGACCAGCGGCACGATGCCGATGCGCATCGACAGCGCGCAGCGCTCCGCGGCGGCGCGCGGCACGATGCCCAGGCCGATGCCGGCCTCGACCATCCGGCACACGGCCTCGAACCCGCCCACCCGCACCCGCACGTCGAGGCGCTGGCCGAGCCGCTTGGCCTGCTGCGCCACATGCGCCTGCAGCGGGTTGCCGGCCGCGAGGCCGACGAAGCGCTGCCCCAGCACCTCGGCCAGCGCGATGCGCCGGCGCCGGCCCAGCCCATGGCCGCGCGGCAGCACCAGCAGCAGGTCGTCGCGGCGGAACACGAAGCCGCGCAGGCCCTGGATGTCGATCGCGTCGGAGACGATGCCGATGTCGCAGGCGCGCGCCAGCAGGGCCTCGACGATGTCCGCGCTGGGCCGCTCCTCGATGTCGACCGAGATGCGCGGGTGCTGCGCGAGAAAGGCCGCCAGCAGCTCCGGCAGGTGCTCGGTCATGGCCGAGGTGTTGCAGAGCATGCGCACGTGGCCGTGCAGGCCGCCGCCGTATTCGCCCAGCTCGCCGCGCAGCGTGTCCATCTGCTGCAGCATCAGCCGCGCATGGTGCAGCAGGGTGCGGCCGGCCTCGGTGGGCTGCACGCCCTGCTTGGAGCGCAGCAGCAGCAGCGCGCCGAGCCCGTCTTCCATGCCCCGCACGCGCTGGCTGGCCGATGCCAGCGTCATGTGGCTCAGGGAGGCGCCGGCGGTGATGCTGCCGGCTTCGACGATGTTGGCGAACAGCCGCAGGTCGATGAGGTCGAAACGCATGGCCGGCATCTTGACACGGCGACACGGCGATCCTCAGGAGCGGCCTGAGGATGACTCGGCGAATGCCGCATTTTCGGCATCGCGCCGCAGAGCCACACTGGCCGCATGCAGATCCTCCAGTCCATCCTCGCAAGCCACAGCGCTGCCGTCTGGCTGCTGGTGGCGGCCGTGTTCGTGCTGGCCGGCCTGGTGAAGGGCGTGATCGGGCTCGGGCTGCCCACCTTGTCGATGGCGCTGCTTGCGCTGTGGATGGCGCCGGTCGATGCAGCGGCGCTGCTGATCGTGCCTTCGCTGGTCACCAATGTCTGGCAGCTGCAGCCCCTGGCCGGGCTCGGCCGCATCGCGCAGCAGCTGGCCGGCATGCAGCTGGGCGTGGTCGCCGGCACGCTGGCCGGCGCCTGGACGCTGGGTGCGCCTGCAGGCGCCGGGGCGACGGTCGCGCTGGGGCTGGCGCTGGTGCTCTACGCGGCCTGGGGGCTGCTCGGCAGGCCGCTGCAGGTGCCGGATGGCACCGCCCGCTGGCTGGGTCCGCTGGTGGGACTGGCGACCGGGGTGGTGACCGCCCTGACCGGCGTCTTCGTGCTGCCTGCGGTGGTCTACCTGCAGGCGCTCGGGCTCTCGCGCGACGAACTGATCCAGGCCATGGGCCTGTCCTTCACTACCTCGACCGTGGCATTGGGTATTGCGCTATCCGGCGAGCATGGCTATTCGACGCCGCTGCTGGCGGCATCGATCGCGATGCTGCTGCCGGCGCTGGCCGGCATGGCGCTGGGTCAATGGGTCAGGCTGAGGCTGTCGCTGCCGCTGTTCCGGCGCTGCTTCTTCGTCGGGCTGGCCCTGCTGGGCCTCTACATGGGCCTGCGCGAGCTGCTGCGCTGAAGGCTTGACGGGGCCGCGGCCCTCCAGGCATAGGCCGTTCGAGCCATTGATGCATCGCGGTCACCATGAAATATTGGGCCTCGAACGACGAGGACGTGAATGGACGACACCCTCCGGCAGCTGGTGGCCGAGCGCCGTCGCGCACTGCATGGCAGCGATGACGGCCGTCGTCCCTGGGGCCTCGCCCTGTCGGGCGGCGGCATCCGCAGCTCGACCTTCTGCCTGGGGCTCTTGAAGGCGCTGGCCGGGCATCGGCAGCTGCTCAGGTTCGACCTGGTGTCGACGGTTTCGGGCGGCGGCTATGTCGGCGCGGCGCTCGGACGGCTCTGCACCGACGCGAAGTCGGCCGAGGAGGTGAGGGCGATCGAGGCCGCGCTCGCCGATGTCGATCGCGCGCGCTTCGGCTGGTGGCTGCGCGGCAACGGCCGCTACCTGATCCCGGGCGGCTCGCGCGACATGCTCTTCGCCGGCGCGCTCTACCTGCGCAACCTGCTCGCGACCCACATCGAACTGGCGATCGCCGCCAGCCTGATCGGCATGGTGCTGGCTGCCACCAATTTGCTGCTGTGGGATGCGGTGTTCCGCGCGGTCGACCTCAACAGCATTCCGCCGGACGCGGTCAATGGCGCGGTCGAATTGACGGCCAGCCGCTACCTGCGCCTGCTGGTCGAGTGGGCCACCCGATGGCCGACCCTGTGGTTCACGCTGGCCGGGCCCTTTCTTGCATCGGTGGTGCTGGCCAGCGCCTATTGGTCGGTGCGCGACAAGCGCTCGACCTCCGCGCTGCTGAGCCAGTGCGCGATGTGGCTGGCGCTGGGCGCCGGCGCCTGCTGGGTCGGTCCGCTGCTGCTCGACCGCTACAGCGGACCGCCCTGGCTGGCGCCGGCCTTCATCGTCTTCGCCGGCTGCTGGGTGGTGGCGCTGCTGTGGGTGCTGCATCGCAGCCGGCGCCGTACGCCGCCACAGCTGCGCAACGAACTGACCGACCAGCTGGCCTCGGTGATCAGCACTGCGCTGCTGATCGTCGCGCTGGGCCTGCTCGATCGCAGCGCCTGGTGGCTGGCGGCAGAAGGGCAGCAGCAGCGGGTGACCTACGGCGCGGTGCTGCTCGCGGCGGCCGCGGTGCTGCGCGCGCTGCTGCCGATGTTCCTGTCGCACCGGCGCGAGCTGCCCGGCATCGGCCGCACGCTGCTGATGACCCTGGCCAACCTGCTGGGGCTGGTACTGGCCTTCTGCCTGGCCGCCTGGTGGGTGTCGGTGGTCTACGCCCTGGTGCTGCTGCCGGTCTTCACGCCGGCCGGCCTGCAGTTCATGCGCGGCTGGGCCTGGCTCGGAACCATCGCGGTGATCATCGGCACCTATGCGCTGGCGACCGGGCGCAACTTCGCCTTCCTGAACATGTCGTCGCTGCACATGTTCTACAAGGAACGCATCGTGCGCGGCTACCTGGGCGCGGCCAATCGCCGGCGCCTGGGCGCCTCGCCGATCGAGCAGGTGTCGGGCCTGGAGCTGCCGCAGGTGCCGGTCGGCGAGGTCGATCCCCATGACGACATCGGCCAGCTGCGCTACGCGCCCCATGCGCAGGGCGGCCCGGTGCACCTGCTCAACGTCTGCATCAACCAGACGCACGACACTCGCGAGCGGCTGTTCAACCGGGATCGCAAGAGCCTGCCGCTGACCGTCGGCCCGCGCGGCTGGATGCAGGCCGGCGGCACGCCGTGGGCACAGGCGCGCGGCGAGGGCGCGCTGACGCTGGGCGCCTGGACCGCGATCTCCGGCGCGGCCTTCGCGCCGGGGCTGGGCCGCCTCACCCGGCGCGGCATTGCCGCGCTGTCGGTGTTCGCCGGGCTGCGGCTGGGCTACTGGTGGAACAGCGCCGAGGCCGGCATCGTGCAGCGCGGCGCGGTGGTGCATGCCAGCCCGCTGCTGATGAAGACGCGCTACATGCTGCTGGAATGCTTCGGCGCCTTTCCGGGCAGCAGCTCGGCCAACTGGTACCTGAGCGATGGCGGCCATTTCGAGAACACCGGCGCCTATGCGCTGCTGCGCGAGGAGGCCGCGCTGATCGTCATCGCCGACTGCGGCGCCGATCCCGACTACCGCTTCTGCGACCTCGAGATCCTGATCCGCCGGGCGCGCATCGACCTCCATGCCGAGATCACCTTCATGAAGCCGCGGCCCGGCGCCGAGTGGTCGCACCTGGAGGCCTTCGGCTCGCTCAACGACCTGGCCTCGCCGAGCAGCCAGGCCTGCCTGGCCCTGGCCGAGGTGCGCTACGAGAGCGGCGAGACCGGGCAGATCGTGCTGGTCAAGCCCAACGTGTCGGCCTCGCTGCCGGTCGACCTGGTCAACTTCAAGGCCGCGAACCCGCTGTTCCCGCAGCAGTCGACCACAGACCAGTTCTTCGACGAGGCGCAATGGGAGAGCTACTTTCGCCTCGGTGCCGAGATCGGCCGCCGGCTGGAGGAAGAGATGCTCGCGCATGTGGCGGATGGCGCGCCGGGGCTCTTCGTTCCGGACGACGGCCAGCCCGATGCCTCGCCGCGCGCGACCCTGACCGCGGTGAGCGTGACCAGCGGCGGCGAGGACGGCGAGGCCACCGCCGCCGCGGTCGGCTCGATGAGCAGGCTGCAGGCGCGCGTGCTCAAGGTCGGCGCGGTGACCGCTTCCATCGGCATCGGCACCGCGGCCACCTTCTTCATCGCGGCGTGGCAGGGCCTGGACAGCTGGCGCGCGCAGACGGCCGATGCCGAGCGTGCGGAGAGCAGCTCCTTCAAGGAGCTGACAGAGCGCTGGGCGCACCTGCATTCGGCCGCCGGGGCCGATGCGGGCGATGCGCCTGCGCTGCTCGCCGCCGAGCTTCTGCGCACCGGCGACCTGCTGTGCCGCGCGGGCAGCGACAACTTCATGGCGCGCTTCCATCTGTCGGTGCGCATCGTCGACGATGCCAAGCAGGCCTGCGCCGGCGAGGATGCGGCAACCCGCAGCCCGGCCTGCGCCCGGCTGCTCGATCCGGGCAACGGCATCGACTGCCTGCAGCCGGCGCCGGTCGAGCCCTGCGCGCCACGCTACTGGGCGCGCGACTACAGCGGCGTCACCGGCTCAAAGCAGAACTGCAGCGGCATGCTGCCCACGCCATGGCCGGTCGCGGTGTGGGTCGACGATTTCGTGAGCGAACGGCTGGAGCGGCACCGCATCGCGACGGCGCAGGCACCCGCTGCGGCGGGCCGCCCGTCTGCCGGCGCGGCTGTCACGGCAGGCAGCGGAACGCCCGCGGCCGTCGCCCGGAGCTGCGAAGGCGCGGTGGTCTACATCGTGATCTACGGCACCGCGCTGCGCGACCGGGCTCGCGCCTGGCGCGGACCTTGGCGCGCGCTCGGCGCATCGGTGCCGCCGATCGAGGACGTGCTCGCCACCTCGCGCAGCGCCGGCCGGTCCCCGCCGATCGGCCACGCGGAGCCGACGGTGGTGATCCGCAGCGAAGCCGCCCGCGCCTGCGCGGTGGCCATGATCCAGGCTGCGCCGTCGCCCACCGGCCAGCCCTGGGTCATCCAGTCGCTGTCGCGTTCGATCGGCGTGTCGCCGGATGCGATCGAGGTGTGGCTGCCGCGCGGCAAGGATGCCGCGGGCTATTGAGCGAAGAGGCGCGGCCGCGCCGCTCAGCGTGGATTGGCATCTTCGAGCCGAAGAACGATGTCGAAGAACTCGCTGCTGCCGTCATCGTTGTCGCTCACCAGCGCGCCCGTGGCATGGCCTGCGCTGGTCTGCTTGAGCGCGATCGATTCGACCTTGGTCCTGATCGCGGCGCCCTGGCGCGTGAGCAGCCGTGCGCTGCGGCCGAGATCGAGCGCGGCGCCTTCCTTCAGCCCGGCCAGCGGGATCAGCCCCAGGTAGCTGCCCAGCACCGCGCCGTCGTCGTAGGCGTTGTCCGAGCCTTCCACCGAGGCGCTGTAGACCAGGCTGTCGATCTCGGGCCAGTAGTCGGCGCCGGAGAAGCCGGCTTCGTGCCCATTCAGCCTGGGCAGCGTGGCCTCGTGCAATGCGACGCGCTCGACCTTCTGCCGTTCGCCCTGCATGTAGCCCATGAACTCGACCAGCGGCATCGCGAACAGCATGTTGCGGCCGGCATTGCCGCGATTGAAGAGGAAGACCCGGTCGTAGGCGATGGCGACGGCCTCGATGTTGACCAGCAGGCCCGGCTTGAAGCCCGCCAGTGCGGCCAGGTCGCGATACAGCGCGGACATGTCGGCGACGATCGGCTTCGACTTGCCGTCGGTCGCGACCAGCAGCCCGGTCTCGCGCGTCTGCGCCTTGCTGCCCGAGCCGAGGATCAGGTTCCAGGTCGAACCCTGCCAGGCCACTGTCGCCATCGCCTCGTAGTCGGGCTTGCGATCCTTGGCGATGCGGCCGTCGGCCTCGACCGGATGGGACTCGAGGAGGCTGCGGCCGGTGAGCGTGAATTGACGGTCGAGCGTGCAGAGCCACGGCGAATCGTCCCCGACGACGAAGTAGCGGCCCTCGTGCCAGCTCATGCCGGAGCCCGAGGGCAGATCCTTGCGGACCACCGGCCGGCTGACGGCGATGGCCATCTCGGCGGCTTGCACACCCCATGCTGCTGCACCCAGCAGCAACGCGATCGCGAGACTCTTCTTGTTCATGGCGAGTCCTCTCCCTTTGCAAAAAAGTCGGGGAGGATACCCCGCCGGCGGGCAGCGCCGACCGCCATGCGAGAAGGAAGGAGAAAGGGAAGGAAAGAGGCAGCCTAGGGCAATCCCTAGCATCGCCTGAAACCGGTTTCAATATACTCGCCTGCGCCGCCCCGCTGCAGGCTCACCGGCTTGTCAGGCACCCCGCGGCCCGTCTTCAGATCGACGCCACCACGTGAACTATCAATTCCAGTTCGACGCCGTCTTCGCCGCCTGGCCGCTGCTGCTCAAGGGCACCTGGATCACGATCCAGCTGTCCCTGGTGGCCACGCTGCTGGGCCTGGTGGTGGCCGTCTTCTGCGCCTGGGGCAAGACCTCCGGGCCGGGCTGGCTGCGCTTCATCGTCAATGCCTACATCGAGGTGATCCGCAACACGCCCTTCCTGGTGCAGTTGTTCTTCTTCTTCTTCGCGCTGCCCGCCATCGGCCTGCGCTGGTCGCCCTACACCGCGGCGCTGACCGCGATGGTGGTCAACCTCGGCGCCTACGCGGCCGAGATCGTGCGCGCCGGCATCGAGTCGATACCCAGGGGCCAGATCGAGGCGGGCAGGGCGCTCAACCTCAAGGGCTGGGAGATCTTCCGCTTCGTGATCATCAAGCCGGCGCTGAAGGCCATCTACCCGGCGCTCACCAGCCAGTTCATCCTGCTGATGCTGAGTTCGGCGGTGGTGTCGGTGATCTCGGCCGACGACCTGACATCGGTCGCGGCCAACCTGCAGTCGCAGACCTTCCGCAGCTTCGAGATCTACATCGTGGTGGCCTGCATCTACCTGCTGCTGTCGCTGGCCTTCTCCGCGCTGTTCAAGCTGATCTACCAGCGCACCCTCGACTATCCGGACCGGCGCTGAACATCATGCGGACCTTCGGCTTTCCCGAATTCCTGTTCATCCTCGAAGCAGCCCAGTGGACGCTGGCGCTGTCGCTGATCGCCTTCGTCGGCGGCTCGATCCTCGGTCTGGTCATCGCGCTCGCTCGCACTTCGGAGAACAAGACCGCGCGCGGCCTGTCGATGGCCTTCATCAAGATCTTCCAGGGCACGCCGCTGCTGCTGCAGTTGTTCCTGATCTTCTTCGGCGCGCCGGTGCTGGGTCTGGACATCAACCCTTGGATCGCGGCCGGTGTCGCGCTGGTGCTCAACAGCGCCGCCTTCCTGGGCGAGATCTGGCGCGGCTGCATCGAGGCGGTGCCGCGCGGCCAATGGGAAGCGTCGCTGGCGCTCAATCTCGACTACCGCTCGCGCATGCGCGACGTGGTGCTGCCGCAGGCCTTCAAGATCGCGCTGGCGCCCACGGTCGGCTATGTGGTGCAGATCATCAAGGGCACCTCGCTGGCGGCCATCATCGGCTTCACCGAGATCACCCGCGCCGGCCAGATCATCAACAACGCCACCTTCCAGCCGCTCGAGGTCTTCACCACGGTGGCGGCGCTCTATTTCGTGATCTGCTGGCCGCTGTCGCTGCTCGCAGCGCGCATGGAGCGCAACCGCGCACGCACACTGGCTCGCTGAGCGGGCCCCGACTTTTCCAAACCAAGGAGACTTCCAGATGATCCGTTCCACCACCCGCCGCGTCGCGCTGGCCGCCCTGGGCCTCGGCGCCGCACTGACCGTGTTCGCTCCGCTCGCCAGCGCGCAGAGCGTGGCCGACCTCAAGAAGAAGGGCGAGGTCACGATCGGCATGCTGGTCGACTTCCCGCCCTACGGCACCACCGATGCCAAGAACCAGCCCGACGGCTACGACGCCGACGTGGCCAAGCTGCTGGGCAAGGACTGGGGCGTGAAGGTCAACATCGTGCCGGTCACCGGACCGAACCGCATCCCGTTCCTGCTCACCAACAAGGTCGACCTGCTGGTGGCCTCGCTGGCGATCACGCCAGAGCGCGCCAAGCAGGTGCAGTTCTCGCAGCCCTATGCGGCCGCGACCATCGTGCTCTACGGCAAGACCGGTACGCCGATCAAGACCGCGGCCGACCTGAAGGGCCTGCGCGTCGGCGTGGCCCGGGCCAGCACCCAGGACGTGGCAGTGACCAAGGCCGCGCCCGAAGGCACCGAGATCCGCCGCTTCGACGACGACGCATCCGCGATGCAGGCGCTGATCTCGGGCCAGGTCGATGCCATCGGCGCCTCGACCACGGTGGCTGCGCAGATCGCCAAGCGCGTTCCGCCCAACACCTTCGAGAACAAGTTCACCCTGGTGCAGCAGAACATGGGCATCGCGATGCGTCCGGGCCAGGACGACCTCGCCAAGAACGTGAACGACTTCGTCGCCAAGAACTCGGCCAACGGCGAGCTCAACAAGCTCTACCAGAAGTGGTTGCAGACCGACCTGCCCAGGATGAACTAACCCCCAGCCTCGCTCACTTTGTGTAGCTCGGGCACCCCCTCTCCGAGGGGGCAACACCAGCGGCCCGGCAAAGCCGGTTCCGCGGTGTTTCACGAAGGGGCTTCGGTGCCCTTGCCGTGAATGCACAAATCGTTGAAATGGTCGACATCGTCATGACAGATCCAAATCATTCGCCGATCATCCGTCTCGAGGCGGTGAACAAGTGGTATGGCAGCTTCCAGGTGCTGACCGACATCGAGCTGTCGGTGGGTGTCGGCGAGCGCATCGTGATCTGCGGCCCTTCGGGCTCGGGCAAGTCGACGCTGATCCGCTGCATCAACCGGCTCGAGACGGTGCAGAAGGGCCGCATCGTGGTCGACGGCATCGAGCTCACCGCCGGCGGCAAGAACGTCGATGCGGTGCGCGCCGAGGTCGGCATGGTGTTCCAGCAGTTCAACCTGTTCCCGCACCTGACGATCCTGCAGAACTGCACCCTGGCGCCGATGCGCTCGCGCGGCCTCTCGAAGGCCGAGGCGGAAGAGGTCGCGATGAAATACCTGACCCGGGTGCGCATTCCCGAGCAGGCCGGCAAGTACCCCAGCCAGCTCTCCGGCGGCCAGCAGCAGCGCGTGGCCATTGCGCGGGCCCTTTGCATGGCGCCGAAGATCATGCTCTTCGACGAGCCGACCTCGGCGCTCGATCCCGAGATGGTCAAGGAGGTGCTCGACACCATGATCGGCCTGGCCGACGACGGCATGACCATGCTGTGCGTCACGCACGAGATGGGATTCGCGCGCAGCGTGGCCGACCGGGTGATCTTCATGGCCGATGGCCGGATCATCGAGCAGGGCCCGCCGGCGGAATTCTTCGGCCATCCCCGGCACGAGAAGACGCGGCAGTTCCTCGGCCAGATATTGAGTTCCCACCAAGCGCACTGAAGCGCATTCCTCCTGTTCATGCCGCCCGTCCTGATTTCCCTTTCTTCCTATGGCGCCGCCGAGATCGGCCGCCACGGCCAGCTGTGGTGCGCCCGGCTGGCGCTGGCCGCCGGCGCCGACAGCGTCGAGGTGCGCGGCGAGCTGCTGCGCGATCCGTCTTCCGAACTGCCTTCGATGGCCGGCATGGCCTCGGTCTATTCGAGCCCAGAAGGCTTGTGGGCCGAGGGCGGCTGGCTCGACAGCGCGGCGCTGGCGCGTGGCATTGCCGCGGCATCCACACTGGGTGCGGGTCGGCTGAAGATGTCGATCGGCGATTTCCGTGCCTCCTCGCATGGCTCGCTGTGGGGCCTCAAGGTGCAGCTGGCCGAGACGCGCATCGAGCTGGTGATCGAGAACGACCAGACCGTGTCGGCCGGCACGCTGCCGGCGCTGCTCGCGTTCTTCGATGCCGCCGAGCGCGCCGGTGTGCCGCTCGGCATGACTTTCGACATGGGCAACTGGCACTACCTCGGCGAATGCCCGCTGCAGGCCGCCCAATCGCTCGGGCGCCGGGTGCGCTACATCCATTGCAAGGGCGTGCAGCGCCTGCCGGCCAAGTGGGTGGCGGTGCCGCTCGCCGACTCGTCGGCGCCTTGGCGCGCGGTGCTGCGCGCGCTGCCCGCCGATGTGCCGCGCGCGATCGAATACCCGCTGGTCGGCGACGACCTGCATGCGGTCACGCGCGATCAATTGGCCCACATCCGTTCGCTGTGATGACGCCCGCCACTCCTTCCTTCGACGTCGCGCTCTTCGGCGAGGCCATGGTGCTGCTGATCGCCGACACGCCGGGCCCGATCGAGAACGCCGGTCTCTTCCACAAGCGCACCGCCGGCGCCGAGACCAATGTCGCGATCGGCCTGTCGCGCCTGGGCCTGAAGGTCGGCTGGGCCAGCCGGCTCGGCACCGATTCGATGGGCCGCGCGCTGCTGGCCGCGATGCAGGCCGAGGGCATCGACTGCTCGCATGTGGTGAGCGCCGCCGACCAGCGCACCGGCTTCCAGTTCAAGGGCCGGGTGACCGACGGCAGCGATCCGCCGGTCGAATACCACCGCAAGGGCTCGGCCGCGAGCCACATGGGGCCGGGCGACATCGACGTCGACTGGCTCGTCTCGGCACGCCACCTGCATGCGACCGGCGTCTTCGCCGCCATTTCCGCGACCAGCCTGCCGGCCGCGATCCGCAGCATGGAGCTGATGCGGGCGGCCGGCCGCAGCATCTCCTTCGATCCCAACCTGCGGCCCTCGCTGTGGTCGTCGACCGAGGCGATGCGCAGCGCCATCAACGATCTCGCGGCGCGCGCCGACTGGGTGCTGCCGGGCATCGAGGAAGGCCTGCTGCTGACCGGCGAGAGCAGCCCCGAAGGCATCGCCCGCTTCTACCGCGAACGCGGTGCGCGCCTCGTGGTGGTCAAGCTGGGCGCCGACGGCGCCTACTACGACGATGCGCTGGTCGGCACCGGGCGGGTGGCGGGCTTTCCGGTGGCGCAGGTGATCGACACGGTGGGCGCCGGCGACGGCTTCGCGGCCGGCATCGTCAGCGCGCTGCTCGAAGGCCGCAGCGTGCCCGACGCGGTGCGTCGCGGCGCCTGGATCGGCGCGCGCGCGGTGCAGGTGCTGGGCGATACCGAAGGCCTGCCGACGCGGGCGCAACTCCAGGAGGCCGGACTGTGAACACCACCACCACCGCAGCGCGAAAGAACGTGCTCGTCTTCAGCGAGCTGCCCGACGACCAGCTGGCGCGCCTGCATGCGCAGCACGAGGTCACGATCGCCAATCCGCGCGTCGAGGCGCAGCGGGCCGCCTTCGACGCGGCCCTGCCGCGCGCGCAGGGCATGCTCGGTGCCAGTTTTCCGGTCGATCCGGCGCTGCTGGCGCGGGCGCCGCTGCTCGAGGTGGTGTCCAGCATCTCGGTCGGCGTCGACAACTACGCCCTTGCGGCGCTGCATGCCCGCGGCATCGTGCTGTGCCACACGCCCGGTGTGCTCGACGAGACGGTGGCCGACACCATCTTCGGCCTGCTGATCGCCACCAGCAGGCGCATGGTCGAGCTTTCCAGCCTGGTGCGCGACGGCGGCTGGACATCCAGCATCGGCGAACCCCTCTTCGGCTTCGACGTGCATGGCAAGACTCTCGGTCTGCTGGGCTTCGGCCGCATCGGCCAGGCCATCGCGCGGCGCGCGGCGCTGGGCTTCGGCATGCCGGTGCTCTATCACACGCGGCACGAGGTCGACCTGCAGGCGCAGGCGCCCGAGTTGCAGGGCCGGGCCGCGCGCTGGCCGCTGGCCGAGCTGCTGGCGCACTCCGACTTCGTGGTGTCGATGCTGCCGCTGTCGGACAGCACCCGCGGGCTCATCGGCGCCAGCATGTTCGGCGCGATGAAGCCGGGCGCCATCTTCATCAACGGCGGCCGCGGCGCGACGGTGAACGAGGACGACCTGCTCGCCGCGCTCGATCATGGCCATCTGCGCGCCGCCGGCCTCGACGTATTCGCCAGGGAGCCGCTGCCGCTGGCCTCGGCGCTGCGCACCCATCCGCGGGTCACACCGCTGCCGCACATCGGATCGGCCACCCACGAGACGCGCCACGCCATGGCCGAGCTGGCCACCACCAACCTGCTGCAGGCCCTGGCGGGCGAACGGCCCCGGGCGGTCTACGACACCGCTTCCGCCTGAGCCCGCGCGTGCCGATGCAACGCCAGGCGCGCGCCACCATCGCCGACGTGGCCAGGGCGGCGGGTGTCTCCAAGGCCACCGTCTCGCGCTTCCTGAACCATCGCGAGCGTCTGCTGAGCCCGGACATCGCGGCCCGGGTCGAGGCCGCCGTGGCCCAGCTCGACTACACGCCGAGCCCGATGGCCCAGGCCCTGAGCCGTGGCCGTTCGCGGCTGGTCGGGTTGATCGTCGCCGACATCAGCAACCCCTATTCGGTCGCGGTGCTGCGCGGCGCCGAGCAGGCCTGCCAGGATGCGGGCTACCTGGTGATGCTGTTCAACCTGGGCAACGACGCCGGCCGCGAACGCGAGGCCATCGACGCGCTGGCCGGCTACCAGGTCGACGGCTTCATCCTCAACACGCTGGGCCGCGGCGCGGCGCTGGTCGACGCCGAGGCGCTGCACGGCAAGCCGGCGGTGCTGGTGGATCGGCGCCATGCCGGCATGCATTGCGACTTCGTCTCGCTCGACAACGCGGCTGCGATCGAGGACGCCTGCGGCCACCTGATCGACGGTGGATTCCGCGAGCTTCTGTATGTCACCGAGCCGCTGAAGGGCGTGAGCTCGCGGCGCGAACGCACCGCCGCTTTCGGCCACTTCATCGCGGCGCGGGGCAGGGACCAGCCGAAGGTCGCCGGTACGGTGTTCGAGGCGCCCGGCGATGACGGCGCCGCGCTCGACGATGCGTTGCGCGCCTTGCAGCGGCGTGCCCGGCGCGGCCGGCGTTGCGCGGTGCTGGCCGGCAATGCGGTGGTCACCCTGCGCGTCGCGGCGGCGATGCAGCGGTTGGGCCTGCGCTTCGGTGACGACGTCGGGTTCGTCGGATTCGACGACCCCGAATGGGCGCCCTTGATCGGCCCGGGGCTCAGCGCGGTCGCGCAGCCGACCGATGCCATCGGGCGCAGCGCCGCGCGCTGCCTGATCGAGCGCCTGGGCGGCATGGAAGGGCCGCCGCGCCAGTTGCTGCTGCCGGGCGAGCTGGTGGTGCGCGGGTCGTCCAGATAGCATCGAAGATGGCCGGCTTCACGGTCTTTTGGCGCCGGCCGGTGGCCGCTTCGATCAGGCCGTGGCTGGCTCGACCACCAGTTCGAAGGTCACCAGGACCCCGTTGGCGCCGGCCAGCAGGCGCCCCTCGTTGAGGCCGCCCAGGTAGTCGACCAGGCAGACATCGAGCCGGGCTTCGAGCATCCCATCCGGGCCCGGTCCCACCGAGCCTTCGCGGATGAAGACCTCGGTGACGAAGGGCTCGACCTCGCGGCCGTCGTCGAAACGCGCGCCGACCAGGCTGCCGACGCCGCCGCGCACACGGGCGCGGGCGATGCCGCGGGCCCGGCATTCGTCGACCAGGGCGGTGCAGAGGTCCTCGTTCGGGCGGATGGTCATCGCGAAGGAACCGCCGGCGCCGGCGGATGCGCGATCGCCGGTAGCGACCGGCTCGAAGAGCGTGAAGGCGGTCTCGGGATTGGCGACCACCTCGAAGCCGGCGCCGTCGAGCAGCCAGATGTCGGCCTCGATCGCGTCCTTGACCATCGCTTCGTCGGGCAGCACATGGCCGCCCAGTCGCCGACCCTGCGCGTCGCGCCAAGTGCCGTGGCAATGCAGCCAGGGCCTGCCATCGCGCCGGCCCAGGGTGATCGTCGCGTTCTCGAGCCGGACCGGGCCTTCCGGCTCGTGCCGGGCGCTGTAGTAGACCGCATGCTCCGGCGTCGGCGACAGGGCCGGCATCAGGAAGACGAAGGGCGCGAAGCTGCCGCCGGCCAGCGTCGCCACCGCGCTCGTCGCGCCATGGGCTTCGAGCAGCACGGCAAGCGATTCGAGCAGCGACTTGCCGGGCGCCAGCGCCTGCCGCAGATGGCGAAGCCGGCAGTCGACCGTGCGCACGCGGTCGCTGGACGAAGGGCCGGGATGCACGATGCGGCGCATCGGGGAAGAGGACCTTGGCAGTTCGACCGCGAGGGAAGTCATGGGCGCGAGGATAAACCCGCCGGCCGTGCGGCGCCCGCTGATGCCGCTGTCAGAGCGGCTGCGGCTGCGGGAAGGTCCAGGCGCCCGAGAGGATCTCGGCGCGCGGCCGGTAGAGCCGCACCGTGTAGTTCCAGCCGGCGACGATCGGCAGGCAGTTGGCCACCTTGCCGTCGCAGCCGCCGAACTGGATCTGCACCGAGCCGTCATCCGACTTCTTCGCGGTGAGGTTGTTCAGCGCATATGCGCTGGCCGCATTGGGCTCGAAATAGCCGCGCGCGTTGTAGACGCTGATCGACCAGAAGCCATCGACCGGCACGTCCTTGACGTTGAGCCGGTAGACGGTCTTGCCGTCGTTCTTCTCGGGCGTGACGTTGAGGTAGGTCGCATCCTTGTCCGGGTTGCCGCCCCAGCCGGCCGCCGCGCCGATCAGCCGGTGCACCGGCTCGACCTCGTCCCGCCTGCCGAAGGCATGGCTGAAATCGGAAATGGTGGAGGCCAGCACCAGCAGCGCGTCGCGCACCTTCTTCTGGCTGACCGGATCCCAGTCGGGCAGCTCCAGCTTGCCGGGATCCTTCTGGCTGACCTGGATCGCATCCTGCAGCGCATGCACCTTCTGCAGGTCGGCCGGATCGGCGGGGTCGACCAGCGTGCGGATGCCCGTCACCACGTAGCGGGTGCCGACGCCTTCGCGGGTCAGCACATGGGTGCCGGCACCGTAGAAGACATTCGGCACGTAGTGGTCCTCGGTGATGACCTGCAGCGCCATGTAGCGCTTCCCGGGATCGGGCATCGAGATGGTCACCGGCCCGGCATCCAGGTCGAAGACGCCCGAGGAATAGAGCGTGTCGCGGTTGAGCCGGATCACCGTCTGGTGATCGACCGAGGCGGGCTCGCGCCGATGGATCAGCTTGCCGAGTCCACCCTGCTGCGCCAGCGACGCGATGTACATGTCGGACTCGGCGCGAACGAAGTTGTCGACGGTGACCGGCATGGGCGCGGCGCCGGGTGCAGCGGCCGGCCTGGCCTGTGCATGGCTGTCGTTGGTCATGGCGATGGTGGCGCCCAGGGCGCAGAAGAGCAGTGGGAGAGCTTTCATCATGGGGTGCAAGTTTGTGCGAATCCCGCGCCGGCCGTCGAGGTCGTGGCCTGCAGACCTCACGCCGAGCGCATCATCTCGCGCACCTTGTTGGCCAGCACGTTGATGTCGAAGGGCTTGGTAAGGATCTGCATGCCGTGGTCCAGGTGGCCGTTGCCCACCGCCGCGTTCTCGGCGTAGCCGGTGATGAAGAGCACCTTGAGCCCCGGACGCGCCACCCGGCCCGCATCGGCGACCTGGCGCCCATTGAGCCCGCCCGGCAGGCCGACGTCGGTCACCAGCAGGTCGATGCGGCGCTGCGATTGCAGCAGGCGCAGGCCGGAGACGCCGTCCTCCGCCGTCAGCACCTCGTAGCCCACCTCTTCCAGCACCTCGGCGATCAACAGCCGGATGGTCTTCTCGTCCTCGATCACCAGCACCGTCTCGCCGTCGCCCTTGACCACCGCCTCGTTGCCGGCCAACGGGTCCTCTTCATCGGCCGGCCCGAGATGGCGCGGCAGGTAGAGGCACATCGTGGTGCCCTGGCCGACCTCCGAATAGACGCGCACCTGGCCGCCCGACTGCCTGACGAAGCCGTAGACCATCGACAGCCCGAGGCCGGTGCCCTGGCCCAGAGGCTTGGTCGTGAAGAATGGGTCGAAGATGCGCTGGATGACGTCCGCAGGCATGCCCACGCCCGTGTCGGTGACCGACAGCGACACGTACTGCCCGGGCGTCAACTGGTGCTCGGCCGCGGTGCGCATGTCGAGCCAGCGGTTGGCGGTCTCGATGGTGAGCCGGCCGCCGCGCGGCAGCATGGCGTCGCGCGCGTTGATGCACAGGTTGAGCAAGGCGTTCTCGAGCTGCGACGGGTCGATCCGCGTGGCCCAGAGGCCGCCCGAGCCGACCACCTCCACCGTCACATCGGGTCCGACGGTTCGCCGGATCAGGTCTTCCAGGCCGGCGGCCAGCCGGTTCAGGTCGGTCGGCTTCGGGTCCAGCGTCTGGCGCCGCGCAAAGGCCAGCAGGCGCTGCGTCAGGGCGGCGGCCCGCTTGACCGATTCCTGGCCCATCGAGATGTAGCGCTCGATGCCGTCCAGCTTGCCCTGCCTGAGCCGCGCCTGCAGCACCTGCAGGCTGGCGCTGACGCTGCCCAGCAGGTTGTTGAAATCGTGCGCGATGCCGCCGGTGAGCTGGCCGACGGCCTCCATCTTCTGCGACTGGCGCAGCGCGTCCTCGGCCGCCATCAGTTCGCGGGTGCGCGCCTCGACCATCGCCTCCAGGTCCTCGTTGGCATGGCGCAGCTTGCCTTCGCTCTCGCGCAGGGCGGCGGCGCTGCGCACCCGCTCGGTCACGATGCGCGTGCGCTCGGCCACTTCGCGGATGAAGGCGATGTCGTCGCGGCTCCAGTCGCGCACCTCGGCGTGGCTCAGGTAGAGGACCGCCACCAGGCGCTGCTGCTCGACCACCGGCACGTTCACGAAGGAGGCGGCATTGCGCTCGATCAGCGCCTGCGCGGTGTCGCGCGTGCGTTCGTCCTGCCGCACGTCCGCGATGCGCACGATCTGGTTGCGCTTGAGGCTGTCGACGAAGGAGCCGTAGTCGCGCAGCTTGAGCGTGGCCGCGAGCGCCGGCGCGCCGGAGGCATTCCATTCCTGGTCGACGACGACGGATTCGGCCTCGTGGTCGATGCTGGCGTAGCCGACCCGGTTGGCCTGCAGGGTCTCGCCCAGCACCCGGATCGCCTCGCGGACCACCGCGCTCTCGTCGTCCAGGTCGCGCATCCGGTCGGCCAGCCGGGCCAGGGCGTCGCGGCGCAGCTCGGCGCGATGGCGCTGCGTCACGTCGCGGATCACTGCCAGCGAACCGAAGTCGCGCCCGTTCAGGTCGACCAGTCGCGAGACGATCTCCTCGATGTGGAAGGACCTGCCGTCGGGCAGCCGGTGCGTCGCCAGCACGCCCGGCCGGCGCCGCCGGCGCTCGGCCGCGGCGCGCGGAGGCGCCGTCTCGATCCGGTCGATCTCGACGTAGACCTGCTCCTGCCGGCGGCCCAGCACGTCGGAGGACTGGACCTCGTAGAGCCGCTCGGCGGCGGTGTTCAGGTAGATCACGTGGCCTTCGTTGTCGAAGGCGAAGACCGCATCCTCCATCTGGCCCAGCACGTCCAGGCGCAGCTGATTGGTCTCGGCATGGGCGCTGTCCAGCGTGTAGATGGCGTTGTTGACCACCAGCGCATCCACGTCGCCGCTGTGGATCGCGTGAAGGGTGTCCTCCAGTTCCTGCAGCCTTGCGCGCAGTTCGGCGTTCTCGGCCACCAGCCGCTGTTCGGCCGGGCTGGTCGCGTGGCCTGCGAGCATGCCGGGCTGCATTCAGGCCCCCGTGGCGGCCGACAGCCCGAGCGAGCTGCGCAGGCGCTCCACATCGGACATGTCGCCGATGAAGCGGCGCTGCGGCAGCGGCGCCAGCCGGATCAGGGTGGGCGAGGCGACGATCTGGTCGATGCGCGCGGTCGCCACGTTGTCGGCGATGTTCAGCACCACCAGCCGATGGCGCCCTGGCAGGTGCTGGTCGAGGAACCTGCGCGCATTGACGATGGCGCGCGAAGAGATCGGCGACGCGGCGCTCACGTAGAGCCGATACAGCTCGATCGCTTCGCGCGGCGTCGTTCGCTGCGCCGGGCCCGAAGGCTGTTGCAAAGGTGGATGCGCTGGCGCGGCGGCCTTCATCGCTGCACCGCGAACGGCTTCACGTCGAGGCCGACGAGCACCCGCTGCTCGTTCGACAGGTCGCCGATGATCTTTCGGATCGGCTCCGGAAACTTGCGCACCAGCGTCGGCACCGCGAGGATCTGGTCACCCGCCGCCAGCTGCGGATTCACCAGCAGGTCGACCACCTCGATGCTGTAGCGGCCCTGCAGGTGTTCCTCGCAGAGGCGCTTCAGGTTGTCGAGCGCCGCAATGGACTTGGCCGTGTTGCCGGCCACGTAGAGCTTGAGCTGCCATTCGGGCTTGCCGGCGCCGGCGCGCGCCTTTCGCGCCGTGGAAGAGGTGGATGCAGGTAGCGCCATCTCAACCCTTCCTTCTGCCGCCGTTGGGGCGCACGGCCCGGCCCCTGGCTTCGAGATTCTCGCGCGCGATCGCGAACTCGACCTCGCCGATGCGTTCCTCGGCCTCGGCGTTGAGGATCGCGATCTGCGCGTCCAGCGCGCGGCGCCGGCTCGCCAGGTCGCGCAGGCGCCGCGCATGGTCGCGCCCGCGCAGGTCGGTCTCGGCGCGCGCCAGGGCCTCGTGCGAGACGCGCGCCGAACCGGTCAGCACCTGGTCGCCATCGAGGTAGACATCGACCAGGTCCAGGCCCTGGTCGGAGAAGACGAACTCGCGCACCTGGTTCGAATGCGGCATGCCGCGGGATTTCAGCACCTGCAGCGTGCGGGTCCGCTCGCCGTTGAAGGCCTGGTTGCTGAGCAGCAGCCAGCTGTCCATCAGCGAGGAGACGCCGACCTCGCCTTCCGGCTGGTTGCCCGGCGTTTCGCCGGTGAGGCTGGTGAAGAGGGCGGTGGTGCCGTGGTGCTTGAGGAAGTCGATCAGGCGCATCAGCGCCAGCGCGAGGCCGTCGTTGTCCCTGCGCGAGCTGAGGTTGCTGATCGGGTCGACCGCCACCACCGCCGGCTTGAACTCCTGCACCAGCTCGTACATCTGGACCAGGTGCTGCTCGAGGCCGTGCAGCGTGGGCCTGGTGGATTCGATCCGCAGCAGGCCCTTCTTCACCCACTGCTCCAGGTCCAGGCCGACCGAGCGCATGTTGCGGATGAGCTGGCTCTCGGACTCCTCGTAGGCGAAGAGGATCGCGCGCTCGCCGCGGGCGCAGGCGGCATTGACGAAGCTGGCGACAAGGCTGCTCTTGCCGGTGCCGGCGGCACCGCTGGCAAGCACGCTGCTGCCGCGGAAGACGCCGGCCCCGCCGAGCATCCGGTCGAGCCCGGCGATGCCGGTGGGGACGCGTTGGTTCGAGGCGGCGTGGTCGAGCCGGAGCGACGTGATCGGCAGCACCGAGATGCCGCGCGCGCCGATCAGGAAGGGGTATTCGTTGGTGCCGTGCGCCGAACCGCGGTACTTGACCACGCGCAGCCGGCGCGTCGAGATCTGTTCGACGATGCGGTGGTCGAGCAGGATGACGCAGTCGGCCACGTATTCCTCCAGCCCGTAGCGGGTGAAGGTCTGGTCGCCGCGCTCGCCGGTGATCACCGCCGTCACGCCCCTGTCCTTCAGCCAGCGGAACAGGCGGCGCAGTTCTGCGCGCAGGATGGCATGGTTCGGCACCGCCGCGAACAGCGCCTCGATGGTGTCGAGCACCACCCGCTTCGCGCCGATCGAGTCGATCGCATGGCCGAGACGGATGAAGAGGCCGTCCAGGTCGTATTCGCCGGTCTCCTCGATCTCGTGACGCTCGACCCGCACGAAGTCGAGCGCGATCTTCTTCTGCCGCTGCAGCCTGCCCAGATCGAAGCCCAGCGAGGCCATGTTCTGCGCCAGTTCGGCGGCCGTCTCCTCGAACATCATGAAGACGCCGGGTTCGCCGAACTCGGTCGCGCCACGCACCAGGAACTCGGCCGCCAGCAGCGTCTTGCCGCTGCCGGCATCGCCGCACACCAGGCTCGGCCGGCCGGCCGGCAAGCCGCCGTGGGTGATCTCGTCCAGGCCGGAAATGCCGGTGGGCGCCTTGGCGATGGACTCGGGGGCTGTGGACCGGCTGCTAGCTGCTTTCTTCGTTGTTGGCATGGGAGAAGGGGGTCTGATCTTCGATCGACGGGCGAAGCTGCGCCCGTATGTGGTGCCTGGAAAATATCAGGCCGGGCGGTTTGGCCCCGTAGGAAAACTTCCCCTCCGGATGCTGGCGATCCGCCCGGCCGCGCGCGGACCGGGGCATGGATCGCCGCGAAGCGCCTAGCCGATCTCGGCGATCAGTTCGATCTCGACGCAGGCGCCGAACGGGTTCTGCGCCACGCCGAAGGCACTGCGGGCATGGGCGCCTTTCTCGCTGCCGAAGACCTCGGCCAGCAGTTCGCTGGCGCCGTTGGTCACCAGGTGCTGCTCGGTGAAGGTGGGTGCCGAATTGACCAGGCTCATCAGCTTGACGATGCGGCGCACCTGGTCGAGATTGCCGACCGCGGCATGCAGCGTGCCGAGCAGGTCGATGGCCACGGCGCGGGCGGCCTTCCTGCCTTCGTCGGTGTCGAGCCCGTCGCCGAGCTTGCCGGCCCAGGGCTTGCCGTCCTTGCGCGCGATGTGGCCCGACAGGAAGACCAGGTTGCCTGTTCGCACGAAGGGCACGTAGGCCGCCGCCGGTACGGAGACCGGGGGCAGGTCGATGCCGAGGCTCTTCAGCTTGTCGTAGACGCTCATTGGGAATCCTCTTTTTGCTGGGTGGGTGGCTGCGTGTTGGACGGAGGCTAGGCCGAGGGGAAGGGCGGCTGTGTCGCCGGGTCCGGCCCCCGCGGCTGGGCCAGGGCCAGGGCCTGGGTCTGCGTCTGGGTCTGGATCTGCGATTGCGACTGCGACTGCGACTGCGACTGCGACTGCGACTGCGATTGCGATTGCGATTGCGATTGCGTCTGAGAGGGCGCTTCGGCCCGGGCCAGCGCCTGCGCCTGCATCCGCGCCTCTTCGCGCAGTTCCTCGAGCGGCCGCACGGTGACGCTCACACCCAGCGTGTGGCGCGCGCCGCCGTGCAGCACGCCGCGCATCGGCGAGACATCGGAATAGTCGCGGCCGATGGCCAGCGTCACGTAGTCCTCGCCGGGCTGGCGGCCGTTGGTCGGATCGAAATCGGTCCAGCCGCCGGGGCCGCTGCTGCCCGGCAGGTAGACCGAGACCCAGGCATGCGAGGCGTCGGCGCCGATCAGCCGGGCCTGGCCGGGCGGCGGCTGGGTCAGCAGGTAGCCGCTGACGTAGCGCGCCGGCAGGCCCATGGTGCGCAGGCAGGCGATCATGATGTGGGCGAAGTCCTGGCACACGCCCTTGCGCTGGGCCAGCGCCTCGATGGCCGGCGTGTTGATCTCGGTGCTGCCGGCGTCGTAGTCGAAGTCGTCGAACATGCGCAGCGTGAGGTCCATCGCCACGTCGAAGGCCGGCCGGCCGGCGACGAAGCTGGGGCGCGCATAGGCGGCGAAGTCGTCGTGGCGCGGCACGTAGCGCGAGGGGAAGACGAAGTCGGAGGCCGGGTCGTAGCTCGAATCCTTGACGTAGCGAAAGCGCTCGCGCACCTCTTCCCAGGGCAGCAGGCGGTCGATGGCGGGCGGCAGCAGCGGCGCCGCTGTGTCGACCACGCTCTCGGCCGTGACCACCAGTTCGTCGTGGGTCGAATCGAGCGCGAAGAAGGCGCGCTGGTTGCCGTATACGTCCGCGGACTCGACATGCTGCGCGGGCGTCGGGCTGATGGTCAGCGCATGGCTCACCAGGCGCTGCGACGACGTGGACATCGGCTTCAGGTGCGCCAGGTGCTGCGCCGTTTCCACCGGCGGCGTGTAGTCGTAGCGGGTCGAATGGGTGACGTGGAGCAGCATGGCCGGAGCTTAACGCCTGGGCAGCGAGCAGCGGCGTTGGCCGCCCGGCCTCAGGCGCCGACCGAGCGCACCGACTCGGAAGTCAGCGTGAAGTAACGGGTGCCGATCGCATCCGACACGTGGTAGGCCGCCGTCTCGCAGGCATGGAAGAGCTTCACCAGCGCCTCGTGCCGGCCGTCCGGCCCGGGGTCGCAGAGGCTCTCCAGGGTCCAGGCATCGGGGTCGGGCAGCTCGTAGGACAGCGCGGTGAGCTTGTTCGGCGCGCTGCCCGCCAGCTTGGCGATGCGCTTGCGCAGCGTCTGCGCGACCCAGGCCAGGGAGCGCGGGTTGTCGCCGTCGAGCACCAGCAGGTCGACCAGGGTGGCCACGTCGCGACGCTGCTGGTAGCGGGCATGGAAGGTGATGGTGCTGTCGAACAGCGCCACCATCGCCTCGAAGCCGCCGACCTCGTGCACCGAGCCGGTCTCGAAGCCGGCCGCCAGGGCGCTGGACAGAAAGCCCAGCCGCTCGATGTGGCGGCCGATCGACAGCAGCCGCCAGGCGTCGTCGCGGGTCATGCGGTCGGTCTGGGCGCCGGTCATCGCCGCCAGGGCGGTGCTGGCCGATTCGAGCAGGCGCAGCGCGGCACCGGCGGCATAGCCGCCCTCGGCGCGCTCGCCGGCCTGCTCGGCGCTGCGCCGCAGGAAGTCGCTCTCGGCGCGCACGATCTGGTTCCAATGGCCCTGCGACAGCCGCTCGCGCACCGCCGCCGCCGACTGCCGGATGCAATGCAGGCTCCAGCCCACGCTGCCGCCGGTGTCGATGTCGCCCAGCTCGGCGATCAGCGCGCGCTCGAAGACGCGGCGCGACTTGGGCAGGGCCGGCACCTCGCGCGGCACCAGCGCGTTGCGCAGCGCCAGCTGGTGCAGCCAGACGGGCAGGGCGCGCGCCGTGAGGTCCTCGCCGGCCAGCAGGTCGAGCGTGACTCGGGCCAGGCGGACCGCGTTCTCGGCGCGCTCGGTGTGGCGCCCGAGCCAGAACATGTTCTCGGCGGCACGGCTGGTGACCGGCGCCCGGTGCCGCGCCAGCGAGGCCGGCGTGGCATGCGGCTGGAGCAGGGTGGTGCGATCGATCTCGCCCTGGGTGCGGACCCAGACGTCGGCGCTGCTGCCGCCGCGCTGCATCGAGGCGATCTGCGCATCGGGCCCGGCCAGGCGGGCCAGGCCGCCGGGCAGCACCCGCCAGGAGCCGGGGCCGTCGGTCACCGCGAACACGCGCAGCAGCACCGAGCGCTGCGCGATGTGGCCGCGGCCGAGGTCCTGGGTCCAGGTGGGCATCTGCGACAGCGGCAGGTAGCTCTGCACCGTGTGCTCCTCGCCCTGGCGCACGATGCGCCCGGCCCATTCGTCGAGTTCGCGCCGGCCCATGCGCCGGCCCAGCACCGCCTCGAAGCCGACGTGCGAATCGATGTCGGGGTAGGTCGACTTGATCGCGCAGTCGGTCAGCTGCGGCAGCACCGCCTCCATGGCCGCGCGTTCGCCGCACCACCAGGTCGGCAGTGCCGGCAGCTGCAGCTTCTCGCCGATCAGCCGCCGCGCCAGCGCCGGCAGGAAGCCGAGCAGCGCCGGCGATTCGAGGAAGGCCGAGCCCGGCATGTTGGCTACCAGCAGGTTGCCGGCCCGGATCGCCTGCAGCAGGCCGGGAACGCCGAGTGTGGAGTCGGGGCGCAGCTCCAGCGGGTCGAGGTACTGGTCGTCGAGCCGCTTGATCAGGCCGTGCACCGGGCGCAGGCCCTGCAGCGTCTTCAGGTAGAGCCGTTGGTCGCGCACGGTGAGGTCGTTGCCCTCGACCAGCGTGACGCCCAGGTAGCGCGCCAGGTAGGCATGCTCGAAGTAGGTCTCGTTGTAGGGGCCGGGCGTCAGCAGCGCGATGTGCGGCGGCTGGCCGGCCGGGCAGAGCCGCTGCAGCCCGTCCATCATCGCGCTGTAGGTGGCGGCCAGGCGCTGCACCTTCAGGTGCTCGAAGGCCTGCGGGAACTGTCGCGAGATGGCCAGCCGGTTCTCCAGCAGGTAGCCGAGGCCCGACGGCGCCTGGGTGCGCTGCGAGACCACCCACCAGTTGCCGTCGGGGCCGCGGGCGAGGTCGAAGGCGGCGATGTGCAGCCAGGTGTCGCCGCTCGGCCTGACCCCGTGCATCGAGCGCAGGTAGCCCGGATGGCCCTGCACCAGCGCCGGCGGCAGCAGGCCTTCGGCGAGCAGCTGCTGCGGGCCGTAGACATCGGCCATCACCCGGTCGAGCACCCGCACCCGCTGCTGCACGCCGGCCTCGATCTGGGTCCAGCTCTCCGGCGCGACGATCAGCGGGAACAGGTCGAGCGACCAGGGCCTCTGAGGGCCGTCGGCGTCGGCATAGACGTTGTAGGTGACGCCGTTGTCACGGATCTGGCGCTCGAGGCTCACCGCGCGCCGCGGCAGGTCGTCGAAGCCGCCCGTGCCCAGGTGCTCGAAGAAGCCGCTCCAGGATGGTGCGAGCGCTGCCCGATCCCGGGGCGGCGTCGGCTCGCGTTCGGCCGCCGCGACCGGTGGCGGTGCGCCCGAGGCGTCGTACAGCGGCGGTGCCTGCGGTGGCGCAGCTGTGCGCGCGCCATCCTGGGGCGTGGCCGCGCCGCGCAGCTCGTCGTAGTGGCCCGGTGCGGCCGGCGGCGCGATGGCGGCGGCCAGCGCTGCCGGATCCTCCAGCGCCTGGGCCGCGAAAAGCGATTCGTTCAATGGGTCCACAGTGAAGCGATTGTCACATTGTGGTCACAAGGCCGAGGCCGGGCGGTGTGAGAAAGTGCGCGCCGGCCTCGTTCATTCGATGCCTTCAGCGTCTCAGGTCGAGCGTGAAGGGGAATTCGCGGCTGCCCGCCAGCTCGATCGTGGCCGGGGGGGTGTTCATCAATCCCGGCGTGTGGCCCATGCGGGTGAAGCGCGAATGGCGCCGGCTCTCGGCCTCGTAGGCATTCACCGGGAAGCTGTCGTAGTTGCGCCCGCCCGGGTGCGCCACGAAATACTGGCAGCCCCCGAGCGAGCGCTTCATCCAGGTGTCGACGATGTCGAAGGTCAGCGGCGCATGGGCGCAGATGCTGGGATGCAGCGAGGAGGGCGGGTTCCAGGCCTTGTAGCGCACGCCGGCCACGAATTCGCCGACCGTGCCGGTGGGCTGCAGCGGCAGCACCATGCCGTTGACCGTGATCACGTGGCGGCTCTCGTTCATGCCGGTGACCCGCACCTCGATGCGCTCCAGCGACGAATCGACATAGCGCACCGTGCCGCCGGCCGAGCCTTCCTCGCCCATCACGTGCCAGGGCTCCAGCGCATTGCGCAGCGACAGCTCCACGCTCATCGCCTGCACCTGCCCGACCAGCGGGAAGCGGAATTCGAAATGCGGCGCGAACCAGTTCGGGTCGAAGGCGAAGCCGGCCTGGCGCATCTCGCTGATCACGTCGTCGAAGTCCATCTTGACGAAGGTGGGCAGCAGGAAGCGGTCGTGCAGCTCGGTGCCCCAGCGGGTGGCGGGCGCCTGGTAGGGCGCGTCCCAGAAGCGGGCGATGAAGGCGCGCAGCAGCAGCTGCTGGACGATGCTCATGCGCGCATGCGGCGGCATCTCGAAGGCGCGCAGCTCGAGCAGGCCGAGCCGGCCGGTGCTGGAGTCGGGCGAATAGAGCTTGTCGATGCAGAACTCGCTGCGGTGCGTGTTGCCGGTGACGTCGACCAGGATGTTGCGCAGCGTGCGGTCGACCAGCCAGGGCGGCATGTTCTGGCCGTAGGTCTCGCGATTGCGGGCGATCTCCTTGAGCGCGATCTCCAGCTCGTAGACCTGGTCGTTGCGCGCCTCGTCGACCCGCGGCGCCTGGCTGGTCGGGCCGATGAACATGCCCGAGAACAGATAGCTGAGCGACGGATGGTTGTGCCAGTAGAGCAGCAGGCTGGCCAGCAGCTCGGGTCGGCGCAGGAAGGGGCTGTCGGTGGGCACGGCGCCGCCCATCACGAAATGGTTGCCGCCGCCGGTACCGGTGTGGCGGCCGTCGGTCATGAACTTCTCGGCCGACAGGCGGGTCTCGAACGCGGCGTTGTAGAGGAATTCGGTGAGGCCGATCAGCTCGCGCCAGCTGTGCGCCGGATGGATGTTGACCTCGATCACGCCCGGGTCGGGCGTGACCTGCAGCAGCTTCAGGCGCGGATCGCGCGGCGGCGGATAGCCCTCCATCACGATGCGCACGCCGAGTTGCTCGCAGGTGGCTTCGAGGGCCGCGACCAGGTCGAGGTAGTCCTCCAGGCGCGCCAGCGGCGGCATGAAGACATACATCACGCCCGACGATTCGCCGCGCTTCTCCGCGGCCGGGCCGTTGGCGCGGCGCGGGTCGCGCACCTCGACGCACAGCGCGCTGCGGGTGATCCAGTGGGCCGACTCGCCGCGGCGCGGCTGGCGGGGCGTGGTCGGATCGGATGCGCTGCCCGCAAGGCCCGCGCCTTCGCCGCTGCCTAGGCCTGGCGCCTGCAGCCGCACGGCGGCCGGCACGCCTTCGGGCGCGGCGAAGTCGTAGGGTACGCCGGCGCGGTCGGACCGGCCGCCGGCCTCGATCGGGCCGGTCGAATAGCGAGCGCGGAAATCGGCCGAGCTGGGCAGGCCGCTACTGGGTGCGGTCGGATCGCGTTCGACCAGATAGGGATAGTCGCCCTTGCTGGTCCAGGGTTGCGAGTCGAGCGGCAGCCGGTAACCCATCGGCGAATCGCCGGGAATCAGGTAGAGGCGGTCGTCGCGCAGGAACCAGGGGCCGGTCTTCCAGCCGGGGCCGGCCAGCGCGGGCGCGAAGTTGTCGGCGTTGCCGGCTTCGATCGGCAGCATGTAGCCGACGACCGAATCCAGCTTCTGGGTGAAGACGCGGCGCAGCCGCATGCGCTCCATCTCGTCGTCCAGCTTCGAGTCGAAGGGATCGACGTTGACCGGCAGGCGCCGCTCGCGCCAGAGGTAGTAGTAGACGTCCTCGTAGCCGGGCTGGATGTAGCGCTCGGTCAGGCCGAGGCGGTGCGCCAGCACGGTGGTGAAGCGGCGCGCGTCCTCGCTGGTGTAGTGGGTCGGCGAGCGCTCGTCGGTGAAGAGCTCCGGGTTGTGCCAGATCGTCTGGCCATCGGCGCGCCAGTAGATGGACAGCGCCCAGCGCGGCAGCTGCTCGCCCGGATACCACTTGCCCTGGCCGAAGTGCAAAAAGCCGCCCTGGCCGTATTCGGCGCGCAGCTTGTGCACCAGCTCGGTCGCGTAGCCGCGCTTGGTGGGGCCGAGCGCATCGGTGTTCCATTCGGGCGCGTCGCGGTCGCTGGTGGCCACGTAGGTCGGTTCGCCGCCCATGGTGAGGCGCACGTCGCCGGCCTTCAGCCGGGTGTCGACCGCATCGCCCAGCGCGACGATCGAGGCCCATTGCTCCTCGGTGTAGGGCTTGGTGACGCGCGGGGATTCGTGGATGCGCGTGACCTTCATCTCGTGGCCGAACTCGACCTCGGCATCGTCGACAACGCCTTCGATCGGCGCGGCGCTCGACGGCGTCGGCGTGCAGGCCAGCGGGATGTGGCCTTCGCCGGCCAGCAGGCCGGAGGTGGCGTCGAGGCCGATCCAGCCGGCGCCCGGCAGGTAGACCTCGCACCAGGCATGCAGGTCGGTGAAGTCGACCTCGGTGCCGCTCGGGCCGTCGAGCGCCTTCACGTCCGGCGCCAGCTGGATCAGGTAGCCGGAGACGAAGCGCGCGGCCAGCCCGCAATGGCGAAGCAGCTGCACCAGCAGCCAGCCCGAGTCGCGGCAGGAGCCCGACTTGTTGGAGAGCGTTTCCTCCGGCGTCTGCACGCCGGGTTCCATGCGGATCAGGTAGTTGACGTCGCCCTGCACCTTCTGGTTCAGGCCGACCAGGAAGTCGATGGTGCGCTGCGTCTTGCGGTCGACGCCGTCGAGGTAGGCCTTGAGCAGCGGCGTCGGCTCTTCCACCACCAGGTAGGGCGCGAGTTCGTCGGCCTGCGATTCGGTGTACTTGAAGGGGAAGTTCTCGGCCTGCGGCTCGAGGAAGAAGTCGAAGGGGTTGTAGACCGCCATCTCGACCACGAGGTCGACCGTGACCTTGAACTCGCGCGTCTTCTCGGGAAACACCAGACGCGCCAGGTAGTTCGCGAACGGGTCCTGCTGCCAATTGATGAAATGGTCCTCGGGCTCGACCCGCAGCGAATACGAGATGACGTTGCTGCGGCAATGCGGCGCAGGACGCAAGCGGACCACCTGAGGACCGAGTTGCACCGGACGGTCGTACTTGTAGTGGGTGACGTGGTGGAGTGCGGCGTGGATGGACATTTTTTCTCGGGTGCGTCGAGGAGCCTCGGGACGAGACGCATACTAGCCGACACACAAAGCAATTTGCGCGCCAAAACAACGGGCGCACGGGAGTGGATTGCGCTATGCGGTCGGACTGGGTCTCATGACGCCGGGCATGGAAAGCCGCGGCCTGCGCGTGTTGATCGCGCTGGCCGGAACGGTGCTCGGCGCGGCGCTGCAACTGCAGCAGGCGGCGCTGTGGCCGGCGCATGTCTATGCGTGCGTGCTGGCCTGCGCACTGGCCATCGCCTTGTTCGCACGCAGGTTCGCGCACTGGTGCGACCGCGTTCCATGGGTGGCATCGCCGATCGCTGCGCTGCTGCTGGCAGCGACTTGCGGCGCGATGGCCGGCGCCGGCCTCGCCGGATGGCGCGCCAGCGTCTTCGCCGCTTCGGCCCTGCCGCCGGTGCTCGAGGGACGCGACCTGTCGCTGACCGGCCGCATCGCGAAACTGCCGCAGCGCGGCCCGCGCCAGCTGCGTTTCGCCTTCGATGTGGAGTCGGCCAGCGAGCCCGGCGGATCGGCTGCGATCGAGGGCGTGCCGCCGCGCGTCTCGCTCGGCTGGTATGCCGATTCCGGCGCCCCGTGGGTGCGTGACGAAGCAGCGGCCGAGCCGTTGGCCGCGCCCGGCCCGGTCCATGCGGGCGAACGCTGGCGTTTCACCGTGCGGCTGAAGGCGCCGCACGGCAGCCTCAATCCGCACGGCTTCGATGCCGAGCTCAAGGCCTGGGAGCAGGGCGAGCAGGCCAGCGGCACCGTGCGCAGCGGCGAGCGCATCGCGCCACCCGAACGGCTCGCAAGCGCAGGTTCGCATCGCCTGGAACGGTTGCGCGAAAGGGTGCGCGACGCGATCCTCGAACGGGTCGCCGACCGCAGCCGGGCCGGCGTGCTCGCCGCGCTGGTCACCGGCGACCAGGGCGCGGTCGAGCGCGGCGACTGGGAAGTCTTCCGCGGCACCGGCGTGACGCACCTGATGGCGATCTCCGGGCTGCACATCTCGATGTTCGCCTGGATCGCCGCGAGTTGCGTCGGTGCCCTCTGGCGGCGCAGCCAGCGGCTGATGCTGTGCTGGCCGGCCCAGCAGGCGGCGCTGGCCGGCGGCCTGCTGCTGGCCGCCTGCTATGCGTTGTTCAGCGGCTGGGGCGTGCCGGCGCAGCGCACGGTGCTGATGCTGGCGACGGTCGGCCTGCTGCGTCTGGGCGGCCGGCGCTGGCCCTGGCCCTGGGTCTGGCTGCTGGCTTGCGCGGTGGTGGTGCTGGTCGATCCCTGGGCCCTGATGCAGGCGGGCTTCTGGCTCAGCTTCGTGGCGGTGGGCGTGCTGTTCGCTGCCGACGGCGCCGCGCCGGAGGCCGAGGCCGCGGGCCCGATGGCGCGCCTGCTGCGGCTCTGCCGGGCGCAGTGGGTGGTGACGCTGGCCCTCACGCCGCTGACCCTGCTGCTGTTCCAGCAGATCTCGCTGGTCGGCCTGCTGGCCAACCTGGTCGCCATCCCCTGGGTCACGCTGGTGGTGATGCCGCTGGCATTGGCCGGCATGGCGATTCCGGCGCTGTGGCAGCTGGCGGCGCAAGCGGTGGGGCTCTTGTCCTGGTTCCTCCAGGAGCTGGCCGGGCTGTCCTTCGCGAGCTTCTCGCTGCCCGCGCCGCCGCTGTGGATGGCGGTGGCCGGCGTCGCCGGCGGGGTGCTGTTGGCCATGCGGCTGCCAGCCTCGGTCCGTGCGCTGGGCCTGCCGCTGCTGCTGCCGGCCCTGCTGTGGCAGGCGCCGCGCCCGGCGCCCGGCGAATTCGACCTGCTGGCGGCGGACGTCGGGCAGGGCAATGCGGTGCTGGTGCGCACCGCGCAGCATGCGCTCCTCTACGACGCCGGTCCGCGCTACGGCCTCGACAGCGATGCCGGGCAGCGGGTCCTGGTGCCGCTGCTGCGGGCCCTGGGCGAAAAGCTCGACCTGGTGCTGCTGAGCCATCGCGACACCGACCACACCGGTGGTGCGCCGGCGGTGCTCGCGGCCCAGCCAGGTGCGCGCCTGCTCAGCTCGATCGAGCACGGCCATGCGCTGCAGGCGCAGCGCCCGGCCACCCGCTGCGTGGCCGGCCAGCGCTGGCAGTGGGACGGCGTCGACTTCGAGATCCTGCATCCGGTCGAATCCGACTACACCGCCTTCACCGCGCGGCCGAATGCCCTCAGCTGCGTGCTGCGCATCGGCAATGGCCGTGCCACCGCTCTGCTGGCCGGCGACATCGAGCGCATGCAGGAGATGGCGCTGGTGGCCCGAACGCCCGCGCTGCGCGCCGACCTGCTGCTGGTGCCGCACCACGGCAGCCGAAGCTCCTCGACGCCGCTGCTGCTCGACGCGGTGCGCCCGGCCATTGCGCTGGTCCAGGCCGGCTGGCGCAATCGCTTCGGCCACCCGGCCGCCGAGGTGGTGCAGCGCTATCGCGAGCGCGGCATCGAGCTGCTCGATTCGCCCCATTGCGGCGCCGCCAGCTGGTCGAGCGAAGCCCCGCTGGCCTGGCGCTGCGAGCGCCAGGCGGCGGCGCGCTACTGGCACCACAGGCCACCCTGAAGGACGCCCGCAGGCCCGCTGCTCCGGGCAATCCCGGCTGGGTTTGGCCTTGAACTTGCTAAGCTATGGCATAGGAGATTGGGCGCCCCATGCACAAATTTGACGAGATGTACGAGCAGCTGCCCTACAGCGGCGCAGCGGTCCGAGGCCACTACAAGCGCTACGACCAATGGTTGGCCAAGCAGCCCGGCGAGCTGATGCGATCCCGTCGCGAAGAGGCCGAGATGATCTTCCGGCGCGTCGGCATCACCTTCGCCGTCTACGGCGCCAAGGACGAGGACGGCTCGGGCACCGAGCGGCTGATTCCCTTCGACCTGCTGCCGCGCATCATTCCGGCGCACGAATGGTCGGCCATGGAAAAAGGGCTGGTCCAGCGCGTGACCGCCCTCAACCGCTTCATCCACGACGTCTACCACGGCCAGGAGATCGTCAAGGCCGGCGTCATACCGGCCGAGCAGATCATCAACAACGCCCAGTACCGCCCCGAGATGGTCGGCGTCAAGGTGCCCAACGACATCTACTCGCACATCTCGGGCATCGACATCGTCCGCGCGCCCGATGCGCAGGGCAATGGCGAGTACTACGTGCTGGAGGACAACCTGCGCGTGCCCAGCGGCGTCAGCTACATGCTGGAGAACCGCAAGATGATGATGCGGCTCTTCCCCGAGCTGTTCAGCCAGAACCGCATCGCCCCGGTCGCCCACTATCCCGACCTGCTGCTCGAGACCTTGCGCGCCTCGGCACCGCCCGCAACGGCGGAGCCGACCGTGGTGGTGCTCACGCCCGGCATGTACAACAGCGCCTACTTCGAGCACGCCTTCCTGGCACAGCAGATGGGCATCGAGCTGGTCGAAGGGCAGGACCTCTTCGTGAAGGACGACTTCGTCTACATGCGCACCACGCGCGGCCCGCGCCGGGTCGACGTGATCTATCGCCGGGTCGACGACGACTTCCTCGACCCGGAAGTTTTCCGGCCCACCTCCACCCTGGGCTGCGCCGGGCTGATGCGCGCCTACCGCGAGGGCAACGTCGTGATCTGCAACGCGGTCGGCACCGGCGTGGCCGACGACAAGTCGATCTACCCCTACGTGCCGAAGATGATCGAGTTCTACCTGGGCGAGCAGCCGATCCTCAAGAACGTGCCGACCTACATGTGCCGCAACAAGGACGAGTTGGACTACACGCTCGCCAACATGAAGGACCTGGTGGTCAAGGAGGTGCACGGCGCCGGCGGCTACGGCATGCTGATCGGGCCGGCCGCCACGCAGGCCGAGATCGAGGACTTCAAGAAGGCGGTGCTGGCCAAGCCCGACGGCTACATCGCCCAGCCGACGCTCAGCCTGTCGACCTCGCCGACCTTCGTCGAGGCCGGCATCGCGCCGCGCCACATCGACCTGCGCCCCTTCGTGCTCTCGGCCAAGGAAGTGCAGATGGTGCCCGGCGGCCTGACCCGCGTGGCTCTGAAGGAGGGCTCGCTGGTGGTGAACTCGTCGCAGGGCGGCGGCACCAAGGACACCTGGATCCTCGAGGCCGACCGGTCGACGCGGCCGCGCACCGATTCGCAAACCCAGTCCCAGACGCAGGCTTCCTGAGCAAGAGGTCATCCACATCATGCTTTCACGCACCGCCGATCACCTCTACTGGATGTCGCGCTACACCGAGCGGGCCGAGAACACCGCCCGGATGCTCGACGTCAACTACCAGACCTCGCTGCTGCCGCAATCGGCCGAAGTCGCCAAGTACGGCTGGCAGGGCCTGCTGTCGATCAGCGAACTGCTGCCGCTCTACAACGAGAAGCACGAGGGCTTCAAGCCGAACGAAGTGATGGAGTTCATGGTCAAGGACGAGTCGAATCCGTCCTCGATCCTGTCCTGCCTGCGCGCGGCGCGCGAGAACGCGCGGGCGGTGCGCGGCGCGCTCACCACCGAGGCCTGGGAGACGCAGAACACCACCTGGCTGGAGGTCAATCGCATGCTGCGCTCGGGGGACTTCGACCGCGATCCGGGGCAGTTCTTCGAATGGGTCAAGTTCCGCTCGCACCTGTCGCGCGGCGTCACGCTGGGCACGATGCTCAAGGACGAGGCCTTCTACTTCTCGCGCCTCGGCACCTTCCTCGAACGCGCGGACAACACGGCGCGGCTGGTCGACGTCAAGTTCCATGCGCTCAACAGCGAATTCTTCGGCACCGCCACCGAGGAAGACCAGGAATACGACTTCTATCACTGGAGCGCGATCCTGCGCAGCGTCTCGGCCTTCGAGGTCTATCGCAAGGTGTATCGCGACGTGATCAAGCCCGAGCGCGTGGCCGAGCTGCTGATCCTGCGCGCCGACATGCCGCGCTCGCTGTCGGCCAGCCTCAACGAGGTCGTGACCAACCTCGAGATGGTCAAGAACGAGCAAAGCGCCGAGACCCGCCGCCGGGCCGGCAAGCTGGCCTCCGACCTGCACTACGCGACGGTCGACGAGATCCTCTCGACCGGGCTGCATGCCTACCTGACGCAGTTCCTCGACCGGGTGAACGAGCTCGGCTGGCGCATCAGCCAGGATTTCCTGGTGCCGACGCACTGAGCGCTTTCGTGGCTGGCGGCGCTGTCTGCCGACGAACCCCAGAGCGCCGCTGCGCGAAGGTTCATCCGTGAGCCGCGGCGTCCAGGCCGGCGATTCCGGCCAGAGCCTTGCGGCGCAGCGCCTGGCCTTGCGCCTGGTGGCGCTCTATGCCGCCTTCTTCGTGCTGCTGGGCTTCTGCATCGACCCGCCAGCGGCGATCGGGCAGGGGCTGCTGCGCATCATCGCCTCGCGCGACACCCTGGTCACCGACTACATGGGGCTGGGCGGCATGGGCGCTGCCTTCGTCAATGCCGGCCTGCTCACGCTGGCGGCCTGCTTCATCTATTGGCGCACGCACGCGAAGATCAACGGCGCGGCAGTGGCCTGCCTGTTCCTGGTGCTGGGTTTCGCGCTCTTCGGCAAGAACCTGCTCAACGTCTGGTGCATCGTGCTCGGCGTGCTGGCCTATGCGCGGTTTCGCAGGGAGCCCTTCGCCCAGCACATCAACACCGCCTTCTTCGGCGCCGCGCTGGCGCCCATCTTCTCGGAAATCGTCTTCAGCACCGCGCTGCCGCCGGCGATCGGCCTGCCGCTCGGCGTGGCCACCAGCCTGTTGATCGGCTTCATCCTGGCGCCGGTGGCGGCGCGGCTCTTCCAGGCGCACCAGGGGCTGTGTCTCTACAACATCGGATTCACCGCGGGCATCGTCGGCACGCTGGTGGTGGCGATCTACAGCGCCTACGGTTTCGTGGCCCAGCCGGTCTTCATCTGGACCACCGGCCACAACGGGCTGCTCGGCGCGGTGCTGTTCGGCAGCTTCGCCGTGTTCGCCGCCGCTGGCCTGTACATCGACCGGGGCGCGCTCGCGGGGCTGCGCCGCCTGATGGCGCAGGCGGGGCAGGCGCCGGCCGATTTCCTGGGCGACTTCGGCGTCGGCGCCACGCTGCTCAACATGAGCCTGACCGGCGCGCTGGCGACCGGCTACCTGCTGCTGGTCGGCGGCGACCTCAACGGCCCGACGATCGGCGCCGTACTCTCAGTGGTGGGCTTCTCGGCGGCCGGCAAGCATCCGCGCAACATCCTGCCGGTCATGGTCGGCGTCTTCGCCGGCTCGCTCGCCAAGCCCTGGAACGCCCATGATCCGTCGATGGTGCTGGCCGCGCTCTTCGGCACGAACCTGGCGCCGATTGCCGGCCGCTACGGCTGGGCCTGGGGCGTCGTGGCCGGCCTCATCCATTCGTCGGTGGCGCAGAGCGTGGGCGTGCTGCATGGCGGCCTGGTGCTCTACAACAACGGCTTCGCGGCCGGCATCGTGGCCTCGGTGCTGACGCCGGTGATCGTGGCGCTCAAGCGCAGGCCGCCGGGCAGCGACACGTAGCAAGCCTGCGGCCCTGCGACATTCGGCGGGCCGGAGTCAAGCGCCGCGGGCCGGCAGGCGCTGCGCCGAAAACCCGCATGGCCTCCGCGCTTTCGCGTGCGCGGCGGGACCGATCCGCTGGACGCCCATCGAGGTGACTTCCTAGAGTGCATGCAGCCGTTCCGATGTCGGGCCGGCGCATATCCAGGGAGGAAAAAAGCTCATGTCATCCGCAACTTCCGCGAGTCGTGCCAGTGCCGAACGCGGCCTTCAACCGCATCCATCCACCGCGCGCGCCGCGCCCGGCGCAACCCATCTCTTCGAGGCCGAGATCGTCGAGCTCCTGCAACTGGCCGGCGCGGGCGACGTGCATGCGCAATCCGACGTCGGCGAGATGCTGCTGGCCGGCGGCCAGCGCGAGGCCGGGCGCCGCTGGCTCGAGCGCGCGGCCGAGCAGGGCCATGCCAACGCGATGCAGTGCCTGGCGCGGCTTCATCTGTCGGGCGAGGCCGCCGCCCGCGACGAGCGGCTGGCCCTGCACTGGCTGGCCCGGGCGGCTTCGCGCGGGCATGCGATCGCGCAGGGGCAGATGCGGGCCTTGCATCGGGTCGGGCGCGCTGTCGAGCACGGCTTCACGCTGATCGAGTTGATGATCGTGATCGCCATTGTTGGCATCTTGGCTTCGGTTGCGATCCCGCAATATTCGAGCTACACCTCGCGCTCGCGGGCGGCAGCCGCTGTCGCTGAGATGGCGGCGTTCCGCACCTCCTTCGCGGTGTGCCTGGCCGAGCATGGCAATCAGCTAGCTAGTTGCGTGAACCTGGGCCAGAACGGCATTCCCATGTCGCCCAGTCCAACTAAGAACATCACCTCGCCTGTCACGATTTCCAGTGCGGGGGTCATCAGCGCGACAACTGGTGCCACCTCGGCGCAGGGCGCCGGGTTGACCTACGTGCTTGTGCCCACTCTTCCGACCGAAAACAAGCCGTCACTGACATTTACGCAAACAGGCTTGATCTGCGATTCGAACCGCGGCCTGAAGCCTGGCCAGGGCGATTGCCCGGATCCTGCGACAAGCACCTGACTCACAAGCCGCCGCCCCAGGCGGCTTTTTCACGCCAGCGTGGCCCGCCGCACCGCCATCTCCCACTGCGCCATGGCCTCTTCTGCCTTGGCCCGGCTCCAGGTCGGCAGGAAGCGGCGTTCGACCCGCCACTGCTTCGACAACTCGCCCACATGGCCGTACACCCCGCTCGACAGGCCGGCCAGGTAGGCGGCCCCGAGCGCGGTGGTCTCGACCACTTCCGGCCGCAGCACCGGAATGCCCAGCAGGTCGGCCTGGAACTGCATCAGCAGGTCGTTGACGGAGGCACCCCCGTCGACCCGGAGTTCGGCCACCGGCGTGCCGCCCGCCGCCACCGCGTCGCGGCTCATCGCCTGCAACAGCGCCGCGCTCTGGTAGGCGATGCTCTCCAGCGCCGCTCGGGCGATGTGTGCCACGGTGGTGCCGCGGGTCAGGCCGGTGATCGTGCCGCGCGCCTCGGCGTTCCAGTAGGGCGCACCCAGCCCGGTGAAGGCCGGCACCATCATCACGCCGCCGGCATCGGGCACGCTTTCGGCCAGCGCTTGAACCTGGGCGCTGCCGGGTATGGCCTTGAGGCCGTCGCGCAGCCATTGCACCACCGCGCCGCCGACGAAGACGCTGCCTTCCATCGCGAACTGCGGCTGGGCGCTGGTCTGGGCGGCGCTGGTCACGAGCAGGCCGTTGTGCGATGGCTGGAAGCTGCCGCCGGTGTGCATCAGCAGGAAGCAGCCCGTGCCGTAGGTGTTCTTGGCCATTCCGGCCTCGAAGCAGGCCTGGCCGAAGAGCGCCGCCTGCTGGTCGCCGGCAACGCCGCCGATCGGCAGGCTGCGCCCCAGGAGCGGCGCGTCGCAGTCGCCGAAGTGCGCGCTCGAAGGCCGCACTTCGGGCAGCAGCGAGGCCGGGATGTCCAGTGCCGCGAGCAGATCGGGGTCCCAGGCATTGCGGTGCACGTTGAACAGCATCGTGCGGGAGGCATTGCTCACGTCGGTGGCATGGACCCGGCCGCCGGTGAGCTGCCAGATCAGCCAGCTGTCCACCGTGCCGAAGGCCAGTTCGCCGCGCTCGGCGGCGGCGCGTGCACCGGGCACGTTGTCGAGCAGCCAGCGCAGCTTGGTGGCCGAGAAATAGGCGTCGATCACCAGTCCGGTCTTGTCGCGGATGGTGTCGGCCATGCCTTGCTCGCGCAGCCGCGCGCACAGCGGCTCGGCGCGCCGGTCCTGCCAGACGATCGCATGCTGCACCGGCCGGCCGGTCTTGCGGTTCCACAGCAGCGTGGTCTCGCGCTGGTTGGTGATGCCGATGGCGCGGATGTCCGAGGCATCGAGCCGCGCCTTGGCGAGCGCCTCGCGCGCGGTGTCGAGCTGGCCGGTCCAGATCTCCATCGGATCGTGCTCGACCCAGCCCGGTTGCGGAAAGATCTGGGTGAGTTCGCGCTGGGCCATCGCGACGATGCGCCCGTCGTGGTCGAAGACGATGCTGCGTGAGCTCGATGTGCCCTGGTCGAGGGCCAGCAGGTAGGTCATGGTCGAAAATCCGATGCCAGCGATTCGCGGCTACTGTAGAGCGGTTGCGGGCGAATAGGATTGCGCTTTATCTCATACCTCCGGGCCGGGTCCCGGCTGCATCGATCGGATTTTCATTGAGCGAGCCTTCATCCTCTACGTCTGGCGCCGGGCAGGGCGCGGATTGCGACATCCTCGTGGTCGGCGGCGGCATCAACGGCTGTGGCATCGCGCGCGACCTCGCCGGCCGCGGCTGGAAGGTGGTGCTGTGCGAGCAGGACGACCTCGCGGCCCACACCTCGTCGGCCTCGACCAAGCTCATCCACGGCGGGCTGCGCTACCTCGAATACTACGAATTCGCCCTGGTCCGCAAGGCGCTGCAGGAGCGCGAGGTGCTGCTGCGCAGCGCGCCGCACATCATGTGGCCGCTGCGTTTCGTGATGCCGCACGACCCATCGATGCGCTCGGCCTGGATGATCCGCCTGGGCCTTTTCATGTATGACCACCTGGCGCGGCGCGAACTGCTGCCCGGCTCGCGCACGGTCGACCTGCGCCGGCATCCGGCGGGCGCGGCGCTGAAGCGCGAATTCAGCCGCGGCTTCGTCTATTCCGACGGCTGGGTCGACGATGCGCGGCTGGTGGTGCTGAACGCCATCGATGCCCGCGCGCGCGGTGCCGAGGTGCTGACGCGCACGCGCTGCGTGCAGGCCGTGCGCGGCCCGGTCGACTGGAACTGCACGCTTCAGAGCGGCGAACATCGCCGGCAGCTGCGCGCCCGGGCGCTCGTCAATGCCGCCGGGCCCTGGGCCGAGAGCTTCCTGCGCACGGTGGCCGAGCCGGCCGGCGCCGAGGCCCTGGCGACGCGGCAGCTGCGCCTGGTCAAGGGCAGCCACATCGTGGTGCCGAAGCTGTTCGCGCACGACCATGCCTACATCTTCCAGAACCCCGACCAGCGCATCATCTTCGCGATCCCCTATGAGCGGGACTTCACGCTGATCGGCACCACCGACATCGAGCAGCAGGACGGCGATCCGCGCGCGGCGCGCATCTCGCCGGAAGAGATCGACTACCTCTGCGCCCAGGCCAGCCGCTATTTCGAGCGGCCGGTGCGGCCTTCGGACGTGGCCTGGAGCTACTCGGGCGTGCGGCCGCTGCTGGACGACGATTCGGGCGATCCATCGGCGGTCACGCGCGACTACCTGCTGGAGACGCATGCCGACGCCGCGCCGCTGCTGTCGGTATGGGGCGGCAAGATCACCACCTTCCGCAAGCTGGCCGAGGATGCCGGCGACCTGGTCGGGCGCCTGCTGAAGGACGAGCGTGCCGGCTGGACCCTGGGCGCCACGCTGCCCGGCGGTGAACTGGGCAGCTGGACCGGAGCCCCGGGCCGCGCCGCGCGCCCCAAGCCCCTGTTCGCGCAGTTCGCCCAGGCAGTCGCCGAACGCCATCCCTGGCTCGAAGCGGCGCTGCTGCATCGGCTCGCCCGGGCCTATGGCACGCGCATCGGAGAAATCATCGGCGACGCCGCGTCGATGGCCGACCTGGGGCCGGCCGTGGCGCCCGGGCTGCACGAGCGCGAGTTGCGCTACCTCTGCGCGCACGAATGGGCGCTGCAGGCCGAGGACGTGCTGTGGCGGCGCTCCAAGCTTGGCCTGCACCTGACGCAGCCGGAGCGCGATCGGGTCGATGCCTGGATGCGCGCGCAAGCCGCCCCGGGTCGCTCCGGACTCGCCGGCTGACGCCGCACTCAGCCGATCGCCATGCGCAGGTTGCGATGCGCCGCCGCCTCGAGCGCGGTGCGCATCGACGGCGTGCGATAGAGCGGATCTCGCGCCAGGAAGGCGCCGAGGATTTCGCGCCGGCGCTTCTCGAAGTCCGCCGCCGGCACATGTGCGTATTCGATGCGGATCTGCCGTTCGTATTGGGCGAAGCGCTCGGGTGCCGCGCCGAGGATCGCCAGGTCGATGTCGACCAGCAGCCGCACATCGCCACCCGCCGGAGGGGCGTCATGCCGCGTCGCCATGACCATCGCGTGGATCCGCCCGGCCACCTCGTCCGGGACGCCGGCGGCGAGCAGGGCGCGCTCGGCCCAGTCGGCGCTGCGCTGCTCGTTGTCGTGGGCCTGGACGTCGTAGATGGCGTCGTGGAACCACAGCGCGATCGCGACCTCGGCCGGCCGGTTCGCCTGCCCGCCCTGCGCCGCCAGCCAGTCCAGGCATTCGCCCAGATGCTGCAGCGTGTGATAGGCCCGATGCGGCTCGCGGTGGCGCGTGAGCAGCTCGGCGAACAGCGCCTCGTCGGGCCGCTGCACGCCCAGCCCCTGCCAGGCGGCCAGCCAGGCGGTGCGCAGCTGGCTCGGGTTCATCGTCATTGCGCCATCGCGGCCTGGATCTCCCGGCCGAGCTCGATCACCGACATCGCGTAGTAGCTGCTCCAGTTGTAGCGGGTGATCACGTAGAAGTTGCGCGTGCCCGCCACGTAGGTGGGCGTCGCGCCGCCGTTCTGCAGCTCGATCAGCGCCAGCAGGCCCGGGTGCTGCAGCGCCGCGCCCTGCAGCGTGGCGCCGCCTGCCACGAAGGCGTCGACGCTGAAGGTGGGGACGATGTCCGGTGCCAGCAGCACCGCCTTCTGCAGCCGCGCCTCGTCGAAGCCTACCGGGAAGACCGGTTGGACGCCGCGCTGCCAGCCGAAGGCCTTGAAGTAGCTGGCCACCGAACCGATGACATCGGCCGGGTCGCCGACCAGGTCGATGCGGCCGTCGCCGTCGAAGTCGACCGAGTACTTGGCGATGCTGCTGGGCATGAACTGCGGCATGCCCATGGCGCCGGCATAGCTGCCGCGCGGCCTCATCGGGTCGTCGGCGGTTCGGCCCTCGAGGCTCAGGAAGCTCTCGAGTTCACCGCG
>Ga0265327_10000776_pt1 | contig 49288 bp, 41 predicted proteins | sample 41621metaG_FD_202089 | JGI IMG/M metagenome (GOLD analysis project Ga0265327, IMG submission 202089) | Rhizosphere microbial communities from Carex aquatilis grown in University of Washington, Seatle, WA, United States - 4-16-21 metaG | ecosystem: Host-associated > Plants > Roots > Rhizosphere... | reverse complement strand
CAAGAGCTATCGGCTGAAGGAGGCGTCGGCGCGCCTGGTTATGACCTCAGACCCCGCATAATTGCCTCGTCCTGCCCGGAGCAGTTTGGGTGGCCACGAGTGGAGCAGTTTGGGGTGGCCATCGGGGCGGAGAACTCAACGCCGGAAACCAGTCGTTCCGCGTTCTTGCCAGTACGAGGTCGTGGATCTGCAGCACATCTGCCACGCCCGTCATCGCCAAGACGGAGCGGCTTCTCCTCTCAGCTTTGAGCGTATCCAAATGGTGAGTTTCTTTTCGCCCACCAATCGCCTGTCAACAGTTCCTTGCCTGCATCAAGGTCCCCCATTGACTCTGCTTTCAGCAACCAGAACAAGTAGCCCTTCTTCCTACCAAGCCCCGCATAATGCATAGCCAAATTCCATGCACACGCGCTATCTCCTCCCCTCACGCCCAGCTTGTACCAATACACAGCTCTCTTGGGTTTCGACGGATCTAGCACATCATCAAAGATAGTTCCTAACTTGGAGCGCGCATCGTTCGATCCAAGTTTGGCCGCGATTTTGAAAAGGCGAATGGCTTCCTCTATTTCGCCTATCTCTTCAGACTCAAAGGCCTTTCGAAGAATATCGGCACGTTTGTCATCAAGTTCTTCGGACATATTCATCCTCGTGCGCGCAAAGAAAACCATTTGCGCTCCAATGCTCGAAGTCGCCGTAGGCGGGCTACCCGAAAGGAGCCCCTCGCGAAGGGCTGCTAGTGCCACCGAGGCCAGTCATCACGTGTCCGGAGGCGCTCAACCTGTTGCCTGCGGCGCTTCGTGCAAGGCTATGCTTTCGACAGAGCATTCCCAGCCATCGTAAGCGCCACGATGGCACTGCGCGACCTCGAGCAAGGGCAAGTTAACGTCGTCGATCTCCGCAAACGAAGGCGTGTCAACTCGCCAGACCTGTACGCCGTGCGATCGCGGCCCGTCGCCGTCTTCAGATCGACATCGGAGTTGGAACCCGAGCGCAATTGCGTCCGCCAGATAGGCTTCCGCACAGGCTTGGTCCGGGAAGTAGCTCCAGTGGTCGATCTCGCGAGGCTTCACGAGTGGGTCGCCCCTGCTTTCGAGTGCCTCGCAGACGCGCCGATTGCGAATGATTTGGCGGCCAACCGGACCCGGCAGCAGGAAATTGGAGTAGACCTCCCAGGCGGGGTCATCACGTGTGCCGGTTTGGAACTCATAGTCACTGAAGGACGATAGGACGCCTGCGACGTTCTGGTCCCATAGCTGAGGTCGCGCCAAGTAGAAATAGAAGTCTCTACAGCCTGAGGAGGTGTTGCGGCCCACGTAGCGCGCGTCATTGCCGGACAGCTCGGCTTCAAGTGCTCTTTCAATGCGCTTGAGCGTCTCAAACTCCTCCTGACTGGAGAGGCCATTCGCCGATGGCCGGTTCATGCGGAGCCGGACATACGCCATGTACGGAAGCGCTTGCAGCGGGGCGTTCGCCTCGAGCCCGAGATCGACAAAAATCGATGCCGGCTGGTCATCTACTCGCAACTTGTAGAAATCCCAATGGTCGGTCATATGAGCCGGTTCAGTCTAGAAATTGGATTGCGCCCTCTTCGTGCGCAGCTCGCACCGCGCCGCCCGAAAACGGTCTCTCGTGAACGTCAGGAAGTACCAACCTCACAGCAGACGGTCATGATCGGCAGCTCATGCCGTCGGCTGCGAGCGTTCAATACCGCATGGGTCCTAACGAAAGAGACGACCCACGTGGAGGCGCACAACTAGGACGGTCCCGTGGCGAAATACTTCGAAGCAAGCGCCTTGCCTTGCCGCATGCCCGCCTCCGTCAGGTAGACGGACTGCGCTCTGCCCTTGGGGTCACTGATGAGTCCCCTTTCATGAAGCCGATCCATCGCTCCAAAGTTCAGACGTTTCCAAACGCGGCCATTGTCAAATTCGAGAGCCCCCAAGAGAGCCAGGATGGCCTCGTCAATCTTGCCCTTGTCGTATTCCATTGCCTTCACCTCTCGGCATGTGAAGTCGGAGTGGCATCGTATCCGTCGCGAATATCCGTGGACGGCTCTTCGCTCGGGGAGGATCCCCGGGACCGGACGGTCGCGAGCGGCAGGTCATGTCCGACTGCCGAAGGGCGTTAGGGTTCGGTGATGTCCTCAAGTTCAATCTGCGGATCGAAGTGGTACAGGAGCAAATAGTCATCCCACCCGTCTTGCCCGGTGCACAGCGTCATGGATGCCCGCCGGAGAGGTGCGCCCAGCTGCTGGTGTTCGTATAGTTTTTCTTCGATGAGGTGCCACAGCTTGGCTCTGTCCGATGTCTTGAAGGCAAGATTCATGTACCTGCCGTTGTCCTCGCCTTCGTCTACCCTGGCTCGAATCACGCACGATTCCATGCTGCTGATGGCTTCAAATTACTCCCGAAGCAGCGTTAGGTCAAGCTCTGGCGCAGCGTCAGGGTGAACCTGAATTTGCATTTCTGCCGGCGAAGTCTCGTCTGATGTAGAAGTCATGTCCGGATTGCGGTGGGGCGTATTAGCGCAGCCGAAGAATGAGCTACGACCGGTGGTTCGGGAGGCTATCCGAAAGCGGTCTGCCAGTGTGCGGCTACGCGAGAGACAATTGCACGAGCGGCACTAAGGCCACTTGCCACTAAGCAAGGCACCAGCGCCGCATTGGTTGCGTTCCGGCCGAATCCTGGTCTGCAAGACTGCATGAACACTTGAGTGAATCCGCAGCAAAGACGACAACCGCCGCGGCGGCGCTCGTAGAGCTCAACCAGCTCAGAGTTCGAGTAATTGTTGCCTGTTGTGTCATGACGCATGCGGTTGGGTTGCTCCGTTGCGCCATTGTTAGCTAACTCGCTACCGTATGCGAACGACCGCTTCGAGGCGGCCGGTTCGCGTCGGCGAACGACTGCAACGGGTGAAGCCGGTAGACGACGATTCGATCCAGCAGCCGCCCCTCGATGCCGTCTGTACGGTGCTGCACGTCCGGGCCGGATCGCTTAGGAGAGCGGCGTGAGGTGCTGCTGGAGCCGCCAGCGCCCAGCCGGGCAAGGGAGTCGAACTCGCTACTTCAGCTCCGTCAGCGGCATCACGATCTCGAAGTCAGGACGGAAGTCATCCAGCATGCCCAGCATCGCGGCAAAGGCTTGCGGGTTGCCGGCAACCTGGATCTTGCCTTGGGCCATGGCCTGTGCCGGCGCCAGCTGCTGGGCCAGGATGGCATCCAGCGTGGCGCGGTTCAGGGTGAGCGTCACGTCGGCGGCGGGGTCGTTCTTGTCGGGCATGAAGCTCAGCGCCGAGTTCTCGAGGTTGAGCAGGTAGCGCTTGCCGCTGTCGGTGAAGACCCAGTTGACGCGCAGGCGCTTGCCCTCGGCCTTCGTCGCGTTCAGGCGCACGCCGAAGAAGTCGAAGATGTCATCGATGGACAAGGCGTGGATGGTGTCGAGGCTGGCGGTGCGCAGCGTCGGCGGGGTCTTCTTGCCGCCGCTGCGCAGCTCCATCGCGCCGGCCAGATAACTGTTTCTCTCGACGGCAGACAGGGCCTGGTAGCCCAGCTGTTCGAGCGCGTCGGCGCCCAGTTCGCGGGCCGCGGCATTGTCCGGCTCGGCAAACACCACATGGCTCATGGCTTGCGCCACCCAGCGGTACTCGCCACGTGCGAAGTCGGCGTGGGCGCGCTTGATGACGTTCTCGGCGCCGCCGCCGTACTCGACGAAGCGTCGGCCGTAGTCCACTTCGCTGAGCGCATCGAGGTGGGCCGGATTCGAGTCGTACCAGCCCATGTACTGCTGGTAGACGGCTTTCACATTGCGCTGCACCGAGCCGTAGTAGCCCTGCGTGAACCACTCATTCGCCAGGCTGGCCGGCTCGCTTGCGCGCAGCGCCTCGGCAATCTCGACCGGCTTGAGGCCCTTGTTCATCAGGCGCACGGTCTGGTCGTGGATCCATTTGTAGAGGTCGCGCTGCTTGCTCAGGTAGTTGACGACGCGCTCATGCCCGAACACGGGCCAGGTGTGCTGGCTGACGAGGATGTCGGTTCCATCGCCAAACTTCTGCAGCGTCTCGTTGAGGTACTTGGACCAGGCCAGGCCGTTGCGGATCTCGGCGCCACGCAGCGTCAGCAGCTGGTGTTGGCTTTGCAGTGCGAGTTCGCCGGTATCGAGCACGCGGTACTGCGGGAAGTAGTGGACCATCTCGGCCGGCGCTTCGGTACCCGGCGTCAGCAGGTTGACGATCTCCACCCCGTCGATGGTGATCGTCTCCGTCGGCTTGCTAACTTCCACAGTCGGCGCAATCAGCGTGATCGAACCGTTGGACAAGGCCTTGGCGCCGCCCAGATCGAGCTGGCCGCGTTCGCCGCGCGGCAGGATGGTGCCGAACTGGTACTCGCTGCGCCGGCTCATCGCATTGCCGGCCAGCACGTTCTCGGCCACCGCGTGTTCCATGAAGTGGGCCGGAGCCACGATCTGCACGCGGCCGGCCTTCACGTCTTCTGCTGAGACGATGCCCTTCACGCCGCCGTAGTGGTCCACATGGCTGTGGTTGTAGATCACGGCCACCACGGGCTTGCGCGGGCGGTGCGCATAGTAGAGGTCGAGGCCGGCGCGCGCCGTCTCGGCGGACAGCATAGGGTCGATGATGATCAGGCCGGTCTTGCCCTCGACGATGGTCATGTTCGTCAGGTCCAGACCGCGCACCTGGTAGAAGCCGTCGGTGACCCTGTACAGGCCGTTGCTCATGGACTTGCGCGCCTGGATCCACAGGCTCGGGTTGACCGTGTCGGGTGCCTGGGCCGATTGCAAGGCTTCGTAGCCCTTGAGCGTGTAGACAATGTGGCCATCGGCGGCGCGCGTCTCGGCGTCGGGGATGGAGCCGACGAAGCCGTGGCTGATGTCGGCCTCGACGGCCAGGTCCAGCGCGGGCAGGCTGCGCAACACGGCGGCATTGGCGGCGCGCGTGGCGGGCTCGGCGGCCTTGGGCGCCGTCGTGGTCTGCGCCATGCTGCTGGCGGCAGCGAACAGCAGGAAGGAAAACACCTTGGTGGAATTCATGCCGGGTCCTTGAGAAGGAAATGGGAAAGGGCCGGGATCAGCACCAGCGCCCCGATCATGTTCCACACGAACATGAAGGTCAGCAGGATGCCCATGTCGGCCTGGAACTTGATCGGCGAAAACGCCCAGGTGATGACGCCCGCGGCGAGCGTGACGCCCACCAGTGCGACCACGCGGCCGGTGAACAGCAGGGCCTTGCCATAGGCCTGGGCCAGCGGCAGTCCGCTGCGCTGGCCCGTTAGTTGCACGGACAGCAGATAGAGCGCGTAATCTACGCCGATGCCCACGCCGAGCGCAATCACCGGCAGCGTGGCCACCTTGACGCCGATGCCGAGCAGCACCATCAGCGCCTCGCACAGGACCGAGGTCAGCACCAGCGGCAGCACAGCCACCACCACCGCACGCCAGGAGCGGAAGGTGATGAAGCACAGCGCGATCACCGCGGCGTAAACATAGAGCAGCATCGTCGTGTTCGCCTGCTTGACGACGATATTGGTGGCGGCCTCGATGCCGGCCGGGCCGGCGGCGGGCAGCACCTGCAGCTGCGCTGGATCGGTCGGATGTTCTGCCACGAACTTCTCCACCGTGGCCAGCACTTGCTGCAGCGTCGCGGCCTTGTGGTCGGACAGATAGGCCGATAGCGGCATCACCGAGCACTCGGTGTTGAAACTGTCCGGGCTGTTGACCGAGGCCTGCTGGCCGCCGTAGTTCAGCACGTCCTGGTTGCGGCTGATCGTCAGCCACTTGGGGCTGCCCTCGAAGGAGCCGGCTGTGATCTGGCGCACGACGTCGGGCAAGGCCACCGTCGTGCGCACCTGGGGCAGCTGCTGCAAGGCCCAGGCCAGCGCGTCCACATGCTGCAGGGTCTCGTACTTCAGGCAGCCGTCCTTGGGCGTCTTGATGATGACGGCGAAGAGATCGCTGGACAGCGAGTAGTGCTCGGTGATGAAGGCGTTGTCACGGTTGTAGCGCGAGTCGGGCCGAAGCTCGGGCGCCCCGGGATCGAGGTCGCCGATCTGCAGACGCGTGCTCACTGCGAAACCGCCAACGCCCATCAACACGGCGACCAGGATCGCGCCCGCGGCCCAGTTGCGCCGTTGCGCAAAACGCTCCAGCCACAGCCACACGCCGCTCGGCGGTTGCTGCTCCTGGCGCAAGCTGCGCGCCGCGGCCTTGGGGCTCACGCCCACATAGCTCAGCAGCACCGGCAGCAGGAGCAGGTTGGTGAAGGTCAGCACCGCCACGCCGATGCTGGCCGTGATGGCCAGTTCGCGGATCACGGGAATGGGGATCAGCACCAGCACCGCGAAGCCCACGGCATCGGCCAGAAGCGCGGTCAGGCCCGCCAGGAACAGGCGGCGGAAGGTGTAGCGCGCGGCCACCAGCCGGTGCGTGCCGCGGCCGATGTCCTGCATGATGCCGTTCATCTTCTGGGCGCCGTGGCTGACGCCGATGGCGAAGACGAGGAATGGCACGAGCATCGAGTAGGGGTCGAGCTCCAGCCCCAGCGACGCCACCAAGCCGATCTGCCACAGCACGGCCACCAGCGAGCAGGCCAGCACCAGTGCGGTGGAACGCCAGCAGCGCGAGTAGACGTACAGCAGCGCGGCGGCAATCGCCGCAGCGGCGGCGAAGTACAGCATCACCTGCACCAAGCCGTCGAGCAGATCGCCGACGATCTTGGCGAACCCGATCACGTGGATCTTCACGCCATAAGGCCGTCCGTCAGCAGCGTTGCCGATCTCGTACTTGGCGCGCATGGCGTCCACCGTATGCGAGAGCTGCCAGTAGTCGAGCTTGCCCAGCAGGGGCAGCTGGATCGCGGTCGACTTGAAGTCGCTGGCCACCAGCGAGCCGACCAGGCCGGCGCGCGCCACGTTCAGCCGCAGTCGCTCCACGCTGGCGGCGCTGCCGTCGAAGTTGTCGGGCATCACCGGGCCGCCGCTGAAGCCTTCCTCGGTCACCTCGGTCCAGCGCACGGCGGGCATCCACAACGAACGGACCCAGCCGCGGTCCACACCGGGAGTGAGGAACAACTCGTCGTTGATGTGCTTGAGCGTGTCGAGGTAGCGCGCGTCGAAGATGTCGCCGTCGGTGTTCTCGACCACCACGCGCATCGTGTTGCCCATGCCGCGCAGATCGTCGCGGTACTTCAGGTAGTTCTGCACATAGGGATGACCGACGGGGATCATCTTCTCGAAGCTGGCGTTCAGCTGCACGCGGCAGGCCATGACGCCCAAAGCCAGCGTCACCAGCAGGCAGACCAGCATGACCCAGCTGCGGTGGTTGAACACCGCACGCTCCAGCGCATTGCCCGAGTCGGCCGGGAAGTCTGCCAGGTCGCGCACGACCGGCATGCGGTCAATGGAATCGGAAGGTGCCATGGACTTCTCTTCTCTCAGGCGGGGGCAATCAATCGATGCTGAAGGTGCTGACCACGCCGGCCAGCGCCAGGGCCTGCTGCTTGAGGCTCTCGGCCGCGGCGGCCGACTGCTCCACCAGCGCGGCGTTCTGCTGCGTCATCTGGTCAAGCTGGGCGACGGCCGAGTTGACCTGGCCGATGCTGCGGCTCTGCTCGGTGGCAGCAGCGCTGATCGCGCCGATCATGCCGGTCACGCGGTCCACGCTGGCCACGATCTCGGTCATCGACGTGCCCGCGTTCGCCGCCAGTTGAGAGCCCGCGTCGATCTTGCTGACGCTGCCGCCCGTCAGCGCCTTGATGTCCTTGGCCGCATTGGCGGCGCGCTGCGCCAGCATGCGCACCTCGGCGGCCACGACTGCAAAGCCGCGGCCCTGCTCGCCCGCACGGGCGGCTTCGACGGCGGCGTTCAGCGCCAGGATGTTGGTCTGGAAAGCGATGCCGTCAATCACGCCGGTGATGTCAGCAATCTGGCGCGAGCTGCTGTTGATCTCGCTCATCGTCGTCACCACCTGCCCCACCACCACGCCGCCCTTGGCCGCGGCATCGGCCGTGGCGTGGACGAGCTCGTGCGCCGTGCGGGCCGACTCGGCATTCGCGTGCACGGTGTCGCTCAAGTCCTGCACCGCGGCGGCCGTCTCCTCAAGACTGCTGGCCGCCGACTCGGTGCGATTGGACAGGTCGAGATTGCCCTGCGCGATTTCGCCGCTGGCGTGCGTGATGCCCGAGGTCGCATCGCGGATGGAACTGACCACGCGGCGCAGCTGCGCCTGCATCTGCGCCAGCGCTTGCATGAGGTCGCCGGTTTCGTCCTGCGCCTCGCTCTCGATCTCGATCTCGCTGCGCAGGTCGCCGGTGGCGATGCGCCGCGCATGGGAAATCGCCAGCGCCAGCGGCCGCGTCACGCTGCGCAGGATCAGCAGCGCGGCCGCCGCGCCGAGCGCGCAGGCCACGAGCGCCACGCGGGCGATGCGGAAGGTCGCTTGCGCCTGCTCATAGGACTGCTGGCCGGCCGCGCTCTCGGCGGCCACCAGTGCGACGATTTCCTTGCGCCAATCGTCGAGCACCTGGCGCGGGTCCATCGAGCGCATGGTCGCGCCCACGTCGCCGCCCGAGGCCACCATGCGGCCGATGTTGCGGCCGAAGCTGCCGGCCGCCGTGGCCGCGTCGTCGAGTTTCTTCAGGTCGGCGTCGACCAGCAGCGCGCGCAGGCCCTTGTCGGCCGCGGCGTAGCGCGCCATCGCGCCGTCGTAGAGCTGCTGCTGGGCCTTGCCGTCGATCTCGTCGCTGATCAGCATGAAGCCATACAAGGCCACCGCCGCATCGTTGGCGGCGTTCATCATGGCCTGTGCCCGGTCCATGCGTGCGTTGGACACCTCGACAATCTGCTGCGTCTGCACCTGCATGGTCTGCATGCGCTGCATGGCCACGCCGGTGATCAGCAGCAGCAGGCCCAGAACGAGGCCGAAGCCGGCGGCCAAGCGCAGGGACAGACGCGTGTTGAGAAGCAGCTTTCTCATGGTGTGGCACGCAGGCCGCGAGGCCCGCCAAGAATGAGACCGGTCGGCGTGACGGCCAGCGCCGCCAGGGGCATCGCAGCCGGCAGCGGCACGCGCTGATAAGTCGCGCCGCCATCGGCACTGCGCGCGATGCCGCCTGATTGATCGGCCAGCAGCACCTTGCCATCGCTGGAGAGCGCCGCCGCCGTGACGCTGGCTTGCAGCTGCGTCGCCAGCGGCTGCCAAGTGGCGCCCTCGTCGCGGCTCAGCAAGGCGTTGCCGCGCATGCCGAAGGCGATCAGGCCGGCCGGTGCGTCGACGAGGCCGAAGTAGCTGCCTGCATAAGCGGAGCGCAGCGCCACGAAGCGCCGCGCCTTGGCATCGAGCTTGAGCAGCAGGCCCGCCTCGCCGGCGATGTAAAGACCGTCGCGATGGGCGCGGATGGCGTAGAGGTTGAGCAGCTTGTCGTTGTCGGTCTGCGCGTACCAGGAGCTCCAGGTCCGCCCGCCGTCTTTCGTCTCGAAGATCAGGTTGTAGGCACCAACGACAAAGCCTTCGCTCGCGCTGCTGAAGTGCAGGTCGAGCAGCGGCTTGTCGGGCCCTTGCTCAGCGTTGCGCTTCGCCTCCGGCAGCAGGCGCTCGCGCTCGGCGCTCGGCGGCATGTCCTGCAACTGGCGCAGCATCAGCGTGTTGGCGACGCGACCATCGAAGACCTTGCGCCAGCTCAGCGCCCCGTCGTCGCTGCGCAGCACCACGCCGTCGTGCCCGACCGCAAAGCCGGTCTTCTCATCGACGAACTGCACGGCCGTCAGGTCCGAGCTCACCGGCACGCTGGCCTGGTTCCAGCTCTTACCCTCATCGTCCGAGAAGAGGATGTGGCCACGCTGGCCCACAGCCACCAGGCGCTTGGGCCCCGCATGCACGAGGCCGTTGACCAGGCGTTTCTCTGCCAGCGGGCTTTCTTTGGCGGGCTGATCCAGCGGATCGGCCGAAGCCGAAGCCGAGCAGACCAGACCCGCCAGCAAGGCCAGCGCCCAGAGGGTGTGCTTCATGACGACCGCGGCAGGGTCAGCGCACGCCGGCGCCAGCCAGTGCTTCGCTGGACCATTGGCTGCTTGAGAGCGGCTCGATGAACTTCACGCCCACGTTGTACGCACCCATCAGGCCGGTGATGTTGTAGCCACCGCTGCTGAAGTCCTGCACAGACTGCGTGGTCGCGTTCGGCGAGGGAACGTCGTACAGCGGCATGGTGTAGACAAAGCCCGAGCGGAACAACTGGCCGCGAGCGTCGTACTGGTCCGATGCCACGGCCACCCACGAGTCTTCATCGATGTAGAAGGTGCGCTTGGCATAGATGTGGCGCTTACCTTCCTTCAGCGTGGCTTCCACCACCCAGACGCGGTGCAGTTCCCAGCGCACGAAGTCGGGGTTCAGCGTGTTGGCCGTGGTGACGACGAACGGGTCCTTGGCGTAGGCGAGCTTGAAGCTGTTGTAGGGCACGATCATTTCGCGCTTGCCCACCAGCTTGAAGTCGTAACGGTCCATCGCGCCATTGAAGACCCAGGTGTCGTCATAGGTGGACGCACCGGCCGAACCCGGGTTCGGCGTGTCGTAGGCGATGTCCGGCGCGAGCTTCACGCGGCGCTGGCCCGGCAGGTACTGCCAGCCCTTGCGGCCGTTCGTCATCGGGTTGATGTAGTCCTGCACCAGCAGCGCTTCGCCCATGCGGCGGGCCGGCGCGGTGTAGGCTACCTTGGTGCGGAAGTAGATGTCGCTGGGCGCGGAGACCGTCGTGCGCTTCGGGTCGTAGTAGGGATAGTCGATCGTGATCTGACCGGTTGTGGCCAGCACGGCCTTGCCGGCGGAATCGACATTGATCGAGTCGTACTGCGTGTAGTAGGTCTGGCCCGTGTAGCGCAGCAGGTGGTTCCACATCACCTCGTTGCCGGTCTTGGGGATCGGGAAGGGGATGCCGGCGTAGGTGCCTTCCAGGCCGAGGCCGCCGTCGGTGGTCTTCACCGACGTGGCGTTCTTTACAGTGTTGTCGATCACGTACTTCGGGAAGGCCATGGAGCGATGCGTCGGGTAGACGTCCACGCGATAGGCGGGGAACTTCTTCAGCATCTCGGCCGTGCCGGCGGTCAGCTTGTCGCCGTACTTGGCGGCGTCGGCGCCCTTGATGGAATACAGGGGCTTGTCGGAGGCGAAGGGGTCGGGGCGCGTGCCCGAGCCCTTCTGGTATCCGCTCGGCGCGGTGGTCAGGCCGCCGGTGTAGTCGGGGATGCTCTTGTCGGCATTGCCGGCACGCTCGGCGCCGGTGGACGTCAGCGTGGTGCCGAGCTTCTTGGCTTCGTCGGCGCTGACGGCAGCCAGGGCTGCGCTGCCGATGCTCAGCAGCGCGAGACTGATCAGGGTCTTCTTCATGGCTTGTCTCTTTGTTTGTTCGTTTAGAAGGTGGTCTTGAAGGTGAACATCACATGGCCGCGGTCCGACAGCGCCGCCGTCGTGCTCTCGGGCACGACCATCGCGCCGGCGGCCGAACTGGAGTAGCCGCCGTAGAAGCCGATGTAGCGCAGCGCGAAGTTGTAGCGGGAGTTCACGTCCGCGGCCACGCCGACAGAGAAGTTGCCGTTCTTGGCCGCACCGCCCGACATCACGGCGGAAATACCCGAGAGGCCGCCCGACCAGGCGATGGGCATCGACAGGTCCACGCTCGGCAGCACCTGGAACCATGTCGGCGTGAGGTTGATGCCGAGGCCGACGAAGTTCTTCGTCACCGCATCGACGTTGGCCGCGCCGCCGGCCGCGAACGGCGTCAGCGTGCCGTTCATGCCGGCCCGATAGGCCGCGCTGCCCTTGAAGGCCGCCGTGTTGCCCGACACATTGAGCCAGCGGTTGAACACCAGCTCCGTGCCCCAGCTGAGCGTGTCGAACAGTACCGTCTTGGAGGTCACGCCCAGGGCGTTGACGACCGCGTGCATCGTGTCGCCCTTGGCGCCTGGGATGTCGGTTCCGGCGAGCTGCGCCAGCGTCAGCTGCGCCGCAGCCGGATTGGCCAGGCCGGTGGGCAGCACCGTCACGGCCATGCTGGCCAGCGGCATGTTGCGGCGGTAGCTGAGCTCGGATCCCACGCTGATGCCGGCGATGCTCTTGGACAGCGAGAGGCCGTAGATGTCGATGTCGCGGCCGTAGTAGGCGCTGTACTGCCCGATGAAGCCCTTCTGGATCAGCGGCACCGTGGAGGCGGCCGGGTTGATGTAGCAGGTGGTGGCGGCCAGCGGCGTGAACTTCAGCGCCGAGCATGTGGCGGCGGGCACGGTGGCCACGGCCGGCATCACGGCCAGCTGCGGCTGGATGTCGGCCGTGCGGCGGGCGTAGAGGCCGAGCGTGCCGTCGAGCCAATCGGGGCTCCACTTGGCCGAGAGGCCCCAGTCACCGGTCTTGTTGGGCGTGCCCACTGCGCCTTGCAGCATGCGCTGGTTGGGGCCGACGATCAAGGACTGGCCGCCCTTGAGCAGCGCATCCTGCACGGTCAGGAAGGTGCCGGATTCGGGATAGCGCGCAGCCTCCCAATCGGCGAAGACCTGCGCGGCCAGCGTCAGCGTGGAGGTCGGGCTGATCTGGCCGCTCACCGAAGCGCGCGGGCGGAACAGCTCCTTGGCCTCGACGCCCGGCGTGGCATAGCCCTTCCATAGGTCCAGCGAATACTGGCCGTAGGAGATACCGTGCAGCGCGGCCGAGCCGTACAGGCCTTCGCCCCAGAACACGGTGTGGCGGCCGGCGCGGATGCTGGCCGGCATGTCAGCGATCTCGCCGCTGGCGAAGACGAAGGCATCCAGCAGCTCGCCGCTTGGGCCGTTGGCGTAGCGGCTCGCGTAGGGCGACAGCGCGCCAGGGGTCGGTGTGCCGGCCACCAGCGAATTGCTGCTCGCGGTGCTGGTGTTGTTCAGATGGTCGTAGGCCACGTCCATCCAGCCCGCGCCGCTGACGCGGGCACCCCACTTCTTGTCAACTACCACGTCCAGTTCGCTCAGCAGGTCCACGCGGTTGGCCACCGGCGAGCCCTTGCTGAAGTTGCGGTCGCCGTCGTCGTAGTTCGGGTTGGCCAGCAGGGCCGCATCCTGCGATTGCGTGCGGAAGCCCAGGCTATAGCGCAGCGTGTTGTCCCAGCGCACGACGACAGCGTCGTTGCCGGTCGGGATTTCGACCGCCTGCGCGGCCGGGGCCAGCGCGCACAGGATCAGGGTTGCGGCCGCTGCCGGGGCCAGCCTGCCGAGCATGGTCGGGGTTCTCTTCTGCATGATGGCTTTGTCTCCAGGGTTGTTGGTCTTTCTTGCCTCGGATCAATGCTCCGGCAGAGGCGACTCCCATGCTGGTCCGAAGCGCTGCTTCGTCGGTCAGCTGGTGACAGCACCGAGCACCGGCGTGCCCCATGAGCAACGGCCCCGAAGGGCCGTTGAAGGATTACGTGGGCGCCGCCTCAGTTGCGCAGGAGCTCGCCGTTATGTTGGCCAAGCTCCGGCGCGGGCGTGGGCTCAATGCGCGGGTAAGCCGAGAACTGCACCGGATGCAGCAACACCTGCTGCAGCGCACCAGACGCATCGGCCATCTGCGTGAACAGGCCGCGGGCGATGAAGTGCGGGTCCTTGCAGACGTCTTCGGCCGCGTGCACGGGCGACCAGGGCACGCGGGCCGCATCGAAGCTTGCGGCCCAATGCGCCAGCGGGGCCGTGGCGATGCACGCAGCCACGCGTTCGCGCAAGGCAGGCAGCTGCTTCATGCGGCCGGGATAGTTGATCTCGGCCAGCTCGGGCAGCTCCAGCACGCCGCACAGCGCGCGCCAGAAATAATCCTCGTGCACGATGGACAGCGTCAGCACGCGGCCGTCCGCGCAGGCAAAGGCGCCGTAGGCCGGGCTGTGCGTGATGCTGAGCTTGCGGCCGCTGTTCAGCAGTGGGCCCAGCAGCGGCGTCATCCATGCGGCCAGACTTTCGGTCAGGGACACATCCACGTAGGTGCCCTGCCCCGTGCGCTGCCGGCCATGCAAGGCCGACACCACGGCCAGCGCCGCGAACATGGCCCCGGCAATATCGGCGAGCGGAAATTCCGGTGCCACGCCGGGCACTTGCGCCTGGTCGGACAGCAGACCGGCCACGCCCTGGTAAGACACATCGTGGCCGGCGCGGTCGCGGTAAGGGCCTGTCTGGCCGAAGCCCGATATGGAGGCGTAGACGAGGCCCGGGTTGACGGCCTTCAGGTCCTCGTAGCCGATGCCCAGCCGCGCGGCCACGCCGGGCGAGTAGCCCTCGAACACCACGTCGACCTGCTCGGCCAGCTCGAAGAAGCGCGCCTTGTCGTCCGCGTTCTTGAGGTCCAGCGTCATGCTGCGCTTGTTGCGCGCCATGGCAGCGAAGAAGGCCGGGATGCTGCGCGCCGGATCGCCCGAGCCGGGCCGCTCGATCAGCACGACATCGGCGCCGAGGTCGGCCAGCAAGAGCGTTGCGAAAGGACCAGGCAACTGCTCGGCCAGCGACAAGACGGTGACGCCGCTCAGCGGACCCGTGAAGGTGTTGTGTTCCATCGCTTCAGCCCACCTGGCGCGTTTGACCGGCCCAGTACTTGTCGCGCACATGGCGGCGCAGCACCTTGCCGACGACCGACAGCGGCAGCGCCTCCACGAACTTCACCGTCTTGGGCGCCTTGTAGCCGCCGAGCCGGGTCTTGACATGCGCCACCAGCTCGTCCTCGGTGACGCTGGCGCCCTGGCGCAGGATCACTTCCGCATGCACGGCCTCGCCCCACTCCACGTGCGGCACGCCGACGACGGCCGCCATCAGCACGGCCGGATGCGAGGCCAGCGCGGCCTCCACTTCGACCGCGTAGACGTTGAAGCCGCCGCTGATGATCATGTCCTTGAGCCGGTCCACGATGTAGAGGAACCCGTCCTCGTCCACATAGCCGAGGTCGCCCGATTTCCACGCGCCGTCGACGATTTCCTTGGCCGTGCCTTCGGGGTTGCCGAAGTAGCCCTGGATCACGGAGCGGCCGCGGATGCGGATCTCGCCGGTCTGGCCGATAGGCAGCGCCTTGCCATGCTCGTCGGTGACGAAGACCTCCACGCCCGAGGTGACGCGGCCGGCCGAGGACATGCGACGGATCGCAGTCTCGCTGTCGGCGCGGTGCTCTGTCTTGTCGAGCACGGCGATGAAGCCTGGCGCCTCGGTGGCCGCATATCCTTGTGCAAAGATTGGCCCGAAGCCCTCGATCAGGTCGTTCAGCTTGGTCGGGCTCATCGGCGCCGCACCGTAGAGTAGCGTGCGCAGCGACGAGAAATTGCGCGGCCGGGTGCGTTGCAGGTCGAGCAGGCGATAAAGCGCCGTCGGCACGAGGAAGGAGTGCGTGACGCGCTCGGACTCGGCAATGCGGCTCCAGCCCTCCAGATCCAGCGCGTTCATGGTGATGTTGCAGCCGCCGACGAAGAAAGTCGGGTAGAAGCCCATCTGCGAGCCGTGCGAGAGCGGCGTGACGTGCAGGAATCGCGTGTGCTCGTCGAAGGCCAGCCCCGGGTTCACGTAGGCCGTGTCGCGGCAGCCCAGCCAATTGTCGACCGAGTACATCGCGCACTTGCCGCGGCCGGTGGTGCCGCCGGTGAAGCGCAGCAGCACCGTGTGCTCGTGCGTATCCAGCGCCACGTCGTTGTCTTCGTCGCTGGCCGCATTGATCACGTCCCAGAACTGCATAACGCCATCCATCGGCGCATCCAGAGGATCCATGGCGACGACAACGCAACCGGCTTCGAGCAACATCTGCAAGTGCGTCTCCAGCAGGCGGTTCTCGATGAACACGACCTTGGGCTTGATCAGCGCAACCTGCCAGCGGTGCTCGTCCAGCGAGTCGCGCAGGTTCGTCAGCGCCGCCGTGCCTTCCTGCTTGAAGAACATCGGGAACTGCATCAGGCTGACGTTGTCGTTCTCCAGGATCAGCAGGAAGTGGTCGCCCTTGCCCACGCCCCAGGTCGTGCGCAGCGCGTTGGCGATGCGGTTGGTCAGCGCGTGGTACTGCGCAAAGCTGTAGCGGCGATTGCGCTCTGTGTTGACGATGGCTTCACGCTCGCCGTGGCGCAAGGCCAGCATGCGCATCACGCGGCTGAAGTTCTGTTTCATTGTTCTTGTCTCCATGGCGAAGAGGAAATGCAAGCACAGGGGCACAGAGAAATGCAAATTTCCTGCTTCTGACTTTCCCTCTGTGCCTCCGTGCCTCTGTGGTTGCCTTTTGTATTTCCCTGCCCCTTAGCGAGCGCGCAGCCGCGACGCCGCATCCAGGCGAATCGTCTCGGCGTTCAGATAAGCGTTCTCGATGATGAAGGCGCAGCAATGCGCGAACTCGCGCATGTCGCCCAGGCGCTTGGGCGCCTCGATCTGCTCCTTCAGCGCAGTCATGATCTTCTCGTCCATCTGCGCGGCCATCGGCGTCAGGAACAGGCCTGGGGCAATCGCGTTGACGCGGATTCCCACGGCGCCCAGCTCGCGCGCGGCCGGCATGTTCAGGCCGATCACGCCGGCCTTGCTGGCCGCGTAGGCGCACTGGCCGATCTGGCCTTCATACGCTGCGCCGGATGAGATGTTGATCACCACGCCGCGCTCCTCGCCGGCCTCGGCCTCGTTCTTCAGCATGCGCTCGGCGCTCTGGCTCATCATGTTGAAGACGCCGTTGAGGTTGACGCTCGTCATCGCAGCGAACTTGGCCAGCGGCGTGGCCTTGCCCTCGCGACTCAGCACCTTGCTGGGGCCGAGGATGGCGGCGCAGTTGATGGTGACGTGGATGGCGCCGAACTTGGCCGTTACGGCATCGAGCGCTGCTGCCACAGACTCGGAATCGCTCACATCGGTGCGCACGTACATCGCCTTGTCTTCGCCGAGTTCGGCGGCGGCCTTGGTGCCGGCTTCGTCGTTAAGGTCGAGGATAGCGACCTTGGCGCCGCGGTCTTCCGCCATGTAGCGCGCGGTGGCCAGGCCGAGGCCCGAGGCGCCGCCGGTGATGACGATGATCTTGTTCTGGATACGCATGGTGGTTGGTCCTTACTTAGAAGGCATTCACGCCGGTCAGGGCGCGGCCGATGATCAGTTGCTGCATTTGCGTCGTGCCCTCGGGGATGGGAAACACGATGGCCTCGCGGGCCAGCTTCTCGACGATGAATTCCTTGGTCACGCCGTTGCCGCCATGGATCTGCACCGCCTGGCGGGTGATCTTCACGGCCGTCTCGGTGGCGAAGTACTTGGCCATGGCCGCTTCCATCTCGGCCGGCACGCCGGCTTCGATCATCGAAGCGGCGCGGTAGGTCAGCAGGCGCGCAGCGTCCACGTTGGTGGCCATCTCGGCCAGCATGGCGGCGATCAGCTGATGGCCGGCGATGACCTTGCCGTGCTGGCGGCGTTCCTTCGCGTACTTGACCGCCTCTTCAAGCGCGCGGCGGCCCAAACCCAGGCCCTGCGCAGCGACGAAGACCCGCGAGCGTTCGAAGAAGCTCAGCGTGTTCTTCAACGCCATGCCTTCGCCGCCGATGATGTTCTTCGCCGGCACGCGCACGTCGGTGAGGAAGATCTGCGCGGTGGACTGGCTGTTCAGGCCGATCTTGTGGATGTCTCGCACCTCGTACGGATGTTCCTTGCGGTCGAGCAGGAAGTGCGTCAGGCCCTTGCGCGGATCGTCGCCGGTGCGGCAGGTGCAGATCAGGAAGTCGGAGTAGCTACCGTTGCTGATCCAGGTCTTCTCGCCGTTGATGATGTAGTCGTCTCCGTCCTTGCGGGCGCGGGTCTTGATCTCCAGCACGTTGGAGCCGACGTCGGGCTCCGAGATGCCGCAGCTGACGAAGCTCGTGCCGGCCAGAAGGCCCGGCAGGTAGCGCTCGCGCAGCTCCGGCGAGGCGAGCTTCTCCAGCATAGCGGCGCCGAAGGAGTTGATCAGCACGGCGATGGACAGATCGGCCGAGCAGGCGGCGATCTCCTCGAACAGCATCGCGTTGGTCAGCCAGTCGAAGCCGAGGCCGCCGCTCTCGGTGCCGATCACGCCGGACACGAGGCCGTAGTCGGCCAGCTTCTTCATCACGCCGCCGATGACTTCCTTGGGCATGTAGATGTCGCGGTACTGCTTGTTGAACAGCGGTTCGACCTCGGCATTGAGGAAGCGGCGCAGGCCATCAACGGCGCCGGTCTGCTCTTCGGTACGGAAAACGTGACTCATTTTTCTAACCTCAGTCTTTCGAGAAAACATGGACCGCAACCACGGCCTCTTCGATGCCGATCAGGCCGCCACCGTTCTCTTGCACGGCAACGCGCGCGCCTTCCACCTGGCGCTGGCCTGCTTCGCCGCGCAGCTGTGTGACGAGTTCATGGATCTGGCCCAGGCCTGTGGCGCCGAGCGGATGACCCTTGGACTCCAGGCCGCCCGAGGGGTTGATGGGCACGCGCCCGCCGATCGTGAAATCACCGCGCTCGGCCGCCGGGCCCGCACCGCCGAAGGGCACCAGCATCAGCGCCTCGGCGTTCAGCAGTTCGCCCATGGCCGACGCGTCGTGCACCTCGGCCACGTCCACTTCCTCGGGGCCGATGCCGGCGATCTCATAAGCGCGGCAAGCCGTGCGATAGCCGATGCCAAGCTCGCGATCTTCGGTCGGGTGTTCCACGCCGGTCAGCACGACGCTGGCGCGCACGCGCACCGCACGGCTGGCCTGGCCCTTCAGGCGCTTCAAGCCCTCCGCTGTACACAGCACGCTGGCCGCGGCGCCGTCGCTGATGGCTGAACACATCAGCAAAGTCAGGGGATAGGTGATGGCCGGCGAAGCGAGCACTTGTTCGATCGAATAGGCATCGCGGAACTGCGCCAGCGGGTTGTGCACCGAGTGGGCGTGGTTCTTGGCGGCGATGGCGGCGATCTGGCGCTGCGTCGTGCCGTAGCGCTGCATGTGCTGGCGGCAGAAGGCGGCATACACGTCCATGAAGACGCTGTAGGGCTTCTCGGAAACGGTGCCCGCGGGCGGGACAACGCCCTCGCCCAGCGCCAGCAGCGTGGCCTTGTTTTGCTCGACAGTGGAAACATCCCAGCCGCTGTCGAACACGCCGAACATGCGCGCTTTGTCGGGGATGTTCATCTTCTCGGCGCCAACGGCCAGGGCGATATCGCACTCGCCGGCCTTGAGCGATTGCACGGCCAGATGGAAGGCCGAGGAACCGGTAGCGCAGGCGTTCTCCACGCTGAAGACCGGAATGCCCTTGATGCCGGCGCGCTGCAGCGCAATCGGGCCGGGGATCGAGTGCTGGCCTTGCAGCGAGCCTGCGGTGGCGGCGCCGTAATAGGCGACCTGGATGTCGCGGCCCTCGGCGCCCGCATCGCGCAGCGCCAGGTGGATCGCATCGCCCGCCATGTCGTAGGCGGACTTGTCGGCAAAGCGGCCGAAGGGCGTCATGCCGACGCCGGCAACGAAGATGTCAGTCATTGCTTGGTGTTCCTTTGGATTCAGCGGCCGGTGAACACCGGCGCGCGCTTCTCGGCGAAAGCCGTCAGGCCCTCGTGCAGGTCGGCAGAGCGCAGGTGCTGGCGCAACATCACCTGCTCGTGCAGCAGCGCGTCGGCGCGTGTCTTGTCGGCAGAAGCGCGGGCGACTTCCTTCATGCGGCGCAGTGCGCTCGGGCTCTTCTTGGCGATGCCGGCGGCGAGCTTCAGCGCAGCTTCTGCTAACGCCTCGTCTGCATGCACCTCGGCTACCAGGCCCAGGCTCTTCATCTCGGCGGCCGACAGCGTCTTGCCGGTGAACAGCAGATACAGCGCCGAATGCAGCGGCATCACGCGCGGCAGCACGGCCGCGCCACCAGCACCGGGGTAGACGCCGAAGTTGGCGTGGGCATCGCCGATCTGGGCGCTCTCCGCGGCGATCAGGATGTCGGCGCACAGGGCCAGCTCCAGGCCACCGGCCATGGTCACGCCATTCAACGCGGCGATCACCGGCTTGGGGAAGGCGGCGAGCTTTGCGAAGACCTGGCTCGCACGGTCGAGGAAGTCCCCCTCACCCGGTGCTGCCTTCATGCCGGCCACGACTTCCTTCAGGTCGGCACCAGCGCAGAAGCCCGGGGCCGCGCCTGTGATCACGAGCACGCGCACGCTGTCGTCCGCCGCGAACTCGCTGACGGCCTGTCCCAGCGCATCGAGCATCTCGCCGTTCAGTGAATTCATGGCTTTGGGCCGGTTCAGCGTCAGGCGCGCAACGGCGTCGAATTTTTCAAGGATCAGGACTTCAGAGCTCATGCAGGGTCACCGCTGGATGGGAATGAAGTCAATGTAGAAATCGCCGGGCGAGGGCACCGGTCCCTGGCGGCAAATCGCTGGTCTGTCCGGGGCAAGACGGGAGCTTCCCTAACGGCCAGCCTCAGCGGCGTTGCCGTAAAATCGCTGGCGATGAGTACTGCACCAGACCCCAGCCGGCTGTCCATCATTGCCGGTTATGGCATCGCCATCTCGCGGGCGCTGGAGCACAAGGGCGTGGACGCGCGGCGCGTGTTCCGCTCGGTCGGCATGCCGGAAACCTTGTCCAACGATCCGATGGACCGACTGCCCGAGCAGCAGACTGCGGCGCTTTACAAGGCCTGCGTGGCTGTGACGCAGGACCCGTATTTCGGCCTGACCGTCGCCAAGTTCATCCACGCGTCCAACATCCACGCGGTGGGCTACGCGCTGCTGGCCAGCAAGACGCTGTACGACTTCTGCCTGCGGCTAGAGCGTTATTTCGCCATCGTGTCTTCGTCGGCCATGTTGAGGGTCGAGCGCAACGAGCAGGAGATCTCGCTGCGCTTCCAGCACCTGACGCTGATCTGCGGCGAGAACGAGGACGCGGCGCTGTATTTCATCCTGCGCTTCATGCGCCTGCTCTACCGCAATGATTTCGGCCCGTTGCGTGTCGAGTTCCATCATGACTGCCCGCACGGCGGCGACGGCCCGTACCGCGAAGCCTTCGGCGTGGCGCCGCAGTTCGGCTGCCAGGAATCAGCGCTCGTCTTCCCGGCGCGGCTGATGGAAGAGCCCCTGGTCGGTTCCTGCCCCGAGCTGGCCCAGTTCAACGACCGCATTGCCGGCGAATACCTGGCCCGCCTGGACAAGGAAGACGTCACCGCCCGCGTGCGCGCCAAGATCATCGAGCTGCTCGCCTCTGACGACTGCAGCCGCCGCCGCGTGGCGCGCGAGATGGCGATGAGCGAAGCCACACTGCACCTGAAGCTCGCCCAGCGTGAGACCAGCTTCAACGACCTGCTCAACGAGACGCGCCGGGACATGGCCCAGGGCTATCTGGCCCAGCGCGCACTCTCGATCACCGAGATCGCCTTCCTGCTCGGCTTCACCGACACCAGCAACTTCACGCGGGCGTTCAAGCGCTGGATGGGCACCTCGCCGACGCTGTATCGCAGCAATGTGCTCGGCTATCAAGCCTGATCAACCCTTATCAGGCTTGATGGCCGCCAACGTCTTCTTCAGGAACTCCTCGAACTGCGCCGCCGGCAGCGGCCGGCTGAACAGATAGCCCTGGTAGATGCGGCAGCCGGCCTCGGCCAGGAAGTCGCGCTGGGCCAGCGTCTCCACCCCTTCGGCCACCACCTCCATGCCGAGGCTGCGGCCCAGGGCGACGACGGTGCGGACGATGGCGGCATCGTTGGCATCGCTGAGCACCTCGCGCACGAAGGAGCGGTCGATCTTCAGCTGGTCCAGCGGCAGGCGCTTCAGGTAGGACAGCGAGGAATAGCCGGTGCCGAAGTCATCGAGCGAGAAGCCCACGCCATGCGACTTCAGCGTCGTCATGTGGGCAATGACTGTTTCGGCGTTGTCGAGCAGCAGGCCCTCGGTCAACTCCAGCTTGAGCTGCGAGGGCCGCGCGCCGCTCTCATTCAGCGTCTGCAGGATCTGCGCGACGAAGTCGGGTTGGTTGAACTGCCGCGCGCTGACGTTGACGGCCAGGCTCAGCTCGTAGGTGGCCGGGTCCTCGGCCCAGGCCGCCAGCTGCGCACAGGCCGTGTACAAGACCCAGTGGCCCAGCGGCAGGATCAGGCCGCTCATTTCGGCGACCGGAATGAACTCGGCCGGGAGCACGAGGCCGCGCTGCGGGTGCTGCCAGCGCACCAGGGCTTCCACGCCGATCACGCTGCCGGCTTCATCGACCTGGGCCTGGTAATGCAGACGCAGTTGCTCGCCGGAGATCGCGTGGCGCAGATCGGTCTCGATTCGGGCCCGGGCGCTGACGGCGGCTTGCATTACCGGATCGAAGAAGCGCACGGCGTTGCGCCCGGCCGCCTTGGCCTGGTACATCGCCGTGTCGGCCCGCTTCATCAGCTCATCGATCTCTTCGCTTTGGCCGGCAAACAGGGTGATGCCAACGCTCGGGCTGCTGTGATAGTCCAGGCCGCCCAGCAGATAGGGTGCACCCAGGGCGCTGCGGATCTTCTCGCCCACAAGCTCGGCCTGCGCGGCCGCCTGTGCAAACTCTGCCGGCAGCTCCTCGACCATCACGACGAATTCATCGCCGCCCAGACGGGCCACGGTGTCGGTGTCGTGCAGGCATTCCACCAGCCGGCGCGCGACGGCCACCAGCAACAGATCGCCCACGTCGTGGCCGCGCGTGTCGTTGAGGGTCTTGAAGTTGTCCAGGTCGATCAGGATCAGCGCGCCCTGCCCGCCACTGCGCGCACTCAGTGCCAGCGCGTGCTTCAGGCGGTCCAGCAGCAGGCGCCGGTTGGGCAGGCCGGTCAGCACGTCGTAGTAGGCCAGGTTGCGGATCTCGTCCTGGGCCTGACGCGCTTCGGTGATGTCCTGCAGCGTGCCGATCAGCAGAGCCAGGCGGCTGTCGGCATCGGGTCGCACTTCGAGGCGCACCTGGACCCAGCGCAGGCTGCCGTCGCAGTGGCGCCGGATGGTGAGCTCGCGCCGTAGCCGGCACTGCACGGGCGTCAGCCTTGCCAGCTCAGCCTCGACCTGGCCTCGCAGCGACGGCTCGATCAGGGTCAGTAGATGCGCAAGATCGCGCGGGTAGGACGCGTCAATGCCGAGGATGCCGTCCAGCACTTCGGAGCCCTGCCAGAGGTCGCTGCGAAAGCTGTAGACCAGGCTGCCGATGCCGGCAATCTCCTGCGTCTCGCGCAACAGCAACTGGTTCTCGCGGATCTCTGCCAGCGCGCTCTCCTGGCGCTGCCAGGCGCGCCTGCGCAGCAGCAGGTAGCCGAGCGCGAGCAGTACGATGGCGACGTCCAGCGCGAGGATGACGGCGGCCTGGCGGCGCCATCCGGCAAGCGCCGATTCGTCGGTCTCGCCGACGACGATGTTGAATCCGTACTTGCTGCTGTGCTCGAACGAATACGTATGCCGAAGGCCGTCGAGCCGCGATTTGGAGGTGCGGTAGGTGCCGCGCTGCGGATCGGCACGCACGGCCTCGTGCAGCTGCGGTGACATCGTGTTGTCGCCGGTGCGGACGGGGAACGTGGGCGTCGATGCCATGCGTCCGGCGATCAGGTCCCAGCCGGCATGGCGCAGCGAGATGCTGCCGCCGGAACCGAGGCTCACGCTCGACAGGATCTCCTCCACCTGCCCCAGCTTGAGCACGGCGTAGACCACGCCGCCGAAGGAGCCATCGGGCTTGGCAATGCGGCGCGCGAAGTACCAGACCCATTCGCGGTTGACGCGCCCGAAGACCGGCTTTCCGACCACCATCGCGGTGCTGGCCGAGTCGCGCAGCTGGGGGAAGAAGTCGCGGTCCGCGATGCTGATGAAGGGCGAGTGCACGCCCGGCCCGTAGACGATCAGGCCTTGTTCATCGGTGGCGCGCAGATACGGCACGACCGGCAGGCGCTGTTGCTGCTTGACCAGGAAGTGCGTGATGTCCTCGGCGTTGAGCCGGCCGGCGGCTCGCTCGCGCACGATCTCGTCTGCAGCGGCGAGCAGGGCCACGTCGATGGAATCCAGGATGCCATCGAAGGTCAGGGACATGGTCTTTGCAAGGTTCTGCGTGTTGACCTCGACCCGGCTTTCGGCCTCCTGCCGCATGTAGTGCAGGGCCATCGCCGAGGGTAGGACGACGATCAGGACCAGGAGGGCCATGCCTGCGGCTGGCATAGAAGTGACCGCAGCGATCCTGCGCGCTGCGGCCGTGACTCTTGCGCGGCTCATGACTCGGGCGCGGCGCCGCTCAGCGCCTCTCAACGTCGTTGGGCCATCCACTCCAGCACCGCCTTGCCCGTCTTCCCGTACGGCGGACGCAGCAGGAACAGCGGGTCGATCCGCGGGCTGCGGAACACCGCGCGGGCATGGCTGAAGGTCTTGAAGCCGAACTGGCCGTGATACGCGCCCATACCCGATGGGCCGATACCGCCGAAGGGCAGATGGTCCTGCAGCACATGGACCATGGTGTCGTTGACGGCCGCGCCGCCCGAGGTGGTCTGGGCCAGGATCTGCTCGGTTTCGTCCTCGCTGCCGAAGGCGTAGAGCGCCAGCGGGTGCGGCCCGGCGTTGATCTGCGCAATGGCCTCGCCCAGCTGCTGGTAAGTGCGAATGGGCAGCAGCGGGCCGAAGATTTCTTCGCGCATCACGCGCAGGCCCGGCGCCGGGTTGATCAGCAAGGTCGGCGCGATCTTGCAGTGCATGGAACCGGCCAGTTCTTCCTGCGCCGGGTTGATCTCGACCAGGCGCACGCCCTGGTCTGCAGCCTCCTGCAGATAGGACTGCAGGCGACGCAGCTGCACGGGGCTGATGATGGCCGTGTAGTCGGGGTTGTCGCGCAAGGTGGGGTACTGGCGCGCCACTTCGGCCTGGGCGGCGGCGATGAATTCCTCCAGCTGCTCCTCCGGCACGAACACGTGGTCCGGCGCGATGCAGGCCTGACCGCCGTTGATCAGCTTGCCCCAGACGATGCGGCGCGCGGCCAGCGCCATGTCGGCGCCGCGGCCGATCACGGTGGGCGACTTGCCGCCGAGCTCCAGCGTGACGGGCGTGAGATTCTGCGCCGCCGCCTGCATCACGAGCGAGCCCACGCGGGTGCTGCCGGTGAAGATGATGTGGTTGAAGGGCAGCGCCGCGAAAGCCGCGCCGATGCGCGCATCGCCGTTGACCACGCAGACCTCGGCCGGGTCGAAGAAGCCGGGAAGCAGCCGCTCGGCCAGCGCGCCGGTCTGCGGCGTCAACTCGGAGAACTTGACCATCATGCGATTGCCCGCCGCCAGCGCGCCGGCCATGGGCGCGAACATGGCGCCGACGGGGAAGTTCCAGGGCACGATATTGCCGACCACGCCCTTGGGCTGGAAGTGCAGCTCCGAGCGCCCGCCGATCAGGTTGTAGGGGAAGTTCGACGCGTGCCGCTCGGGCCTCATCCAGCGGCGCAGGTGCTTCTTGGCGTGGCGCATCGCGTCGATGGAAGCCACCACGTCAACGATCAGCGAGAGTTCGCGCGAGCGGCAGCCGAAGTCGGCGTCCATGGCGTAGGCCCAGTCGCCGCGGTGGTCTGACAGCAGCGCGATGGCGCGGTCCAGCCGGTCGCGGCGCACGGCTTCCGACGGAAAACGGTCCTGCGCGAAGGCGGCGCGCTGGCGCTCGAACAGCTCGTGCAGGTCTGCCCGGCTGCTGTCAGTCGAGACTGAGGGTTTGGGCAGGACAGGCGTGTCAATCATCGGAAGGCTCCAGAAGGCGGAACCAGTCTAGAAAGAGCCTGGGCATCGCGATGGTCTTTGCGGCCATTTCTCTGGTTCGGTGCGCTTCATCTCAAGACCAGCGATCCCACGCGCAAGACCAGCGGCACCAGCCCGCGATTCCTAAGCTGCAGCGCATGAGCACCTCGTTTGACTACATCGTTGTGGGTGGCGGCTCGGCGGGCTGCGTCCTGGCGTCCCGCCTGAGCGAAGACCCGGGCGTGACCGTCTGCCTGCTCGAGGCCGGCGCGCCCGACCGCAGCGCGCTGATCCACTGCCCGGCCGGCATCGCCGCGCTGATCCCCTACCCGCTCTTCAACTGGGCCTTCAAGACGGAGCCCAATGCCGGCATGCACGGCCGCATCGGCTACCAGCCGCGCGGCAAGGCGCTGGGTGGCTCCAGCTCGATCAACGGCATGATGTACATCCGAGGCCACCGCAGCGATTACGACGGCTGGGCCGCACAGGGCAACGCCGGCTGGAGCTGGGACGAGGTGCTGCCCTACTTCCGCAAGTCGGAGAACAACGAATTCTGGGGCGCCAATGAGTTCCACGGCGCGGGCGGCCCGCTCAACGTGGCCGACGTAATGGAGCCCAGCCTCTACAGCCGAGCCTTCGTTGCCGCGGGTATCGAGGCCGGCCACAAGGCCAACCCCGACTTCAACCGGGGTGAGGACCTGGACGGCGTGGGCCTGACCCAGGTCACGCAGAAGGACGGCGAGCGCTGCAGCGCGGCCAAGGCCTTCATCACGCCCAATCTGGGGCGGCCCAATCTGACTGTGATCACCGGCGCGCGCGCCACACGGGTGCTGATCGAGAATGGCCGTGCCGTCGGGGTCGAATACCGCGATGCGCAAACCGCATTGCGGCAGGTGCGCGCGGGGCGCGAGGTGCTGCTGTCGGCCGGCGCGTTGCAATCGCCGCAGCTGCTGATGCTCTCGGGCATCGGCCCGGCCGAGCATCTGCGCGAGCACGGCATCACACTGGTGCTGGACGCACCCGGCGTGGGCCAGAACCTGCAGGACCACATCGACATCGTGCACAGCTACGAGGCCGGTCTGGGCCGCGGCCTGTTCGGCATCTCGCCGGGCAGTTTGTGGGCGGGGCTGAAGGGCGCGATCCACTGGATGCGCCATCGCCGCGGCATGCTCACCAGCAACCTGGCCGAAGGCACGGGCTTCATCCGCACCCAACCGGACGAGGCGCTGCCCGACGTGCAGCTGGTCTTCATCATCGCCAAGCTGATGGACCATGGGCGCAAGATCCTCTACGGCGCAGGCTATTCCATCCACTGCGGCCTGCTGCGGCCCAAGTCGCGCGGCAGCGTCTCGCTGCGCAGCGCCGACTCGCTGGCGCCGCCGAAGATCGCCACCAATTTCCTGTCAGAACAGGACGATGTGGACCGGCTGCGCCGCGGCCTGAAACAGATCCGCAAGATCATGCAGCAGCCGGCGCTGACGCGCTTCGGCGGGCGAGAGTCGCGCGCTTCGGCCAGGGCGCAGACCGACGCCGAAATCGAGCAGTTCATCCGCAACCACGCCGACTGCGCCTACCACCCGGTCGGCACCTGCCGCATGGGCCCGGGGCCGCTGGACGTGGTGGATGCGCAATTGCGCGTCAAGGGCATCGCGGGCCTGCGCGTGGTCGACGCTTCGGTGATGCCCGACATCGTCTCGGGCAACACGAACGCGCCGACGATCATGATTGCCGAGAAGGCCGCAGACATGATCAAGCAGGCCTCAGCGACAACGCCCTGATCAGGGCGTCTCGACCAGCGCGCGCAGCTTTTTCAGCGCCGCGCGGAGCTTGTGCGCCAGCACCCACCGGAGCAGGCCGCCGGTGCCAGGCCAGCGGCCGCGGAAGCTGATCGTCAGGCCGAGCTCGGTCTGCTGCTTGCCGCGCCGGCTCACGCGCAACTCGCCCAGGTGGTCGCGGAAGGGCGAGCCGGCGATGATGCGGTAGCTGTAGCTGCGGCCCGGTTGCCAATCGATGACCTGCTCGACCACGGTGCCGATCACCGCATCGACGAGCGTGCGTTCGGCGCCGAGGCCGTTGGGCTCTGGCGTGCCCGCGCGGCTCAACGTGACCTGCCTGACGCCGAGCCAATCGGCCATGCCGGCGTGGTCGGTGATGCGATCCCACACGCACTCCAGCGGCGCGTTCAGCAGGATCTGCAGGTTTACGCTGTGAGTGGGGGCTCGGGATTCGTCGTTCATCGGAGGGCCTGACGTGGGAGTTCGGACCAGCATAGAAAAGCCGTGCCTGCCGCGAAGGTCTTTGCGTCGAATTCGCTGGTTAGCTGGGAGGCAGGGCGGACCAGCAAAGCATCGCAAGAGACCTGTCGCCGCTGCGCGCGATTCGTAGATTACGCACATGAGCAAGACCCTCCACACAGTGAAAAATACGGTGCTGGCCTTGCTATGCCTGGCCTGCATGCCGGCCGCACATTCCGCAAGCGCGGCGCGGCCCAACATCGTGATCCTGGTGGCCGACGACTGGGGCTTCAGCGACGTGGGCGCCTTCGGCGGCGAGATCGCCACGCCGAACGTGGATGGCCTCGCGCGCCAGGGCATGAAGTTCTCGAACTTCCACGTGGCGGCCTCCTGCTCGCCCACGCGCGCCATGCTGCTGACCGGCGTTGACAACCACCGCAACGGCGTGGGCAACATGCCCGAGACCCTGCCGGCCGAGCACGAGGGCAAGCCGGGCTACAGCGGCGTGCTGGACGACAGCGCCGTCACGCTGGCCAGCATGCTCAAGGCCGGCGGTTATCACACCTACATCACCGGCAAATGGCATCTGGGCAAGACGCCGGACACCCTGCCGCCCAAGCGCGGCTTCGAGCGCTCCTTCATCCAGGCCGACAGCGGCTCGGACAACTGGGAGCAGCGGCCCTACATCTTCCTGTACGACAAGGCCGCGTGGTTCGAGCAGGGCCAGGAAGCCACGCTGCCCAAGGACTACTACTCGTCCACCTTCATCGTCGACAAGATGCTCGACTACCTGAAGGCCGGCAGCGCCGATGGCAAGCCCTTCTTCGCCTACCTCGGCTTCCAGGCCAATCACATCCCGGTGCAAGCGCCGCGTGTCTACATCGACAAGTACGCGGGCCGCTACAAGGACGGCTGGACCGCGCTGCGCAAGGCCCGGCGTGATCGCGCGGTGGCACTGGGCTTGGTGCCCAAGGACTCGCCGATGGTGACGATGGCCAGCACCGAGAACTGGGACGCGCTGACGCCCGAACAGCAGCGCTACCAGCAGCGCCGCATGGAGGTCTACGCCGGCATGGCCGAGGCGATGGATGCTTCGGTGGGCCGGCTGATCGCGCACCTGAAGCAGACCGGCCAGTACGACAACACCGTGTTCGTCTTCCTGTCGGACAACGGTGCCGAGCCGTCCGACCCCTATGCGATTCCAGCCATGAAGTTGTGGCTGAAGATGAACTACTCGGACGACTACGACCGCCTCGGCGGCAAGGGCGCGTATTCGGTGCTGGGCCCGAGTTGGGCCAGCGCCGCGGCCTCGCCACTGAATACCTACAAGTTCTGGGCCGGCGAAGGCGGCCTGCGCACGCCGCTGATCATCTCGGGCGTGCCCGACATGCAAAAGGACAGCCTCTCCAAGAGCTTTGTCCACGTGACCGACCTCATGCCTACCCTGCTCGACGTGGCCGGCATCGCGCCGCACGGCAGCAGCTTCGATGGCAGGCCGGCGGAGCCCGTCACCGGCAGCAGCATGCTCGCGCTGCTGCAGGGCAAGGCGCACGCCGTGCATGCGGCCGACCAGCCCATCGGGTATGAGCTCTCAGGCAATGCCGCGCTCTTCAAGGGCGACTTCAAGCTGATGAAGAACCTGCCGCCGGTGGGCGATGGGCAATGGCATCTCTACGACCTCGCACGCGATCCCGGCGAGGTGAACGACCTGCGTGTGCAGCAACCGGCGCTGTTCGTGCGGATGCAGGCGGACTACGCGGCCTATGCCAAGGCCAACGGCGTGCTGCCCATGCCCGAGGGCTACCTGTACACCGACCAGGGCCAGATCTACGCGCTCAAGCATGTGTTCATCCCCAAGCTGCTGCGTGCCCTGCCCGAGCTGCTGGCAGGCCTGGCCATGCTCGTGGCGGTGATCGTCCTGTGGCGCCGCAGGCATCGGCCGTGAGAGCCTCCTCGCGCCGGCTGGCCCTGATCACCTGCCTGATCACCTGCCTGATGACCGGCGCCGCTACGCTTGGTGCGCAGCGCGCCTGGCGAATGCCGAACGCCCCGGCCGGCATGGTGTGGATCGGCGGCGGCAAGTTCCTGATGGGCAACGCCAGCCGCCAGTCCCGCGCCAACGAGCAGCCGGTGTTCGAGGCGCGGGTGGATGGCTTCTGGATGGACGCCACCGACGTCACCAATGCGCAGTTCGCGGCCTTCGTGCAAGTAACGGGTTACGTCACCACCGCCGAGCGCGCACCCGATTGGGAATCGCTGCGCGTGCAGCTACCGCCCGGCGTGCCGCGGCCCGCGGGCCTGGTGCCGGGCGCGATGGTGTTCACAGGCACGGCGCAGGCCGTGCCGCTCGATGATTGGTCACGCTGGTGGCGCTTCGTCCCCGGCGCCGATTGGCGCCATCCGGACGGGCCCGGCAGCAGCATCGAAGGCAAGGCCGATCACCCGGTCGTGCAGGTCTCGCTGGCCGATGCCCAGGCCTACGCACGCTGGGCCGGCAAGCGCCTGCCCACTGAAGCGGAGTGGGAGTTCGCAGCGCGGGGCGGCATCGAGCAGGCCGATGCCATGCCAGGACGCCAGCAGGCGAATGTCTTCCCCGCGCAAGGCCAGTTCCCGGTCGTGCCGGCCGCGCTCAAGGCCCTCATCGGCACCAGCGCCGTGAAGAGCTTTCCGGCCAACGGCTACGGCCTCTACGACATGACCGGCAACGTCTGGCAATGGACGGCAGACCGCTACCGCGCGGACCGCTTCGCGCAACTCGCCGGCCACGGTACTGTGGCCAACCCGCAAGGCCCCGCGAGCAGCTTCGATCCCGAAGACACAGGAGCGCCGACCGGCGCGCCCAAATGGGTGATCCGCGGCGGCTCGTTTCTCTGCGATGAGAGCTATTGCCGAAGCGCCCGCCCCAGCGCGCGGCGTGGGTCCGATCCGGCCAATCCGATGTCGCACCTGGGCTTTCGCCTTGTGATGAGCGCGAGCAGCGCAATCTAAGGATCCGCGGGGCATCGGAAATGCCTCAAGCACGCATTCGGGCGAAATTCAAACGCTCGCCGCCGCGCGAGCCCGCTATCGGTGCTTGATGTCCGCTATGTGCTGTGTTGCGTAAATTCACAGCTTTACCGCCGCCGGCCGCAATCGCTGGCAGAGCCGCAGTTCAGTGAACTTCGGTATCAGGCTGGTCGGAGTCGTTGGCGGCCGGCGCTCTGAGTGACCGGTACGTTTGTTACCTGACGGTCGATAGGCCGCATTTCGTGTGACTGCTGCGCATCCGAGACCGGGTACTCGACAGGGAAACTGCGCCTAACGCCGAAAATGAGCGGACACCCCAGGCGGCCCACACTCGGCTTGACCCGCATCGTCACCGAACCCCACGAGTGCCTTACGAAGCGCCGGCAAATCGTGGCACCATACTGCCCCATGACGCTTCTTGACCATGCGTAAGCTGTACTGGGCTCTGGTCCTTCCTCTGTTCCTGCTGTTCGCACAGCAGGGCGAGTTGCGTCACGCGTACAACCACTACAGCCAAGCCTCGGCAGGTTCTGAGGAAAAGGCCCCGGTCGATGCCGATCATTGCCAGTTGTGTCTGGCGTATGCGCATCTGTCCGGCGCTGCCAAGACCGAGGTCGCTGCCACGGTATTGCTGGTCGATGTGGCCTTTCACCTTGTGCCTGCCATCCAAAGCGCCGGCCTCGACGCAGAAGCTACCAGTCCCCGCAGCCGCGGCCCCCCCTCCCTCTGAGTGCCCAAGAGCAATGCTGACCGGCTGCGCGCATGCGCCTTCGGTCGCTTTCCCTGTGGTCTCAGGAGATGGTTGATGACCCGCTTTCGATCTTTGCGCACGGCGCTCGCCGTCGTCTTTCCGCCTTTGGCGTTGTTGGCGCTTTCGGCCTGTACGGTCGGCCCCGACTTCAGAAAACCGGCTGCTCCGGAGGTCGGAAGCTATACCGCCGGCCCACTCTCGACCACGGCGGCGACCCCGAACGTTGACGGCGGTGAAGCCCAGCGCTTTGTCGAAGGCGTTGAGATTCCCGGCGACTGGTGGACCCTGTTCCATTCCAAACCGCTCAATGCGCTGATCGAACAGTCACTGGCCAACAATCCGGATCTGAAGGCCGCACAGGCCGCGTTGTCCCAGGCCAGGGAGAACGCGCTGGCGCAACGGGGTAGCTACTATCCGAGCGTCTCCGCAAACGTCGCGGCCAGCCGTCAGAAGACGCCGGGGACCATCTCCCCCACGCCCAGTTCGAGCGCCTCGCTCTACAGCGTCTTCACGCCGCAGCTCAGCGTTTCGTATTCGCCCGATCCCTTCGGCCTGAATCGCCGCACTGTGGAGTCTGTGGAGGCGCAGGCGCAAGTGGTTCGCTTTCAGATGATCGCAACGCACGTCACCTTGAGCACCAATGTTGTGGTCGCTGCGGTGCAGGAAGCGTCGTTGCAGGCGCAGATCGATGCGACCCGTCAGATGGTGGACATCAATAGCAAGATGCTGAAGATCCTGCGTTACCAGTTCGACAAGGGTTATGCCAGCCGGCTGGATGTCGCCGCGCAGGAATCGCAACTGGCGCAAGTCACCGCCACGCTGCCGCCGCTGCTCAAGCAACTGGCTCAGCAGCACGATCTACTGGCCGTGCTGATCGGCCGATTCCCTAGCCAGGTGCCGGCCGAGAAGTTCACGCTGTCGAGTCTGCAACTGCCGCAGGATCTGCCCGTTAGCCTTCCCTCGGCGCTGGTGGCGCAACGGCCAGACGTGCTGCAGGCCGAGGCCAACCTGCATGCTGCCAGCGCCCAGATCGGCATTGCCACGGCGAACCGGTTGCCGAATATCCAGCTGACGGCAGATGCCGGCAGCACAGCCTTGGCGATCGGCCAGGTGTTCAAGGCCGGCACGGGTTTCTGGGATTTTGGTGCCGCCATCACGGCTCCCATTTTTCAGGGCGGCACGCTGCTTCACCAGGAGCGTGCTGCGAAGGCCGCCTATGTCCAGGCGGCCGAGCAATACCGCAGCGCGGTGCTGAACGCTTTGCAGAACGTCGCCGATACCTTGGTGGCACTCGATCAGGATGCCGAGGGCCTGAAGTCTGCCGCCGCGGCCGCCGATGCCGCCAAGCTCACGCTGGACCTGTTGCAACGGCAATGGAAGGCGGGCTACGCCAGCTATCTCGCACAGTCGACGGCGGAGCAGGCCAATCTACAGGCGCAGATCAACCTGGTGCAGGCACAAGCCAATCGTTATGCCGACACCGCGGCGCTGTTTCAGGCGCTTGGTGGAGGCTGGTGGCATCGTGCCGAGTTGCTGCAGGCACTACATGCGCCACAGGCAGGCTCAGATCATGCAGATTGAATCCCTAGCAAAAATGAAAAATAAAACCTTTGAAGCCAGGCCGCAGGCCGAACGCCGGGGCGCATGGCTGTCATGCAACGCAGTCCTTGCTGGCTTGGCGATCACAACGCTGGTGCTGACCGCGGGCTGCTCTGACAAAGCGGACAAGGATGCGCAGACAGCCGCGACAAGTGCGGCATCTGCAGCCTCTGCTTCATCCGCCAGCAATGTCACCCTGACCGCTGAGCAGCGCAGCAGCATCCACATCTACACCGTCGTACAGTCCCAGTTCCACAAGACGGTGGATGCCACGGGCGCGGTTGATTTCGACGACGATCAGGCCACCAGCGTTCGGGCACCGTTTTCCGGACCGGTGTCACGTCTGCTTGTTTCTCTGGGGCAGCACGTGAAGAAGGGCGAGCCCCTGGCCGAAGTGGATTCCCCCGATTTCGCGGCTGCCGTCAGCACTTACGTCAAGGCCATCGCGACTGCGAAAAATGCCCGTCGACTTGCCGACGCGGACAAGGACCTGGCCCAACACGACGGCGTTTCGGCGCGTGAAGAAGCGCAGGCGCAGACCGATGCCGCCAACGCCGATGCAGACCGTGATGCCGCCCGGCAGGCGCTCGTCTCCCTGGATCTGGACCCAGCGTTCATCAGGGATATCGAGGCGGGCCGACCGGCATCGCGCGCACGCGGCGTCATCCGTGCGCCGATCTCCGGCACCGTGGCCGAGAAGCTGATCACGCCGGGGCAACTGCTACAAGCAGGCACCACGCCGTGCTTTACCGTGGCCGATCTTTCGCGGGTTTGGGTGATGGCGCAGATTTCTGCTTCCGATCTTGCGTCGGTCCGTGTGGGCGACACCGCCCAGGTGGAGACCGGTATCGACGCCACTCGGCTTGGCGGAACCGTGGGCAATATCTCGGCCGTCGTGGATCCCGACACCCGTGCGGTCATCGCGCGCGTGGTTGTCGAAAATCCCGAGGGGCTGCTGAAAAAGCAGATGTTCGTCCATGTGCGTATCCAGGCACGCCAGCCGAGCAGCGGATTGCTGGTTCCGGTGTCGGCGATCCTGCGTGACGACGAGAACCTGCCGTTTGTCTATGTCGTCCAGAGTGACCGCAGTTTCGCGCGACGCCAGGTGACCCTGGGCTCATCCACCGGTGACCAGGTCGTGATTCCGAAAGGACTCGAGATCGGCGACCGGATCGTCGACGACGGCGCGATCTTCGTCCAGTTCAGGCAAATCCAATGAGCGATCCCTTGTCATCGCCGCCGTCGCCATTGCCATCGCCGCCACCCGTGCCGCCTTCGCTGATGAACCGCGTCGTGGCGGCTTCACTGGCGCAGCCGTTGCTCGTCATCTTGATGATCCTTGTGCTGATCGGCGCAGGCGTTCGATCGCTGCAGCGTTTGCCGGTGGATGCCTATCCGGACCTGTCGCCGCCCATCGTCGAGATCATCACCCAATGGCCAGGGCATACGGCTGAGGAAGTGGAGCGGCTGATCACGGTGCCCGTCGAGATCGGCATGAACGGCATTCCGAAAACCGACAACGTCCGTTCGATCTCGCTGTATGGGCTGTCTGACGTCACCCTCACGTTTCACGAGGGCGCCGGTAACGACTACACGCGTCAGCAAGTATTCAATCTGTTGCCGGGTGTCAGCCTGCCAAGTGGGGTGAGCCCGACGGTATCGCCGCTGTCCTCGCCATCGGGCCTGATCTACCGATATGTGCTGCAGAGCCCGGATCGCTCACCCATGGAGCTCAAGACTCTCGAAGCCTGGACGATCGAGCCCCAGTACAAGTCCGTTCCCGGCGTGGCGGACGACTCCGGATTCGGTGGCGGCACCATGCAATACCAGGTCCTGCTCGATCCGGTGAAAGTGGCCGGCGCCGGTTTGTCAGTGCAGCAAGTGCAAGCCTCGCTGGCCGCCAACAACAGCAACTCCGGCGGCGGGTTCTATTCGGGAGGAGGCCAGTTCACTTACGTGCGCGGCCTGGGCCGTATCGAGACGCCGGAAGACATCGGCAACGTGGTGCTGGCCGTGCACAACGGCACCCCGATCCTGCTCAAGGATATGGGCCGCGTGGTCATCGGCATCGCACCGCGGCTCGGCGAGTTCGGCTTCGAGAAACAGGATGACGCAGTGGAAGGCGTCATCCTGTTGCGCACGGGCGAAAAGGCGCAGGACGTCCTGAAGCAGGTCCAAGCGAAGACGCAGGAACTCAACAATCACATCCTGCCCAAGGACGTGAAAGTCGTGCCGTTCTACGACCGTAGCGATCTGATCGCCGTGACCACGAAAGTCGTCGAAGACAATCTGCTGCGCGGCATGGTGCTGGTGGTCGTGATCCTGATCTTTTTTCTCTACGATTTCCGCGCGGGATTGATCGTCGCCACCGCCATTCCGCTGGCGCTGCTGTTCGCGTTCATCTGTCTCGACCTTCAGCACACCTCGGCCAATCTGCTCTCGATCGGCGCGATCGATTTCGGCATCCTGGTGGACGGCTCCGTGGTGATGGTGGAAAACGTTTTTCGCCAGATCGCTTTGCGGAAAGGAACTTCGGGAACCTCGCTCAGCATCAAGCAAATCGTCCTCGAAGCAGCGGCGGAAGTGGATCGCCCCTTGTTCTATGCCGTTGCGGTGATTGCGGCCAGCTTCCTGCCGATCTATGTCTTGTCCGGGCCGTCGGGCACGCTGTTCAAGCCGATGGCGGACACCATGATCTTCGCCCTGGTCGGCGCTCTGATCGTCACCCTGGTGCTCTTGCCGGTGCTGTGTGCTTACTTCATGCGTAACGGCGTGCGTGAGCGGCACAACGCCGCTTTCGAGGCCATCAAGGCGGCTTATGGCAAGGGGCTTGATGCCTGTATTGCGCACCCCTGGTGGACGACGGCCGCCGCGACCTTCGTGCTGCTGGGTTCATTGCTGTTGCTTCCCTTCATCGGCGGCGAGTTCATGCCGCATCTGGACGAGGGCGCGCTGTGGGTCCGTGCGACGATGCCGTATACGATTTCGTTCGACGAATCCGCAAAGATTACGCCCAAGATCAGGGACGTCCTGCGCTCCTTTCCAGAGGTCACCACGGTCGCCTCCGAATTGGGGCGACCCGACGATGGCACCGATTCAACGGGCTTCTTCAACGTCGAGTTCTACGTCGGGTTGAAGCCCTTTGCTGAGTGGAGCGGCCGCTATCACACCAAGGCGGAATTGACCGCAGCCATCAACCAGAAATTGGCGCCATTCCCCGGCATCATTTTCAACTTCACCCAGCCCGCAGAGGACGCGGTCGATGAGGCGGAGTCGGGCCTCAAGAGCGCTCTGGCGGTCAAGGTCTTCGGGCCCAATCTGGAAACGCTCCAGCAGAAGGGCGAGGCTATCAAGCAGACCCTCGCGGGTGTGCGTGGCATCCGCGATGTCACCTTGGTCAAGGAGCTGGGGCAGCCCAGCCTGAGCCTCAAGATCAATCGCGCCGCGATTGCCCGTTACGGTTTGAACGTCGATGACATCAACAACTTGATCAGCACCGCCATCGGCGGCGGCGTGGCCACGCAGGTGGTGCAGCAGGAAAAGCAGTTCGATCTCGTGGTTCGCCTTGATCGCCCCTACCGAAACACCCCCGAGGAAATCGGCAACATCCCGGTAGCGACACCCGGCGGACAGCAGATCCCGCTCAAGGAATTCGCCGACATCCAGGTGACCACTGGAGCCTCGTTCATCTACCGCCAACACAATTCACGCTTCATCGGCGTGCAGTTCTCGGTCGAAGGGCGCGATCTGGCGGGCGCCGTGGAAGATGCCATCCAGCAGGTCAATCAGAAGGTCTCTCTGCCTCAGGGCTACCAACTGGACTGGGGTGGCGAATACACGCAATACACCGCGTCACGTGCGCAGCTCAATATCATCCTGCCGTTGACCATCGCGCTGATCTTCGTGCTGCTGTTCAGCCTGTATGTCAACTTCAAGTTTCCGCTGATCACCGTGCTCGGTGTGCTGCTGTCGGCACCGGCCGGCGGCGTCGTGGCGCTCTGGCTCACCGGCACGCCGTTCTCGGTCTCGTCCGGCATCGGTTTTCTGGCCCTGTTCGGCGTCTCGGTGCAGACCGCTATCGTCTACATCTCCTACGTCAACGAGCTTCGGCTCGGCGGGCTCAGCACCACCGAAGCCATCCGCGAAGGCGCGATGCTGCGCCTTCGCCCGATCATGATGACCGCGCTGGTCGCGGCGCTGGGATTGCTGCCGGCAGCGTTGGCCACCGGCGTCGGCACCGATACACAAAGGCCGTTCGCCCTGGTCATCGTCAGTGGTCTGTTCACGCGACTGTTGATCAGCATTTTTTTGATGCCGGCGCTGTACACCCTGGTGGCCCGCCCGCATGACCGGCTTGAGGTGTGAGCGCGAAGGCGCTGACCGCGTTGCATTCCAACAGATGAACGGCACCCGACAGAGGTCGCTAGTGCCCTCATGAGCAGTCGTTCATGCCCCAGCCCACTCGTCGCTCGCGTGCCCGCAATACCTCCAAGACCGTGAGGTCGTGAGTCGAACTTGACCGACCGCAGCCGCATAACGGACAAGATCCGCCCTTCAACCACCTCCCACCTCGATCGCATCGACCCGATCCGGATAGAACGCGAAGTGACCGGCTATAGCCGCAACTGCGTCGTACGGTGCCGCGTAGCTCCAGACGGCGTTCCTCGATCGCTCGCCACCCGCGGGGATGTCGTGGTAGCTGCAATCGCCCTTGTACGGGCAGTAGGTTGCATGGGTTGAGGTCGCCAGCTCGGACATCGCAACGTCCGCCGCGGGCAGGTAGAACACCGGCGGGTAGCTGGCCTCGCGCAGGACCAGCGCCTGCGTGGAATCGGCGATGACCAAGCCGGCCACCTGCACCTTGACTCGCGCACCTGCGGGTTCGATGGTGATTGGATGGTCGGGCCCCGGAGTCTTCACGACTTTGCTGCTCATTGCGATTTGCTCCTGATGAGGAATGGAAGGAGAAAGGTCGGGCGCCGGTTCAAGCCGAGGCACTGGGCCGGCGCGACACGACCTCGTACCAGCAGCGCAGCGCGCGGAGCTCGTCGGGGATCGGCAGGTCGAGCGCCTTGGCGGCAAAGTCGATTGTCACCAGCAGCGTGATGTCAGCCACCGAGAAGTTCTCGCCAGCCACATAGGAAGACTTCGCCAGCCGCGCGTCGATGTCGGCGAACAGGTTCTTCACGCGCTGCGTGCCACGCTCGACCAAGGCAGGGATCTGCTCGTAGTCATGCGGGCCGGCAATCGCGCGCCCCTTCAGCCCGGCGATCTTGTTGCGGATCGCCTCCATCACGGACGCAAAGCCCTCCTGCTCGATGCGGCGGTCCCACATCGAGACCAGGGCCTGCTCCTTGGGCGTGCGGCCAAAGAGCGAAGGCGTCGGATGGATGTCATCGAGGTAACGGCTGATGACGGGCACCTCGCCGATGGCCGCGCCATCGTCCAGCACCAGGGTGGGCACGACGCGGCGCGGGTTGATGGCACGGTAGTCCTCGCCGTGATGTTCGCCTTGACTGAGATCGACGGGCAAGAGCGTGAGCGTTAGGCCCTTCTCGGCGAGCAGGATGCGCACGCGCCGTGAATTGGGGGAAGAGTTGGAGTGATAGAGCTTCATTTGAAATCCTTGAAATAAGTTGCGCAAACGTCGATGGTTTAGAGCTTGGAGCCGCCATCCACGCGCAAGGTGTCGCCGCTGACCCAGCGCGCCTGGTCGGAGGCGAGGAAGGTGATGGCGGACGCAATGTCTTCCGGTTGAGCCATCCGTTGCAACGCCTGCATGCCGAGCGTGGCGGCGCGGCCCGCGTCGGTCTTGGTGAAGCTGGACATCTCGGTCTCGACGACGCCTGGCGCCACCGCGTTCACCCGGATGCCGCGCGGGCCCAGGGCCGAGGCCCAGTGCTTGACCAGGGTGTCGATCGCGCCCTTGGTGGCTGAGTACGCGAACAGCGTGCCGACCGAGGCATGGGCCGCGAGCGAAGACAGCAGGATGACGCTGCTGCCAGTGCACAAGGCGGGCAAGAGCTGCTGGACCAGGAAGAACGGCGCACGCACGTTGACGGCAAAGAGCGCGTCGAAGTCTTCGACCGTGGTCTCCTCGATGGACGCCGCCTTGGCGATGCCGGCATTGGCAACCAGCACATCGAGGCGCCCGCCGATGATGGCGCGCACGCGCTGGGCCAGTTGGTGCGGGCCGTCCGGCGCGCGCAGATCGGCGGCGATCTTCTCGGCCTTGCCTCCTGCCTTGACAATCTCGTCGACGACCTGGGCCGCCTCCTTCTCGCCGCTGCCGTAGTGCACCAGCACCTGCGCGCCGGCCTGGGCGAGAGCCAGGGCGGTGGCCCGGCCAATGCCTCGTGATGCGCCGGTGACCAGGGCGGTCTTGCCTGTGAGTGAGTTGTTCATGATGGGGATCTCCAAAAGGAAGTTGGGCAAGAATTTCAGGCCAGGAACTGTTCGGCGTGTGCGACGAAGCGTTCCGGGTACTGATAGATCGAGCCGTGGTTGGAGTCCGGGTAGATCACCAACTCCGCGTTCGGCAGGTGCTGCTGCAGCGTGAGCGAGTGCATCGTCGGGATGATCACGTCCTTGCTGCCCTGAACAATCAGCGTGGGCTGCCTGATCGACTTCAGATAGGCCAGCGCGTTCTCCTCAGGCGCGATCCACTTGCCGATGGCTGCGGCCTGGGCGGCAATGGTCTGCGCGCTCACTTCCGGATCGCGGTCCTTGCGGCGCCACTTGCGTTCCAGGAAGGCGAGGCCGGCCTCCTGGCTGGCCTTGGACGGCGCGAAATGCACCGAAAGCCAGACATGCTCGGGCGGGTCGTAGCTGCCGGCGAAGATCTCTGCCGAACGACTGGCCGTCATGTCGTTGCCGCGATGGCCGGTGCCGACGAGGATGAGCTTGCGGACGAGGTCGCCGTCCTGAAGCGCGATCTCCTGTGCGACGAAGCCGCCAATCGAGATGCCCAGCACGTCGACTTGCCTGAGACCGAGCGCGCGGATAAAGGCAATCGCGTTGGCACCCATTTCCGCAAAGCTGGCCGGCGTCTCACCGGACGAACTGGACACGCCGGCGTTGTTGAAAAGGATCACTTCACGCGTCCGCGCCAGGCCGTCGGTCACGGCCGGGTCCCAATAGTCCATGGTTCCGGTGTAGTGCTGATTGAGCACGATCGGCACGGCACCGGGCTTGCCGAAGCGACGATAGGCGAAGCGGATGCCGTTGGCCTCGACAAATTGCGTCGGAGCGGTTTGATGGGTGAATGTGTTCATGGCGTTGTCCTGGTGAACATGCGGAATCAGCCGGCGGTCTTGCCGCCGTCGACCGTGACGATCTGTCCGGTCATGAAGGCCGCGGCATCCGACGCGACGAAGCGCACGGCCGCCGCGATATCGGCCGGCTTGCCCATCCGGCCCAGCGGCACGCCCGCCGTCAGCGCAGCCTTGTTCTCCGCCGTGCCGGTGAAGCGGTCCAGCATGCCGGTATCGGTCGGGCCCGGGGCCACGGCATTGACCCGCACACCTGAGGCGGCCACTTCCAGCGCAGCCGACTTGGTTAGCCCTTCGACCGCGTGCTTGCTGGCGGCGTATACCGAGGCGTAAGCCGCGCCTTCGTGGCCATAGGTCGAAGAGATGTTGACGATGCTGCCGCTCTTCTGGGCGCTCATCACGCGCAGCTCATGCTTCATGCTCAGCAGCGTGCCCAGCACGTTGGTGTCGAAGGTGGCGGCGTAGCTGTCGGCGGTCTGGTTGACGATGAGGCCGGGCTGGCCTTCTGTGCCGGCGTTGTTGACGGCCACATCGAGACGCCCGAAGCGGGCCACGGTCTGATCCACCAGTTCGCGGACCTCGTCGTCATGCCGGACGTCGGCCTGGATGAAGTGCGCTTGAGCGCCGAGCCCTTGAAGCTCGGCCTCGAGGGCCTTGCCTTCCGCCGGCCGACGGCCGGAGATGACGATGCGGGCGCCGCTGTCGGCGAATGCCAGGGCTGTTGCGCGGCCGATGCCGGTCAGTGCGCCGGTGATGAGAATGACGGGGTGGTTCATGATCTGTTCCTCTGAGGTATGACTGTTGACGCATGGGGCGGTGGCTTGCTTCTGTTGTCTAGAAGCCGCTATTGCCGTCGCCGTGTAGGAGAATTTAGGGATTCATGCCCCGAAAGAAAAAGACTTTGTAAGCTGGACAGCATGCCTGCGAAGCATGGGGTGCCGAGCATGGGATACCAGAATGGGAGAGCGGAATGGAACTGAGACACCTGCGCTACTTCATCGCCGTGGCAGAGACCGGCAGCCTGACCGTGGCCGCCGAGCGCCGGCTGCACACCTCGCAGCCCTCGCTGAGCCGGCAGATCCGCGACCTGGAGGATCAGGTGGGCGTGGAACTGCTCAGCCGCAGCGCCCGCGGGGTCGAGCTGACGCCGGCAGGCAAGGCCTTCATCGACCATGCCCGGCTGGCGCTGAGCCAGGTCGATGCGGCCGTCGAAGCCGCGCGCCGAGCGGCGCAGCCGAGCAAGCAGCGCTTCGCCCTGGGCTTCCTGACCGGGCAGGAGATGACATGGCTGCCGAAGGCCATGCACCTGCTGCGCGACGAGCTGCCGAACATCGACGTCACGGTCTCCAGCGACTACTCGCCGGACCTGGCGGACGGCCTTGCGCGCGGCCGGCTGGACCTGGCCTTCCTGCGCGCGGAGCCGGGCTTCGACCTGGACTACGCCACCGTCGGGCGCGAGCCCCTGGTTGTGCTGATGCCGAGCGACCACGCGTTGGCAGCGCAAGAAAGCATCCGCCCGCAACAGCTGGTCGGCCAGCCCTTCGTGGCCATGGCCAACAAGGCCAAGGTGCTGCGGGCCGTGGTGGACGCGTATCTGGAGCGGGAAGGCGTCGCGCTCACGCCGACGCAGAGCGTGGACAACCCCGCGATGGTGATGTCGCTCGTGGCCTCCACGCGCGGCCTGGCCTTGATTCCGGACTATGCGAAGAACCTGCTTCCGTGGTCCGTGGTGGCCCGACCGCTGGCAGGGGACGTGCCGACCATCGATCTGGTGGCGGGCTACAGCCGGTCCAATGCGTCGCCGATCCTGAAGCTGTTTCTGTCTCGGCTCGCAGAGTTGATGCCGGCAGGCCTCGAATAGATCAGCGGCTCGGAGGATATGACGCACACCGCCGTTCCGTGTGGATGCTGCTTCAGGCCGATCTGAGTCATTCAAGGCCGGAGCTTTGAGCGGCGGCTGTGATCGTCACCGGACATTCGAGGTTCGGTGGCTCGTATGACGGCTATGCATCCGACATCAAGCACTCGGCGCTGTGCGGCTCACTTGATCCTGATGACGACCTTGCCCTTCGCTCGACCGGCCTCGACGTAGGCCAGGGCTTCGTTGGTGGATACGAAGGGAAACACTTTGTCGACGACCGGACGGATCACGCCTTCTTCAATGAGACGGCTGATCTCGTGCAACTGGTCGCCGTTGGCCTTCATGAAGAGAAAGGAGTAGCCCAGACCGCTGCTGCGCGCCCTTCGCCTGACACCTGCACTTAGCAAGCGCATGACCAGCTTCACGAACCCCGTCGCGGCGATCTCCGTGCCAAACTCGGGGTCTGGCGGCCCGGAGATCGAGATGAGTTTTCCGCCGGCCTTGAGCAGCCGAAGTGACTTGTTCAGTGTCTTGCCATCCTGGCTGTTCAGCACGACGTCGTAATCCCGCAAGACCTCCTCAAAGTCCTGGGACTTGTAGTCCACGACCACATCTGCGCCCAGGCCCTTCACGAGCCCGACGTTGGCTGCGCTCGTTGTCGTGGCAACTCTCGCGCCCAGGTGCTTGGCCAGTTGGATGGCGAAGGTGCCCACGCCGCCCGAGCCGGCCTGGATGAAGACCTTCTGCCCTCGTTTCAGCTGGGCCTTCTCGACAAGGGCCTGCCACGCAGTCAAGCCGACCAGCGGGATGGAGGCGGCTTCCTCCATCGTGAGGCGTTTGGGCTTGAGCGCCAGCGATGAGGCCTTGACCGGGACGAACTCGGCAAAAGTGCCGATCCGGAAATCATCGACTCGCGCGTAAACCTCGTCGCCCACCTTGAACTTGCGTGCCTGCAGTCCCGCTTTGACCACGACGCCCGCGACGTCGTGCCCCAGGATGAGCGGCAGGCGATAAGGCAGGATGAGCTTGAACTCTCCGTCCCTGATCTTGAAGTCCAGCTGATTCACACCCGCGGCGTGGACCTCGACCAGGACCTCATCATCGCGCAGCTCAGGAGTCGGCACTTCTGCCAGCCGCAACGCGCGCTTTCTTTCATAGCGATCAGCGACGAATGCTTTCATGATGCGCGCCCCCGGTGCGTTGTGTCGAGCTGCAGATCTTTCCGGATCCCGGCATCCATCATCCCAGCCGGTGCAAACCGGCGCAGCAGTCGCAGACGGTTCGCGAGTCCGCCGGCCGCGTATCGGAGCTTGGGACGCGTGGCCTCGGCGGCTTTCAGCACCACGTCAGCGACGACACCCGGCAGGTCTGCCGTGGTCATCACTTCCTTCACGCGCTGGGTCACAGCGGAGCGGGCTTCACGATACTCATCGAGCTTGGCGTCGGGTTCCAGGAAGTTCGCGTCGAACGGGGTCTTCGTGTAGGCGGGCTCGATGACCGAGACACGGATCCCTCGAGTGCGCAGCTCATGGTCGAGCGATTCGGAATAGCCTTCGATCGCATGCTTGGTCGCGGCATAGAGTGCTCCGTACGGCATTGGCAAGAAGCCGAGCACCGAGCCGATATTGATGATGCGCCCCGCCCCCTGCCGGCGCATGTGCGGCAAGACGGCACGCGTCATGCGGATGAGCCCGAAGAAGTTGGTGTCGAAGATCGCTCGCGCCTGCTCGATTGAGCTTTCCTCGGCACCGCCGGGAGCGACCCCGAAGCCGGCGTTGTTGACCAGCAGGTCGATGCGGCCCTCCAGTTGCATCAGCCGCTGCACCGCTGCGTCCACCGATGCGTCGCTGGTCACATCCAGCGGCAGCATCTCGAAAGCACGCCCACTCGCCTCGCCTCCACGCCGGCTCGTGCCGTAGACCTTGTAGCCCGCCTGGGCGAGCAGTTCGGCGGTGGCCTGGCCGATGCCGGACGAGGCCCCCGTTACCAGGGCAATCTTGCGACTCTTCATGTTCATGCGTTTCTCCGTCAATGCTTCGAGTTAGGAAGTTCGTGGCGAGGCAGGCCCAAAGTCGATTTGGCATGATATTCATCATATGTAAATTCGAACGAAAAGGCCATGTTGATCAGCGGGTTCAGTGAGCAGCCGGCAGCAGATGCGTGAGCGCCGCTTCCCGCAGGCTGTCCGACAGTCCAGGGTCATCCACCGCGCGCGCCAGAAGCAACGCGCCAACCATGGTGGAAAGCGTCACCAGCGCCTGTTCATGGGCACCAGGCCGGCCCCAGCCCGGCGATTCGCGGGCGACGAGGTCGACCATGGCCTTGATGTGCCGGGTCGCCACGCGGCGCACTTCGGGAGCCTGGCGCGAGGTCTCGGAACCCAGCGCAGCCAAGGGGCAACCCAGCTCGGCATTCTCGACATGCGTTTTGGAGAGATAGGCGCCCAGCATGGCGGCCAGCGCGGTGCCCGGCGGCTGCTTGGCCACAGCGTCAGCCGCCGCAGCCGCGGACTCCGCGCAGGCCTTGCTCGCCGCTTCGGCCAACATGGCCTCGCGTGACGCGAAGTGTGCATAGAAGGCACCGTGCGTGAGGCCGGCCTCCTTCATGATGTCGGCGACGCCGGTCCCGTCGTAACCGCTGCGTCGGATGGCTCGGGCGGCCACGGACACGATGCGCTCGTGCGTGGCGTCCTTGGCGGCGGCTCTGCTGTTCATATTTGAATTTCGCATGATTATCATCATACATAAATCGTGTGATGGCTGCAAGCCAGCCGCTGAACTGAGGCAGGGGAGTCGAGTCAGCGGTGGATTGAGTGCTGTACTGCTGTAGCCCTGAAACTTCCGCTCCTGGGCCGAGGGGTGACTGCCGCAGATGGTCGCCTCAGGCTGGTCTGCGAAACGCGACCGCGTGCAACGAACGACGGCGCACGAAGCGAGCAACCATCGAGTCCGTCAGGGGCTGACCGCACAATCGTCACCGCGTAGCCGATGCAACTGGGGCGCGCAGTGCAGCGACAACGCCGGTAAAACCGTACCTGCGATCACTGCTGTGATGCTGTTATCCACGACTGATGTAGCAGACCAGCGCTTGTAACTCGAAGCTCGCCATGGTTGGCCGCCTCGCGAACCATGGGCGAGGAGGCTGCCCTTATCAACGCAAGTCGCGTCGAAATCGGGGGGCAATGCTGCGGGGAGTCGCAAAGCACGCTGGCGGCACGGGCTACATGTCAGCGCCCCGGAGGCGCGTCTCCAGCGCATCCAGTTCGTCGCTGAGCGCGGCCCGGTTGCGAAAATTGCGGCCGGCCTTCTCATACCAGTATTCGGCGTCTTCGAGGTCGCCCTCTTGTACATGCAAGAGGGCATGCAACCAAGCCGCGGCCTCCGAATCATGGAGCTGGACCTGATTGTGAGCCTCGGTCCATTGGTCCTCGCGCATCAATGCAATGATCTGCAGCAATGGGCTCATGAGACGTCCTTCCGTTCAGCTTGGTGTGGCAGTGCATCAAGCGCCAGATCCCAGGGCGCTCGTTCCCCGGCAAAGCGTGCCACCAAAAAATCCACCAGCAGGCGCAGCGTCAGCGGCTGGTGCTGACGCGACAGATAAATGGCGTGGATGCCGAGCACATCGGGCTCGTAGTCAGGCAGCAGGCGCACCAGGCGACCTGTGCGCAGCTCATCACGCAGATAGTAGGTCGGCAGCATGCCGATGCCAGCACCGCAGAGCACGGCGCGCCGCAGCACCGCCGTCTCGTTGGTGTGGAAGCTCCAGTCGACCGGCACCGTGACCGCCTCGTCTCCACGGGTCAAGCGGTATTGTTTGCCAATGCCAAAGGCATGGGCAATGCAGCGGTGCTGGCGCAGGTCCTCGGGCATGTGCGGCTGACCATGACGCGCCAGATACGCGGGTGACGCGCACAGCATGGATCGGCATGCCGCCAGGTGCCTCGCAATCATTGTCGAGTCCAAGGTGTTGGTGAGGCGGACCGCCAGGTCGACCCGCTCCCCGACCAGATCGCTGGCCTTGTCGCTGACCGACAGCACGATCTCCACCTGCGTGTACTGGCGCTGAAAGTCCACCAGCGCGGCGGTCAGCTCGGCCTCGGCAAAGGAGCCGGAACTGGTGATGCGCAGCACCCCCGCCGGCTCGCGGCCACGCTCTGCGGCGATGTGCGTGGCCTCGTCTGCAAGCTCCAGCAATTGCCGGCAGGAAGGCAGAGCGGCGGCGCCGGCTTCAGTCAGGCTGACTTTGCGCGTGGTCCGATGCAGCAACCGGGCCCCGAGCCAGTCCTCCGCCGCCGAGAGATAGCGGCTGACCATGGCGGCGGACATCTCCAGATGCTCGGCGGCCTGGGTCAGGCTGCCGCGCTCAGCAACCTCCACGAACACGCGCGCGGCGGTCAAACGATCCATTGCATCGATCCAAGCAATAAACAATCAATCGATGTGTACTTTATCAACCATAACGCAAAACTTAAAGTTCCCTCCGTTCCCAGCTATTTCTGCCATCCACGGAGATCACACCATGTTTCAGCCCCACCGCCTTGTACGTTTCCTTCTGCCGGTCATGACCCTGGGGGTCGTTGCAGCAGCTGCAGCTCAAACTGCCGCGCCCCTGACCGTCAAGGTCTACAACGCCGATGGCAACAGCTTCCATGTCAACGCCGTGGTGGTCAGCGGCAAGACCGAGGCCGTGGTGATCGATAGCGGCTTCACCCGCGCCGATGCGCTGCGCGTGGCCGCCAATGTGCTGGACAGTGGCAAGACGCTCAAGACCATCTTCATCAGCAATGCCGACCCGGACTTCTACTTCGGCGCCGAAGTGCTGAAGGCCCACTTCCCGCAGGCCCAGGTGCTGACCACCCCGGCCGTGCGCGAGAAGATCCAGGCCAAGCTGGCCGGCAAGCTGGCCTTCTGGGCGCCGAAGATGGGCGCCAACGCTCCGCAAAAGCCGATCATCCCGGACCTGCTGCAGGGCTCGACCCTGAGCGTCGACGGCGAGACCATCGAGGTGCGCGGCACCACCGGCGAGCTGGCGCACCGCCCCTATGTGTGGATCCCGTCGATCAAGACCATCGCCGGCAACATCGCCATCTTCGGCAACCTCCATGTCTGGACCGCGGACACCCAAAAGGCCAGCGAACGCAAGGCCTGGTTCGCCCAACTCGACGAAATGGAAGCGCTCAAGCCCGCCACTGTCGTGCCCGGCCATATGGCCGCCGGTACCGCACTGGACGCCAGCGCCATCCGCTACACCCGCGACTACCTGCTGCGCTTCGATGCGGAGGCCACCAAGGCCAAGACCGGGGCCGAGCTGATCGAGGCGATGAAGAAGGCTTACCCGCAGGCCGGTCTGGGCATGGCTCTGGACATCGGCGCCAAGGTCAACAAGGGCGAGATGCAGTGGTGAGCCGCCCATGACCGCCACCCTGCATTACCTCTATGACCCGCTGTGCGGCTGGTGCTACGGCGCCGCGCCCCTGGTGAAAGCGGCCCGCGAAGTCGTCAACGTGCGTGCGCACGGTGGCGGCATGATGACCGGTCCGCGCCGCCGGTCCGTCACGCCGAAGCTGCGCGGCTACGTAATGCCACATGACGCCAGGATCGCGCAGTTGAGTGGCCAGCCTTTCGGCGAGGCCTACTTCAACGGCCTGCTGCAAGACGCCACGGCGGTGTTCGACTCTGAGCCGCCTACCGCCGCCATCCTCGCCGCAGAAACGCTGGCCGGCCGCGGGCTGGATCTACTCGCAGCGCTACAGGTCGCGCACTATGTCGACGGCCGCCGCATCGCGGACCGCGCCGTGCTGATCGAGGTGGCCAGTGCCCTGGGCCTTGCCCCTGCCGAGTTCACTACCGCGCTGGATCGCCAGTCCGGCGCGGCCGTGCAGGGGCATTTTGAGGACACCCGCGCGCTGATGGTTCAGCTCGGCGCGCAAGGCTTCCCCTGCTTCGCACTGCACATCGGCGGCGTCACGAAGAGCGTGGATTTCTCCCGCTACCTGAGCCGCCCGCAGGAGTTCCAGGACTGGCTGCGCGAGCAGACGCCCCCTGCAGCGGAGTCTGCAGTACATCGCTTCGCCTGCGACGCCGATGGCTGCACCCTTTGAGCCCGGAGGCCGCATGAAAACCCATCTTCAAATCGTCGCGGACCATTACGCCGCGTCAGCGCGCCAGGACATCGCCGGCATGATGGCCGAGGTGTCGCCCGAAGTCGCCTGGACCGAGATGGCGGGCTTCCCCTGCGCCGGCACCTGGATCGGCCCCGGCCAGGTCGTCTCCCATGTGTTCGCCGTGCTCGGCCGCGAGTGGGAGGGCTATCGCTTCAAGCTGGAGCGGCTGATTGATGGCGGCGAGCAGGTGGTCGGCGTGGGCACTTACTCGGGCACCTACCGCAAGACCGGCAGATCGATGCAGGCGCGCGCCACCCATGTGTGGCGCCTGGCCGGCGGAAAGATCGTCAGCTTCGAGCAGTTCACCGACACCTTGCTGGTCGCACAGGCCATGCAAGACCATTGACGCCTCAGCTGCAACCAGGGACGGCCCGCCGGAACTGGTCATCTTGGTCGATGCTTCGCATTCACGACCGATGACCGAAAAGTGGTCCGAACCGTAGGCTCAGGGCCTCGCGTCGTAGGATGGCAATCGCTGCAAACCGGACCTGCGAGAAGAGTTCTCACCAACGGCAACTTTCGGGTGAGCCGAACGGGAGCAAACGACTCGTTGCTGCTATCCGGCGTGCCACATCGCATGCCCAAGGGCTGCTATTCGAATAGGTGAATACGGACTGCCACTCCGCGGCGCGCGTCAAGCTACCTGTCGCCTCATTTATGCAGCCAATGGCTGAGTATTTCGGGAACGCGAGGTCGCGGTGACGACCGATTCGCGCTCCGGGTTGAGCGTGACGGCCGTGACGTGCGACCAG
>Ga0265327_10000775_pt1 | contig 49295 bp, 45 predicted proteins | sample 41621metaG_FD_202089 | JGI IMG/M metagenome (GOLD analysis project Ga0265327, IMG submission 202089) | Rhizosphere microbial communities from Carex aquatilis grown in University of Washington, Seatle, WA, United States - 4-16-21 metaG | ecosystem: Host-associated > Plants > Roots > Rhizosphere... | reverse complement strand
GAATGACCATCAACCAGGATAACGTAACCATCCAGGTACTGGGTGATGCCGTTGCTGCCAACGTGTTCGAACTGCGACGCTGTGTTGAAGAAGAATCCGGGGACCCGTTCAAGCACATCGCGCAGAGACTTCAATCCCTGGCGCTCGATCTGATCGGCGGTCACCACGGTCATCACCGCCGGCGCCTGCTTGGCGTCGGTCACCGAACGGGTCGCGCTGAACACCTTGAGGTTGGTCAGTGCCTTGAGATCAAGGTCGAGCAATTCGTTGAGGTTGAGATCGGACCGGGCCGTCGATCCGTCATCGGCGAGGACGGGCGCCGCAACCGACGCCGTGACCGTTGCCGCCAACAATACCAAGGGCAGGAGTTTCCGCGGCAGTCTCCCCGCAAGGGGCTGGAATTTTCCGGCATGGGCATAAGCCAAATCGCTGCCCCCCCTCGATAACGGCTGCTGCGGGTCACGGGAAGTTCAGCTGATTCCGGCCGCCGAACCGCCTTGTCCCGGACCGTTCCCGCGCACCTCTCGCAACCGACGAACGAGAACGCCCATTGTCAGCCTGAGGTACCCCCCAACACCACGTCAGGAAAGGGCGCGGCGCCGCGTCAGATTAGAGCCGAAACATGCCTTGGGTGACACCACCCGTCAAGAGCCACAGAATTCTTCCTGACACATTCGGCATCAGGGGGACACTTGGACAGTCAACGCGTCGGCTATGTCCGGGTCAGTAGCTTTGAACAGAATCCAGATCGGCAACTGGGAGGGACCTCCGTGGTCCGGACCTTCACCGACAAGGCTGGATGCCTCGGAAATAATTTCAAGACCTCTGCCTTAAACCGCTCGGCCACCCTTCCGCTGTCGTCGCGCTAGCGCCAGATCTCGGTCGACAGGCGTCCGCGCATTTTCAGGTCGATCTTGAGAATGTGATCGACGAGCCAGTGGTTGAGGAAATCGATCATCTGGTCGGTCGCCGCCTTGAGATCGTCGAAGCCGCCGGCATCGTACTTGTCGATGAAATCGGCCAGGCTTTTGCGAAGCGCGGTGTGATGGCGCTTGTTTTCCTCGTAGCCATCGAAGTTGGTGGTCGCCTGCAGGTATTCCTCGCGGGCGAAGTGGTCGCGGGTATAGGCCTGGAGGCGCCCAAGGATGATGCGCATCTGCCGTTCGTTGACTTCGCCGGCGGATTGCGCGGCCGCCAATTCGAATTCGTTGACGATCGATATGAGCTCGCGGTGGTCCGAATCGATCTCGCGGTTGCCCACCTTCATCTGCTCATCCCAGGCGATCGGCATTGGAACGGCTCCCTTTGGACGTTGGTTTTCTTATCGTCCCTTCATATCACCGGCACCGGCCCATTGCATCCCCCCGATGCGGCCCGGCGGCCGGATCGGGGAGGGGCGCCTATTCCCCGGCCACCGCCGCCTTGAGGGCGGCCCTGCGGCGGCGATGATATTTCCAGGACAATTCCTCCCACTCGATCACCAGGACGCCGCCGGTAGCCTCGTGCCGCTTCTCCCAATTGGTCAATAGATCGAGGCAGGCGTGGTCGATGTAGTCGAGATGCTCGAAATGGACATGGATCTCGACACCCGCCGGCAGCCGCTCCAATTCCGCCGCCAACAGCGGCAGGCGCATCAGCGTGGCGGCGCCCTTGAGGTCGATGTTGACGCGCTTTCCGTCGGCGTCCAGTTCGGATTTGATCTCGAGATGGGAGAACACATGCAGCAGCTTGATCAGCGATAGCAGCAGCCCGAACAACACGCCCTTGAGCAGGTCGGTGGCGACGATCATGGCGATGGTGGCCAGGTAGATCGAGGCCTCGGTCTTGCCGTAATGCAGCAGCTTGGGCACCACCTTGGGATAGGCCAGCTTGTAGCCGGTGAACACCAGCAGTCCCGACAGGCTGGCCACCGGGATGTAACGCAGGGTGAACGGCAACACCGAGACGAACACCAGCAGCCAGACGCCGTGCAGGATGGCCGAAATCCTGGTCTGGGCGCCGGCATCCACATTGGCGCTGGAGCGCACGATCACCCCGGTCATCGGCAGCGCGCCGAGCAGGCCGCAAAGGGCGTTGCCGATGCCCTGGGCGCACAGCTCCCTGTCGTACTTGGTGCGCGGCCCCTGGTGCATCTGATCGACCGCGCTGGCGCACAACAGGGTCTCGGCGCTGGCGATGAAGGCGACCGACACCGCCGCCACCAGGATGTCGGTGTTGAACACGCCCGTGAGCGCGTCGAGCGTCGGCAGTTGCACCACCGACCAGATGTTGGTGATGTCCTCGGGGTTCTTCAGCAGGTCGGGGATGTACTTGATCTTGAGGTGCAGCAGCGCCGCCGTCGCCACCGCGATGATCACCGCCACCAGCGCCCCCGGCAGGAAGCGCAATTTCTTCGGCGCCAGATAGCTCCACGCCACGATCACCAGGATGGTCTGCAAGCCGATGCCGAGGGCCTCGAGCGGCTGTCCGCCGCCCGACAGCGCCTGGGTGAGGGCGCCGGGGATGGCCGCCAGGTTGTCGAGGCCCTTGCCGATCGGCTTGCCGTCGAGCATGACGTGGAATTGCGAGGAAAAGATCAGGATGCCGATGCCGGCCAACATGCCGTGGATCACCGCCGGCGACACCGCCCGGAACCACTGGCCAAGCCTTAGCAGACCGGCGCCGACCTGCAGCAGACCGGCAAGCAGGACGATGACGCCCACCATCGGCAGGCCGTGATGCTGGACGATCTCCCAGACTAGCACGGTCAGGCCGGCGGCGGGGCCGCTGACCTGGAGCGGCGATCCGGCCAGCGCGCCGACCACCAGGCCGCCGATGATTCCGGTGATCAGGCCGGATGTCGGCGGGACGCCCGAGGCGATGGAAATGCCCATGCACAGCGGTAGGGCGACGAGGAACACCACCACCGAGGCCATCGATTCGCGGCCGATGATCTTGCTGAAACCTGAACCTCGCGCCTGTCCCATGCGGTCTTTCTCCCCAAAAAAAGCGCGGCAGGTATAGCCCAATCGCCGCATGACAGGAAGGGGCCGAACTGCCATGAATGGGGCGATCGCCGTCTTGGAACGAATGCCGTGTTTCTCTTCGCCAAATTGATTGAAACCCTGGTGCAGCCGTTCAACCTGGTCTTCCTGGTGCTGGTGGTGGGGACGCTGCTGTTGTTCACCCGCCGCCGTCAGCGGCTGGGCCGTGCGCTGGTCTTTGCCACGCTGGCGGTGACGCTGGTGCCGGCCGTCGTGCCGTTCGACCAGATGCTGGTCGCCGGTCTGGAGAACCGTTTTCCCGCCCATCCCGATCTGCCCGAGCGCATCGACGGCATCGTCGTCCTCGGCGGCGCCGTCAATCCGCAATTGTCGGCCGGGCGCGGCATGCCGATCATCAAGGCCGCCGCCGACCGCGTCACCGCCATGATCGCCCTGGGCCGCCGCCACCCCGAGGCGCGCATCGTCTATACCGGCGGCTCGGGCGATCCGCTGGCCCAGGACGACAAGGAGGCGCCGCTGGTCAAGGCGCTGCTGGAGGAGATGGGCTGCGACAGCGGCGCCATCAGCTTCGAGGAACGCTCGCGCAATACCCGCGAGAACGCCCTGTTCAGCCGCGAGATGATGGCGCCGAAGCCGGGCGAGACCTGGGTGCTGGTGACCTCGGCGCTGCACATGCCGCGCGCGGTCGGCGCCTTCCGCGCCGTCGGCTGGCCGGTGATCGCCTATCCGGTCGATTACAATACCGCCGGCGGCAATGCCGGATTACGCTTCAATGTCGGCGCCGGGCTGGGCGGGCTCAACGTCGTCGCCCACGAGGTGATGGGGCTGGTCGCCTATCGCCTGGCCGGTTGGAGCGACGCGCTGTTGCCGTCACCCTAGTTGCGTGGCAGAACGGGTGACACCCCACGCGAAGCGCAAGGAGCGCAGGATGCTGAAGCGCAATCTGGCCCGGGCCTTACTCGTCGCCCTGGCCCTGGTCTTCGGTTCGGCCGCCTTCGCCCAGGAGGCGCCGCCGCCCACCAAGGACTTCCCCACCTTCATCGCCGAGGTCAAGGCCGAGGCGATGGCCGCCGGCCTCAAGCCCGAGACGGCGGCGATGCTGGACGACATCCAGCCGATCGAGCGCGTGGTCGAATTCGATCGTCGGCAGCCCGAATTCACCCTGACCTTCGAACAGTATCTCAGCCATGTGATGACACCCCAGCGGGTGGCCAAAGGCCGCAAGCTGATGGCGGAAAACAAGGCGGTGCTGGCGGCCATCGAGAAGCGCTATGGCGTCCAGGCCCGCTTCGTCGTGGCGCTGTGGGGCATCGAAAGCGGTTTCGGCACCTCGATGGGCAGCTATCCGGTGGTCGCCTCGCTGGCCACTTTGGCCTGGGAAGGCCGTCGCGCCGCCTTTTTCCGCGGCGAATTGCTGAACGCGCTTCGAATTCTTGACCAGGGCCACATCCGGCCCGAGGCGATGCTCGGCTCGTGGGCCGGCGCCATGGGCCAGGTGCAGTTCATGCCGTCGACCTTCCTGAAATACGCCCAGGACTGGACCGGCGACGGCCGCCGCGACATCTGGACCACCCGCGCCGACGCCCTGGCCTCGGCCGCCAATTACCTGTCCAGCCTGGGCTGGAAGGCCGACGAGGGCTGGGGCCGGCCGGTGCGGCTGCCGGCCAAGTTCGACCGCAAGCTGATCGGCCTCGACACCCGGAAGAGCTTCGGTGAATGGGCCAAGCTGGGGGTCAAGGCCGCCAACGGCAAGCCGCTGCCCCATCGCCCGCAGGAAGCGTCGCTGGTGATGGCGGTGGCCGGCAAGGATCCCGCCGCCACCGGGCCGGTGTTCCTGGTCACCGACAATTTCCGCGCGGTGATGAAATGGAACCGCTCGACTTTCTTCGCGCTGGCCGCCGGCCATCTTGCGGATAAGATCGGTCATCGCTAGACTACATCTTTGGCGAACGAGGGGAAGGACACACCAGATGATGCGCAACGGGCCGCGGGTCAGCCGGATTGCCGCGCTGATCCTGTCGACCGCGCTGGTCTCCGGATGCGCCGAGACCAACCTTTTCGGCCATTGGGCCAAGAAGGCGACCGAGGACCGCTCGCCGCCGGCCTCGACCACCACCGGCGGCATGTACAAGGTCGGCAAGCCCTATCAGGTCCAGGGCGTCTGGTATTACCCGCGCGAGGATTTCGATTACGACGAGAGCGGCATCGCCTCGTGGTATGGGCCGGACTTCCACGGCAAGCTGACCGCCAACGGCGAGCAATACGACCAGATGGCCGTCACCGCCGCCCACAAGACGCTGCCGATGCCGTGCCTGGTCCGCGTCACCAACCTGGAAAACGGGCGCGCCCTGGTGGTGCGGATCAACGATCGCGGCCCCTACGTCAACGGCCGCATCATCGACCTGTCGCGCCGCTCGGCCCAGCTTCTCGGCATCGAGGGCAAGGGCACGGCGCGGGTGCGGGTGCAAATTCTGGGCGACGAGAGCCGGGCGCTTGCCGGAAAGCTGAAGGACGCCAATCCGGCCAGTCAGCCGGCGGTGGCGGCGGCGCCGCGCGACACCGTCACCGCCGAGGCGCTGCCGGGGCCCGGATCACAGTCCACCGCCCAGAAGGTCGCGCCGCCGCCACCGCCGCAACGCGTCGATGCCGCCACGGCGGCCGAGCGCGAGATCGGCCAGGTCAGCGAAGTGCCGGTGCACGCCACCAACATCTTCGTGCAGGCCGGATCGTTTTCCCGCTATGATAACGCCCAGCGGTTGAGCAACGCGCTCTCCGGGGTGGGCAAGGCCAGCATTCATCAGGGTTCGGTCAAGGGGCAGACGGTTTATCGCGTCCGCCTGGGGCCGACGGCCAGCGTCGAGGACGCCGACCGCCTGCTCGACCGGGTGATCGGCGCCGGTTATCCCGACGCCAAGGTTCTGGTCGAATAGGTCGCGGCCGCCCTAGTTCCGACGCATTCGGGGGCTAGGAGCGGAGACGAATTTCACCGCAGGCGGCCGCCACCGGCCGTCACAATCGAGGGTTCATGGTTCCGATGACGTCCTATCCCTTCCGCCGGCCGCTGCTCGCGGCCCTCGCGCTTGTCCCCTTGGCGCTGTCGCCGGCCTGGGCCGAGACGGTCGAAACCTCGGCGCGGCAGGCCTTCATCGTCGACTACAACACCGGCAAGGTGCTGTTGGAAAAGAACGCCGACGAGTTGATGGCGCCGTCCTCGATGAGCAAGCTGATGACCGTCTATCTGGTCTTCAGCAAGCTGAAGGAGGGAAGCTGGAAGTTCACCGATGAACTGCCGGTCACCGAGGCGGCCTGGAAGCGCCACTACAAGTCGGGCGGTTCGCTGATGTTCCTGCCGCTGGGGTCCAGCGCCAAGGTCGAGGACCTGATCCGCGGCGTCATCATCCAATCGGGCAACGACGCCTGCAGCGTGCTGGCCGAGGGCTATTCCGGCAGCGAGGACGCCTTCGCCGAGGAGGAGACCCGGATCGCCCGCCAGAAGCTGGGCATGACCCATTCGACCTTCCGCAACGCCTCGGGCTGGCCCGACCCCGAGCACCGCACCACCGCGCGGGACCTCGCCACCCTGGCCCGGCACATCATCGCCGACTTCCCCGAGTATTATCCGATCTTCAGCGAGCGGACCTTCTTCTATAACAACATCAAGCAGGACAACCGCAACCCGCTGTTGTGGACCACCCAGGGCGCCGACGGCCTCAAGACCGGCCATACCGAGGACGGCGGTTACGGCCTGACCGCCTCGGTCAAGCGCGGCGACCGCCGCGTCGTCATGGTGCTGAACGGCATGGACAAGATGAAGGAGCGGTGGGACGAGGCCCAGCGCATGGTCGAGTGGGCCTTCCGCGAATTCGACAATTACGCCCTGTTCAAGGCCGGCGACCAGATCGCCGACGCCGATGTCTGGCTGGGCGAGGCCGCCACCGTGCCGCTGGTGGCCGGCGACCGCCTGGAGGTGACGCTGCCGAGGAAGGCGCGGCGCGACATGAAGGTTACCGCCGTCTACACCGGTCCGATCGCCGCTCCGGTCAAGAAGGGCGCCGTCGTCGGCAAGCTGGTGATCACCGCGCCGGGCGAGCCGACGGTCGAATTGCCGCTGGTGGCCGGCGCCGACGTCGCCAAGCTGGGCTTCGCCGGGCGCATCTCGGCGGCGATCAAGTACCTGCTGTGGGGCCCGAAAGGCTGAAGGCCGAGAAAGGCTGGGAGACGCATGGCGGGACGGTTCATTACCTTCGAGGGCGGTGAGGGCGGCGGCAAGTCGACGCAGCTGAAACTGCTGGCCGAAACCCTGCGGGACAGGGGGGGGGAGGTGGTGACCACCCGCGAACCCGGCGGCTCCCCGGGCGCCGAGGAAATCCGCAAGCTGCTGGTCAGCGGCGACACCGACCGCTGGGACGCCACCACCGAAATGCTGTTGCATTCGGCGGCGCGCCGCGATCATCTGGTCAAGACGGTCTGGCCGGCGCTGGCGCGCGGCGCCTGGGTGCTGTGCGACCGCTTCGCCGATTCGACCATGGCCTACCAGGGCTACGGTCATGGTGTGCCCCGCGACGTTATCGGACACCTGACCCGCCTGACGCTCGGCGATTTCACGCCCAACCTGACGCTGGTCCTTGATCTACCCGAGGAAATCGGCCTGACCCGGGCCGGCGGTCGCGGCGGCGCCGAGGACCGCTACGAGCGGATGGGCGACGCGTTCCATGCCCGGTTGCGTCAAGGATTCCTCGCCATCGCCGCCGCCGAGCCCGACCGTTGCGCCGTCATCGATGCCGGCGGATCCGTGGAGACGGTACGGGCGGCCATCCTGGCAGTGGTCGAAACGCGGCTGGGCTCGCCATGAGCGAAACCCTCGAACCGCGCCTCAATCCCGACCTGATCGGCCATGACGGCGCCGAACGGGTGTTTCTCGACGCCTGGAATTCCGGGCGCCTTGCCCATGCCTGGCTGCTTTGCGGCCCCAAGGGCATCGGCAAGGCGACGCTGGCCTACCGCATCGCCCGCTTCGTCCTGGCCGGCGGCGGCGAGGGCGGCGGCCTGTTCGGTGGCGGTCCCGAAACCCTGTCCATCGGCGCCGACCATCCGGTGTTCCGCCGGGTCGCCTCGGGCGGTCACGCCGACCTCAAGGCGGTGGAACGGGGCTGGACCGACGACAAGAAGACCAAGCTGCGGAGCGAAATCGTCATCGACGACGTGCGCGGCATCGGCGGCTTCCTGGCGCTGACGCCGGGCGAGGGCGGCTGGCGGGTGGTGGTGATCGACGCCGCCGACGAGATGAACCGCAACGCCGCCAACGCGGTCCTTAAGCTGCTTGAAGAACCGCCGCGCAACGCATTGATATTGCTTGTTTCACATTCGCCCGGCCGTTTGTTGCCGACCATCCGTTCGCGTTGCCGCCGGCTGACCTTGCCGCCACTGGCCGAGGCCAATGTCGCCCGTCTGCTGGCGGCCCAGCGACCGGATCTTGGCGCCGACGACGTCACCACCCTGGCCCGGCTGGGCGAGGGCAGCATCGGCAAGGCGCTGGCGCTGGCCAACGAGGGCGGGCTCGACCTTTATCGCGACCTGGTGGCGATGCTGGCGACTCTGCCCAAGCTGGACGTGCCCGCGCTCCACGCCCTGGCCGACCGGGTGGCCCGCCCCGAGGCCGAGGCCGCCTGGCGCACGGTGTCGGAGCTGTTCGGCTGGTGGCTGGCCCGGCTGGTGCGGTCGGGAGGCCGCCAGGGCGAGGGCATGGCCGAGGCGGTGCCCGGCGAGGCGGCGGTGATGGCGCGACTGCTGGCGGCGGCCGGGCTTGAACGCTGGCTCGAGGTGTGGGAAAAGGTGACTTCCCTGTTCGCCCGCACCGATGCGGTCAACCTGGACCGCAAGCAAGCCTTGTTGACCGCGTTCCTGGCGGTGGAGCGGCTGGCGCGGGCTTGATCCCCGGATCGCCAGCCAACATCTCTCTCGCAAGGCCGGCCGGCATCCGATGATGAGGAGAGAGTTGATATGAGCGTGGCCCCGACCTTTTACGTCACCACGCCGATTTATTACGTCAACGACAAGCCTCATATCGGCCACGCCTACACCACGCTGGCCTGCGACGTGCTGGCCCGTTTCAAGCGCCTGGACGGCTTCGACGTCAAGTTCCTGACCGGCACCGACGAACACGGCCAGAAGGTCGAGAAATCGGCCGAGGCGGCGGGCGTCAGCCCGCAGGAGCTGGCCGATCGCAACTCGGCCAATTTCCGCGAGCTGGCGGAAAAGCTGAATTGCAGCAACGACGATTTCATCCGCACCACCGAGCCCCGCCACGTCGCCGCCTGCCAGGAATTGTGGCGGCGGCTGATCGAGCGCGGCGAAATCACCCTTGGCCAGTACGAAGGCTGGTACTCGGTGCGCGACGAGGCCTTCTACGCCGAGGACGAACTGATCGCCGGCCCCGGCGGCACCAAGCTGGCGCCCACCGGGGCGCCGGTCGAATGGGTCAAGGAGCCGTCCTATTTCTTCCGCCTGTCGGCCTGGCAGGATCGCCTGCTGGCGTTCTACGAGGCCAATCCCGACTTCATCGCCCCGGCCAGCCGCCGCAACGAGGTGGTCTCGTTCGTCAAGGGCGGCCTCCAGGACCTGTCGGTGTCGCGGACCTCGTTCAGCTGGGGCATCCCGGTGCCGAACGATCCCGCCCACATCATGTATGTCTGGCTGGACGCGCTGACCAATTACATCACCGCCGCCGGCTTTCCCGAGGAGGGCGGCGATTTCGCCCGGTATTGGCCGGCCGACCTGCACATGGTCGGCAAGGACATCGTCCGCTTCCACGCCGTCTATTGGCCGGCCTTCCTGATGGCCGCCGGCCTGGAGCCGCCGAAGCGGGTGTTCGCCCATGGCTGGTGGACCAACGAGGGCCAGAAGATTTCCAAGTCGGTCGGCAACGTCATCGACCCCAATACGCTGATCGAGAAATACGGCCTGGACCAAGTGCGCTATTTCCTGCTGCGCGAGGTGCCCTTCGGCAATGACGGCGATTACAGCCACCGCGCCATGGTCGGCCGGATGAATAGCGAGCTTGCCAACGATTACGGCAACCTGGCCCAGCGCGTGCTGTCGATGATCGCCAAGAACTGCGGCGCCCTGGTGCCCGAACGCGGACCGCTTGCGGCCGACGACGACGAGATGCTGGCCGCCGCCTATGGAATATTGGCCAAGCTGCGCGACACCATGGACCGCCAAGTCTTCCACGACGCGCTGGAGGCGATCTGGGTGGTGATCCGCGCCGCCAACGGCTATGTCGACCGCCAGGCGCCGTGGACGCTGAAGAAGAACGACCCGCCGCGCATGGCCACCGTGCTGTGGGTGCTGGCCGAGACGCTTCGCTGCCTGGGACTGGCGACGCAAGCCTTCATGCCCGATTCCTCGGCCAAATTGCTCGACCAGTTGGCCGTTCCGGCGGCGGATCGGACCTTCGCCGCCTTTGCCGCCGCCAAGGCGCTGGTGTCGGGGACGCCGCTGCCGGCCCCCGCCGGCATCTTTCCCCGCTACGTCGAGACCGAAGGGGAGGGGTGATGCTGGTCGACAGCCATTGCCACCTGGATTTCCCGGATTTCGCCGGCGATTTCGACGGGGTGATGGCGCGCGCCGCCGAGGCGGGGGTGGGGCTGATGCTGACCATCTGCACCCATGTCACCCGCTTCGACCGGGTGCTGGCCCTGGCCGAGCGGTTCGACAACGTCTATTGCACCGTCGGCATTCATCCGCACGAGGCCGGCACCGAGCCGGCGGCCGAACTGGAGCGGCTGGTCGAACTGTCGGCCCATCCCAAGGTGGTCGGCTTTGGCGAGACCGGCCTTGATTACTACTACGACAAGAGCCCGCGCGAGCGGCAGCGCGACAGCTTTCGCACCCATATCGCCGCGGCGCGCCGTACCGGCCTGCCGGTGGTGGTGCATACCCGCGACGCCGATGACGACACCGCCGCCATATTGGCGGACGAAATGGGGAAGGGGGCCTTCACCGGCCTGATCCACTGCTTCAGCTCCGGCCCCGACCTTGCCGCCCGCGCGGTGGCTCTGGGGCTGTTCGTTTCGGTTTCGGGCATCGTCACCTTCAAGAAGTCCGACGCGCTGAGGGAAACCCTGGCCGGCGTGCCTTTGGATCGGTTGCTGGTCGAGACCGACTGTCCGTATCTGGCGCCGATTCCTTTTCGCGGCAAGCGCAACGAACCGGCCTATGTCGCCCATACCGCCCAGGCGTTGGCCCAGGTGAAGGGCGTCGGCGTCGCCGCGCTGGCGACCGCCACCACCGCCAATTTCCGCCATCTGTTCACCAAGGTGCCGCCATGAGAGTGACGATTCTTGGCAGCGGCGGCGCCAGCGGCGTGCCGTCGATCAGCGGCGGTTGGGGCCGCTGCGATCCCACCAATCCACGTAACCGCCGGCGGCGGCCGTCGATCCTGGTCGAGGATGAATCGATCCGGATATTGGTTGATACTTCACCCGATCTGCGGGAGCAGTTGTTAGACGCCGAGGTCAAACGGCTGGATGCCGTGCTTTTCACCCATGCCCATGCCGACCATCTGCACGGCATCGATGACCTGCGCGAGGTCAACCGCGCCATGAACGCCGCCATTCCGATCTGGGGCACCGCCGACGTGTTGGAAGCCATCGATCAGAGGTTTGGCTACGTGACCACGCCGCAGGCACCCGAGGCCATGGTGATCTACAAGCCGCTGCTGCTGCCGCATGGAATCGAGGGACCGTTCAACGTTGGCGGTATCTCGGTGGTGCCGTTTGACCAGGACCACGGCTTTGGCCGGACCACCGGTTTCCGTTTCGGCAAGGTGGCGTATTCGACCGATTGCGTCGAATTGCCCGAGGAAGCCTTCGCCGCGCTGGCCGGCGTCGAGGTGTGGATCGTGGGCGCGCTGACTGATCGGCCCAACCATCCAACCCATGCCGACGTCGACAAGGCGCTGGGCTGGATCGACCGGGTGAAGCCGCGCCGGGCGATCATCACCCATATGGGGACGGGACTGGACAGCGAGGCGCTGCGGCAACGGCTGCCGGCCCATACCGAACCGGCCTATGACGGCATGGTGATCGATATCCCGAAATGACACCGATATAAGTCGCCATAATATGCATTATGCGACTTATGGACATGGGGATATCAACGTTATCAACGGCCTCCCCGCCGTCACGCTCTAATCCGGCAACACCGATTCCAGCGTCGCCTTCACTGTTTCCACCACCGAATCCCATTGGCCAGGCACGGTTTGACGGAACAGCCGCATGCTGGGATACCAGGGCGTCGTTTCACCGGACAGCCCCCAACGCCAATCGGTTCCCACCGCCGGCAGCAGCACCCACACCGGCACCTCAAGCGCCCCGGCCAGATGTGCCACCGCCGTATCCACCGAAATCACCAGATCAAGGCCGCGAATGAATGCGGCGGTATCACTGAAGTCGCCAAGCTCCGGTGACAGATCCCTCACCCGCTCCGTGCCCGCCACCCGCCCCAATTCCTCGGCGCCGGCGCCCACTTGCACGCTGACCCATTCGATCTGTTCAATGGCGAAAAGTTTGGCGATTTCCGCTAGTTGCATGCTTCTGTTCGCATCGTTGGCATGGCCCGGATTGCCCCTCCAGGCGACGCCGACCCGGATTCGTCCGGACGGTGGCGATGCCGGACCGTCGGTCGTTCCGACATAGGCGCCGGTCCAGTCGCCCGGCTCGTCCAGCCCGAGCGCCAGCGGCAGGCTCAATAGCGGCAATTCCGCGCCCACCGCCGGTAACGGCTGGGAAAAGCCCACCGCCTCGGCAACGCCCGGCACCGACGCCGCCAGCGATTGCAGATCGTCCTGGACATAGGCGATGACGTGGATCCCGAGCTCGGCCAAATCCCGTGCATAGCGCAGGAACTGGATGGCGTCGCCCCGCCCCTGGTCGTTCCACACAACCACCCTGCCGCCGGATGCGCCATTGGGCAGCCATCGCGGCAGGGTCCATTTGGGTTTGGGCGCCTCGGGCAGGTTCAGCCGCCATTCGAACTCCAACAATCCCTCGCGCCAACGCCCGTGCGCCAGCAACAGCACCGCCAGATTCCAATGGGCGGTGGCGCAACCGGGATCCAATGTCAGGGCCATGCGATAAAAGGTTTCGGCGTCGCCATCCATGCCCAGCGCGCGCAGCGCCATGCCGTAATTCACCCATCCGGTGGCCAAGCCCTGGTGATGCCGCAGCAATTCGGCGAAGGTGGCGGCGGCGGCCTCGTACTCCCTTTGCCGGTACAACAGATTGCCCAGGTTGAACAACGCATCGGCGTGTTCGGGGCGCAACCGGCATACCGCCCGGTAATGCTCGGCGCCAGAGGCGGCATCGCCGGATTCGACAGTGGCCTTGGCCAGGTTGAACCGCGCATCGACATGGGTGGGATCGAGGGCCGAGGCCCGCGCCCACTCGGCCGTCGCCGACGGCAGCCGCCCGGCACGCCGTAGGGCGTTACCGTGGTTGAAGGCGATATCGGCGCGGCCGGGTTGGGCGGCGGCCGCCACGGCGAACAGGGCCAGCGACTCGTCCAGCCGCCCCTGTTGCAGGCGCACCACCGCCAGCAGATAGTCGGCCTCGCCGCCCGTATCCACCGCCGCCAACGCCAAACACAGGCTTTCCGCCCCCGGCAATTCGCCGATGTCGATGGCGTCGATGATGCGCTCTCGCAATTCCCCAGGCTGCATGCTTCCTCCCCTTCGCGGCCGGATGATAGGTGAGAACGGGCCGGACCTGAAGCCTCGGCTTTGCCCTTTCGGCTTGGCCGTGCTATCTCGGCTGATGCCCGAGAAGACGCCGCCCCCGATCGACCGCCTGCTGTCCATCATGGAGCTTCTGCGCCATCCCGAGCGCGGTTGCCCCTGGGACCGCGAGCAGAGTTTCGCCTCGATCGCCCCCTATACCGTCGAAGAGGCCTACGAGGTCGCCGACGCCATCGAGCGCGGCGATCTGCGGGCGCTCAAGGACGAGCTCGGCGACCTGTTGTTCCAGGTGGTGTTCCACGCCCAGATGGCCCGGGAGCAAGGCGAATTCGACTTCGATGCCGTCGCCGCCGCCATCGCCGACAAGATGGAGCGCCGCCATCCCCATGTCTTCGGCGACGCCGACATCCGCACCGCCGAGGCTCAGACCGAGGCCTGGGAGGCCACCAAGGCGGCCGAGCGGTCATCCGCCGCCGCCGGACGGGCCAGCGTGCTGGCCGGCGTGGCCCGTACCCTGCCGCCGATGACCCGTGCGGTGAAGCTGCAAAAGCGCGCCGCCAGGGTCGGCTTCGACTGGGACGATCTCAGGGATGTCACCGCCAAGATCGCCGAGGAACTCGCTGAAATCGAATGCGAAATTGCCACCGCCGCGCCGATCGAACGGGTCGAGGACGAGATGGGCGACGTTCTCTTCGCTTGCGTCAATCTCGCCCGCAAGCTCAATATCGACCCGGAGCGGGCGCTTGGGCGGTCAAATGCCAAATTCGAGCGTCGGTTCCGCCACATCGAGGATGAACTTCACGCCGCCGGCCGCTCGCCTTCCGAGGCGACACTGGCCGAAATGGAGGCGTTGTGGACGGAAGCCAAGCACATCGAGCGCCAGGCCGGGGGAAACGGCGATGCGGAAGCGAATTGACATGAGGATCGGCCGCTGGCGGGGACTGGCGGTAGCGGCGACGGCGACGGTGCTGATGCTGGCGCTGGCGTCCTGCTATATCCCCGACCGTTTCCGTTCCGAGCTGCTGCTGTCCCGCTACGGCGAGTACCGCATGACCTTCGACGGCGACCTGCTGTTCGCGCCCATGCTGCACGATTACGCCGAGAACAAGGTCAAGCCCGAGGATGAGCCCGAGCGCATGGCCGCCGTCCAACGCGACCTTTCCCGCGACCCGGCGATCAAGTCGGTGACGCCCCATGGCAAGGGCCGCTTCGTCGTCCACTATCAGCGGGAGGGCCGGATCGGCCCCAACCAGCTGATCGCCCTGCTGCGCCGCGACGCGGCGCTGATCCGGATGAAATCAACGGAGGATGGCCGCATCCTGATCGCCGCCAACAGCGTCAAGCCCGCCGACGCCGAGGCGATGGGCAAGTTCGGCGTCGGCATGTCGGGGGAATTCCGCATCACCACCGACGCCACCGTGCTCCAGCACAACGCCGCCGAGGTGCGCCCCTTCGGCGCCTATCAGGTCTATATCTGGAAGATCGAGAACCCGCTGTCGCCGATGCCGCGCATGGCGATCGCCCGCGAACCCGACCCCGCCGCCGCCGCCACGAGGCCCCCGCAATGACCGATTGGACCAACCGCACCGTCTTCATCACCGGCGCCACCGCCGGGTTCGGCGCCGCCATCGCCCGCCGCTACGCCGCCGTCGGCGCCCGCTTGGTGCTGCTGGCCCGCCGCGCCGAATTGCTGGCCCAACTGGCGGGCGAACTCGGCGTCCCCACCCATCGCATCGCCCTTGACGTGCGCGACAAGGCCGGCATTTTCGCCGCCGTCGCCGCCCTGCCCGCCGAGTTCGCCGCCATCGACGTCTTGGTCAACAATGCCGGCCTCGCCCTGGGGCTGGAGCCGGCCTGGGACGCCGATATCGACGAATGGGAAACCATGGTCGACACCAACATCAAGGGGCTGATGTACGTCACCCGCGCCGTGCTGCCCGGCATGGTCGCCCGCGACAAGGGCCATTTGGTCAATCTGGGCTCGACCGCCGGCACCTACCCCTATCCCGGCGGCAATGCCTATGGCGCCACCAAGGCGGCGGTGAAGCAGCTGTCGCTCAATCTGATCACCGACCTGGTCAAGACCCGGGTGCGGGTCACCAACATCGAGCCGGGCCTGTGCGGCGGTTCGGAATTCTCGGTGGTGCGCTTCCGCGGCGACGCCGAAAAGGCCGCCAAGGTCTATGCCAACACCACGCCCCTGACCGCCGACGACATTGCCGAGGCGGTGCTCTGGACGACGTCGCTGCCGGCGCACGTCAACATCAACCGCATCGAGATGATGCCGGTGACCCAGGCCCCCGCCGGGCTGACCGTGCACAAGTACGAGTGATGAATCGCAAGCAGCGGCGGTCTGGCTCGGCGGCCAATTCCGGCGCCCCGGACCCGTTCAACCAGGCCCTGCTCCACCATCAGGCCGGGCGTCTCGACCAGGCGGCGGAAATCTACCGCCAATTGCTTCGCCAGCGACCGGACGCGCCGCCGGTGCTGAAGCATCTCGGTCTGGTCCATCTGGCCAGGTCCGAATGGCCGGCCGCGATCGCCGTGTTCGATCGGTTGACCAGCCTGGTGCCCGCCGACGGCGAAGCGTCGTTGTTGCTGGGGGTGGCGCTGGCCAATTCCGGCGCCCTCGACCGGGCGGTCGAGGCCTACCGGCGGTCGCTCCGCCACCGCGAGCACCCGGAGACCCGGATGAATCTCGCCAACGCCCTGGCCCAGTTGGGACGGATCGGCGAGGCGGAGGAAGCCTATCGTCACGTCCTCGGTCAATTGCCCGGCTTCGCCCCCGCCCACGCCAATTTCGGTCATTTGCTGCGCGACGCCGGCCGTCATGCCGAGGCGATCGAACACTACGATCGGGCGCTGGGACTGGCGCCGCGCGATATCGCGGCGCGGGTCGGCAAGGCGCTGTCCATGGCGCGCCTGGAACGTGGCGCCGAGGCGCTGGAGGAATTGGCGCGGGCGGAACGGCTGGAGCCGACGGCCGCCACCGTTGCCAACGCCCGCGGCATCGTCTTCAAGGGGCTTGGGCGCCACGAGGAATCGCTGGCCGCCTTTCAACGCGCCCTGACGGCGCAGCCCGGCTTCGCCGAAGCCTGGACCAACGCCGGTTGCGCCTTGTTCACGTTGGGGCGGCCGTTCGATGCCATTCGCCATCACCAGGACGCGCTGCGGCTCAATCCCGCCTACGCCGACGCCCACATCAACCTTGGTTTGGCCCTTAACCAAGTCGGCGACACCGAGACGGCCTTGGCGGCCTTCGCCGCCGCCAGAAGCTTTGCTCCCGACAACCCCGAAGCCTTGTTCAACCTTGGTATCGCGCAGGCCGAATCCGGCCGGCTCGCCGAGGCGACGGCCACCCTTGGGCACGCTTTGGAAAAGCGGCCCGGTTACCCGGAGGCCGAGGTCGGTCTGTGGAACGCCCGCCGCAAGGCCTGCGACTGGGAGGGACTGGACGATCTGGAGCGGGCCCTGCTGGAGCGGTCGCGGAACGGCTGGGCGCATCTGGCCCCATTCAACCTGCTCTCGATGGCTTCCACACCGGAGGAGCAGTTGCGGGCCGCCCAGTTGTGGTCGGCGCTGTTGCCGCGAGCGGAATTGGTGGAACCACTCCCAGCCCCCCCTCACTCGCGCCCGCGAATCGGCTATCTGTCCGCCGATTTCCGCGAGCATGCCGTCGCTCATCTGTTCACCGAGCTGTTCGAGATCCATGACCGCGATCGCTTCGACATCGTCGGCTATTCCTATGGCCCCGATGACGGCAGCGCCATGCGGCGGCGCCTTGCGACGGCCTTCGACTGCTTCGTCGACCTCCGAAGCCTGTCCCATGCCGAGGCGGCGGCTCGCATCCGTGCCGACGGTATCGACATCCTGGTCGACCTCACCGGCCACACCGATCTGGCCCGCCTGGAGATCGCCGCATTGCGCCCCGCGCCGATCCAGGCCACCTGGCTGGGCTATCCGGGCACCCTCGGCGCCGATTTCATCGACTATGCCATTGTCGATCCGGTGATCGTCCCGGCAGCCGAACAGCAATTCTTCTCGGAGCGCTTGGTGCATCTGCCCGATTGCTACCAGGCCAACGACCGACGGCGTGAGGTGGCGGAACGGACCCCGACGCGGGCGGAGTGCGGCCTGCCCGAGACCGGCACGGTCTTCTGCTGTTTCAACAATTCCTACAAACTGACCCCGGCGGTTTTCGAGGTCTGGATGGACCTGCTGCAACGATTGCCGGCCAGCGTCCTTTGGCTGCTGGGGAGTGGCGCGGTGGTCGAGAACCTCCGTCGTGCCGCCGAGCGCCACGGCATCGATCCCAACCGCCTGATTTTCGCGCCGAAACTTCCCTTGGCCGAACACCTGGCCCGCCAGCGCCAAGCCGACCTGTTCCTCGACACCCTACCCTACAACGCCCACACCACCGCCAGCGACGCCTTGTGGGTCGGCCTGCCGGTGTTGACCCGTGCCGGAAACACGTTCGCCGGGCGGGTGGCGGCCAGCCTGCTCAAGGCGATCGGCGTCGAGGAGCTGATCACCCATTCGTTGGAGGAATATCGGGCATTGGCCCTGCATCTGGCGGAAAATCCCGCAATCCTCAAGGACCTGCGGAACCGGATCATTGCCAACCGCGACAGCGCCCCGCTGTTCGATACCCCCCGCTTCGCCCGCAATATCGAAACCGCCTACACCCGCATGTGGGAAATCCATCAGGCCGGCGAGGCGCCCCGCCCGATTGTCGTTTAAGGCAACAGGTCGAGGAAGGCCCGCGCCGCGCGGCTGAGGTGGCGCTGGCGGTGGCTGACGGCGCTGAAGCGGCGTGGCGGCAGGCCGCAGGGGATGGCACTCAGAGTGCCGAGGTCGAGGCTGGCGCCAATGATCAGGCGTGACAGCACGGTGGCGCCGGCACCGGCCTCGACGGCGGCGCGCACCGCCTCGTTGCCGGGCAATTCGAGCGCCACCTCGACATCGCCAAGGCCGAGTCCGCGACTGGCCAGCAATTCCTCGCAGGCGGCCCGGGTGCCGGACCCCGGCTCGCGCAGCACCCAGGGCAGTCGCCGCAATTCATTGGGGCCGGCGCCGAGGCCGGACAATCGGCGATACTGGCCGCCGACCACCAGCAGCAGATTATCCTCGGCGACGGGGCGGGCTTCGAGTTCCGGGGAGTCGACCGGGCCTTCGACCACCGCCAGATCGACGGCGCCATCCAGCATGGCGGCGACGGCTTCGGCGGTGTTGCCGATCATCATCGCCAAATCGATACCGGGAAGGCTTTGGCGGAAGCGGTGAAGCCGCGACGGCAGCCAATAGGCCGCCACCGTCTGGCTGGCGAACACCCGCAGGCTGCCGCGGGTCAGGCCGGCGAGATCGTCGAGCATGGCCTTGGCGTCGGCGGCGCGGCCGAGGACGGCGCGGGCCTCACCAAGGAATGCGGCCCCCTCGGCGGTCAGTTCGACCCGGCGGCCGAGGCGGTGGAACAGCAAGATGCCGGACCGCGTCTCGAGCGCGGCGATGGCGGCGCTGACCGCCGACTGGGTCAGGCCGAGGCCCTCGGCGGCGCGGGTGAAATGCAGCCTTTCCGCCACGGCGGTGAAGATGCGCAACTGCTCAAGGGTCATTCCGCCGCCACTTAACAAAATTTATCGATCATTATCACAAGTATAATGCGTTGGACAGATTGATCGCCACCGGACGACAGTCGATGGATGATCGCCATCGCCGCCCACGCCCGCCTTTCGCCACTGCCGGGTCTCGCCGTCGCCGCGGGCATTGCCGCCATTGCCGTCGCCCTGCGCCAGCTCCCGCTTTTACACGCCCTATCCCCCGCCATCCTGGCGATTCTTTTGGGCATGGGGATGCGACAGGCGGTTGGCCGCCGCCCCGCCTTCCTGCCGGGCTTCGCCATGGCGATGCGCAATTTGTTGCGGCTGGCGGTGATGCTGCTTGGCCTGCAACTGACGCTGGGCCAAATCGCCGAGCTCGGGCCGAGCACCCTGGTCCGGCTAGCCATGGCGTCGGCGGTATGTTTTATCGGCACCGTTTGGCTTGGCCGCCGGTTAGGGGTGGCACCGCGCCTAACGCGGCTGCTGGCCGCCGGCACCGCCATCTGCGGCGCTTCGGCGGTGATCGCCGCCAATAGCGTGGTGCGGGGCGATGACGACGAGGTCGCCTATGCCCTGGCCTCGGTCACCCTGATCGGCACCATCGCCATGGTGGCAACGCCGCTGGCGGCGGCGGCACTGGGGCTCGATTCGGCGCGAGCCGGCCTGTGGATCGGAGCCTCGATCCACGAGGTCGCCCAGGTGGTCGGTGCCGCCACCCAGTTGGGCGACAATGCCTTGCGGGTCGCCGCCTCGGCCAAACTGGCCCGCATCCTGTTCCTGGCGCCCCTGGTTTTCGCCATGGCCGCCCACGGTCGGCGCCCGGAGCGCGGCGGTGCCAAAGTGCCGGCGCCGCTGTTCGTCGGCGGCTTCCTGGCGGCGGCGGCGGCCCGCAGCTTCGACTTGGTTCCGGCGGAATGCCTGGCCCCGGCGAGTGAGGTTACCGGATTTCTGCTGGCGACGGCGCTGGCCGCCATGGGGTTCAGCGTTGAACCAAAGGCCATCATGCGGCGCGGCGCGGCGCCCCTGGCGCTGGCGGTATCCTCGTGGGCGTTGATCGCCGGAATCAGCCTGCTGTAAATCCGATTTGGAGGTTAATCGATCAGCGCCAACAGCTCACGCCAGCTTTCCGGCGTAGGCGCCAGCAGCAAAGACTCGGCGGGCAGCGCCAGCGGCCGATAGGCGGTGCCACCGGTCAGGGCGGAATAGCCGCCGGCCTCGGCGTGGATCAGCACACCGGCGGCGTGATCCCAGGGCATCAGCTTGCGGAAATGGGCGAAATTCAGTCGCCCCAGCGCCAGATCGAGGTAATCGTGGGCGGCGCTGCCCTGGCGGGCGACACCGGCCACCCGCTCGGCCAGCAACCGCTTGCGCTTGACCGATCCCCGCATCGCCGACAGGGGCAGGTTGGTCGGCACCGCCAATCGGCCCGATCCCAACCAGGCTCCCCGTCCGGCGACGGCATAGACGGTGCGGTTGGGAAGCGGGTCGTGAATCCACCCCATCCGGGTGATTCCATCGACCACCAGGGCGACGATCACCGCGAAACGCGGATCGCCTTTGACGAAATTGGCGGTGCCATCGACTGGATCGACGATCCAGACCGTCCCCGGCCGTTCAAGGACGGTGAGAATCGACGGGTCAGCCGCCACCGATTCCTCACCGACCACCGCACCCGGCCAAAGCTCGGCCAGCGTGCGGGCCAGCAGGCGCTCGGCCGCCTCGTCGGCCTCGGTCACCAACTGCCCGGGCTCCTTCTCGCGGATGTCCGTCTTGGCCAAACGCTTGTAGCGGGGCAGGATCTCGGTCTCGGCGGCGGCCCGAATCAGGGCGGCGACCGCCTGGGGATCGGGTAGCCCGTTCATGGCCGCCTCCCCTCGCCCTGGCGCTGGCGATAGCGTTGGGCGTCGGCCGGGTCGAGCCGTACCCGCATATAGGCGGTGGCCTCATCGTCGCGGCGCGCCACCACCTCGCCATGCTGGTAAAGCCAGGCGATGCCGGCGCCATCGGTCAGCGGCAAAGTCAAATCGACCAGCCGCCGCCCCTCGGACAGCTTGTGATCCAGGCGGGCCAGCAACGCGTCGACGCCGTCACCGGTGACCGCCGACAGCGGCAGGGCGTCCGGCCGCCGGCGCGCCTGGTTCAGCACTTCGGCGCGACGGTCCTCGGGCAGCAGATCGATCTTGTTGAGGGCCTCGACCAGACCGCCATCGACGGTCTCGCCCAGGCCAAGGTCGCGCATCACCGTTTCGACGTCGGCCGCTTGGGCCTCGGCGTCGGGATGCGAAACGTCGCGGACATGGACGACGACGTCGGCCTCCAGCACTTCTTCGAGGGTGGCGCGGAAGGCCGCCACCAGTTCGTGCGGCAGGTCCGAGACGAAGCCGACGGTATCGGACAGGATGACCATCCGCCCCGAGGGGAAGCGCACCGCCCGCATGGTCGGATCGAGAGTGGCGAACAGCATGTCCTGGGCCAGCACCTCGGCCCGGGTCAACCGGTTGAACAACGTCGACTTTCCGGCGTTGGTGTAGCCGACCAGGGCGACGATCGGATAGGGCACCCGGCGGCGCGCCTTTCTGTGCAGTTCGCGGGTGCGTTTGACCTCTTCCAGCTCGCGCTTGAGCTTGACGATGCGTTCGCCGATCTGGCGGCGGTCGGCCTCGATCTGGGTTTCGCCGGGACCGCCGAGGAAGCCGAAGCCGCCACGCTGCCGCTCCAGGTGGGTCCACGACCGCACCAGCCGCGAACGCTGGTAGCTGAGCGCCGCCAACTCGACCTGCATCGAGCCTTCCCGGGTCCTGGCCCGCTCGCCGAAGATTTCAAGAATCAGGCCGGTGCGGTCGATGACCTTGCACGCCCACGCCTTTTCAAGGTTGCGCTGCTGTACCGGCGATAGGTGGCCGTCGATCACCGCCACCTGGATGCCGCCATCCTCGACCGCCTCGGCCAGGCGCTCGACGGCGCCCTTGCCGAGCAAGGTGGCCGGTCGCACCCGCGTCACCGGCACCGCTTCCGCCAGTCGGATATCGAGCGAAATCGCCATGGCCAGGCCAACCGCCTCGGCCAGCCGCGCCTCCGGCAGCCGGATGACTCCCTCACCCGCCTTCAGGGCCGGGTGAATTACCATGGCGGGCTGACGGGCGACGGGCGCCCGATCGTCGGTGCCGCTTGCCACTTATTCTTCGTCGCCTTCCTTCGGCGGCTCGAACAGCTGGATCGGGGTCGAAGGCATCACAGTGGAAATGGCGTGCTTGTAGACAAGCTGGGTATGCCCATCCCGACGAAGCAATACGGAAAAGTTGTCAAACCAGGTGACGATACCCTGAAGTTTGACGCCGTTGACCAGGAAAACGGTAACAGGTGATTTGTTCTTGCGAATGTGATTCAGGAATACGTCCTGAACGTTCTGAGACTTTTCAGCGGACATGGCGAAGATCCGTTCTTATTATCTTGATTGGGCGACCGGCGGCCGCAGAGTGGGCTTGGCCTTGAAACAAGCTATCTCGTTATCATCAATTCCCGGATATGGGAACCGCCAGTTCGCGAACAAGCCCGGCCAATTCGCCACACCCAGCCAAATGATATAAGGGGCGGCAATCGGCGAATTCACCGGGCTCCGGCGCCTCGGGGCGCAGCAGAACCGGGACGCAACCGGAATTGACGCCGCATTTGAGATCGACCGCCGAATCGCCGACGAACCAGACGTCCGGACCGGGGGCGATGCCGACGCCCCCCAGCGCCAAATGGACCGGTGCCGGATCTGGCTTGTCGGCCGCGGCGTCGGTGGCGCCGACCAGCCGGCCGAAATGGCCGGTCCAGCCGAGAATCTCGGCTTCCGTCCGCAGATAGTCGCCCATCTTGTTGCTGACGACGCCGAGATGGATGCCGTGGGCGACAAACTCCTCCAGCATCGCCGCCGCTCCCGGCAAGGGGCGCAGATGGCTGAGATGGATGTCCTCAAAGCTCCGGTAGAAGACCTCGCGGGCCTCCTCCCAGCGGTCGCCGAACATCGACGGGAAGGAATCGCGTAAGGATTTCGCCACGTTGGCCCGGGTTTCCGCCATGTCCCATTCCGCCATGCCGAAATGGCGGAAGGTGCGGTTGTAGGATTCCTGGATGCACAGCCAGGAATCCACCAGCGTGTTGTCCCAATCGAACAGGATGGCGCGGGGCCGGGACGGCTTGGCCTGGGTCAACGAGCTCTCAGCTCCTGGCAAAGGGCGCGGAGTCGCCGCGCCACGGGGCCGGGACGGCCGTCGCCGACCGGAGCGCCGTCGATGCGGACCACCGGCACGACCATGATGGTGGTTCCAGTCATGAACGCCTCGCGAGCCGACTTGGCCTCGACCAGGGTGAAAGCCCGCTCTTCGACCGGCAAACCCTCGCGTCGCGCCAGTTCCAACACGTTGAGGCGGGTAACGCCGCCGAGGATGGCGGGATTAATGGGGTGGGTACGTAACACGCCAAAGGCATCGACGATGAAGGCGTTGGTGGCGGCGCCCTCGGTGACGACGCCCTGGGCATCGACCATCCAGGCCTCTTGCGCGCCGGATTCCTTCGCCGATTGGCGGGCCAGGACGTTGGGAAGCAGTCCGGTGGTCTTGATATCGACCCGGCCCCAACGCTGGTCGGCGCGGGTGACCACCATGGCCCCCTCCTCCACCACCTTGGCCGATGGTCCCGGCTGCGCCCAGGCCGACACCACCAGGCTAGGGGCCGCGTCGACGGGGAACAGATGGTTGCGGTGGGCGACGCCGCGGCTGGCTTGCAGGTAGACAATGCCGCCGGTGACCCGATTGCGCCGCACCACTTCGGCCAGGATCAGCGGCAGCACGCGCCGGGGTACCGGCCAACCGATGGCAAGCGCCGCCAGCGAGCGGTCCAGGCGGTCGAGATGCTGATCGAGCTGGCGGACCCGGCCGCCAACCACCGGCATCACCTCGTAGACGGAATCGGCGAACAGATAGCCGCGATCTTCGATATGGACGGCGGCTTCGGCATGGGGGCGGTAAAGTCCATTGACATAGGAAACCCTCGGCATCGCTCAGAAATACTCCAGGCGCACCGAGAACATCTTTTCCACCTTTTTGACCGAGGCGGCGGCGGCAAACAACACCACCCGGTCGCCGGCCTGGACCACCGTGCTGCCGCGCGGGCTGATCACCTGCTCGCCGCGGACCAGGGCGCCGACCAGCACACCGGTCGGCAGCTTGACCTCGCGCAGCGGGCGGCCGACCAGGCTCGAGGTTTCGAGCGCGTCGGCCTCGATCAACTCGCCGAAGCCTTCGTGCAGCGAATGCACCGAGTGAATGCGGCCGCGCCGCACATGGCTGAGAATGTTGGAGACGGTGATGGCGCGCGGCGAAATCACCACGTCGATGCCGAGCGGTCCGACCAGGGCGTTGTAGCTGGTCTTGTTGATCAGCGCCATCACTTGGTGTGCCCCGGTGCGCTTGGCCAGCAGCGCGGCGAGGATGTTGGTCTCGTCGTCGTTGGTGACGGTGACCACGGTTTCCGCCGACGGAATATTGGCCTCGTGCAGGATTTCGGGGTCGAGCACGTCGCCGTTGAGCACGATGGTGTGGGACAGGGTCTTGGCGGCAAACTCGGCGCGTCCCTTGTCGAACTCGATGATCTTCACCGAGGCGGAGGGATTGTCGGCCTCGAGTTCCTGGGCGAGGAACAGGCCGATGTTGCCGCCGCCGAAAATGACGATACGGCGCGATTCCTTGTCCTCGCGCCCGAAGGCGGCAAGGGCGCGCGGAACATGGTTCGTATCGGCAACGAAATAAACTTCGTCGCCGTCCAGCATGCGGTCCTCGGCGCCTGGCACGATGGCCTTGCCGTCACGGACGATATTGATGACGACGATGTTGAGGTCGGGGAACAACACGGTCAGCTGGCGGAGCGGCGTGTTGATCAGCGGACATTCGTCGGTGCAGCGCACGCCGATCAGCCGGACCCGGTCGCCGGCCAGCGGAATCACATCGATGGCGCCCGGCACTTGCAGACGGCGGATGATGGCGCGCGCCACCTCGATCTCGGGCGAGATCACCACGTCGATCGGCAGGTGCTCGGGAGTGAACAGGGTCGACCACATCGGCTGCAGGTAGGTCTGGCTGCGCACGCGGGCGATCTTGGTCGGCACGTTGAACAGCGAATGGGCCACCTGGCAGGCGACCATGTTGACCTCGTCAGCGGCGGTCACCGCGATGATCATGTCGGCGTCGGCGGCGCCGGCCTGTTCCAACACCGAAGGATGCGAGGCGTGGCCGAGAATCGCCTGGGCGTCGAGCGCGTCGGTGACCTTGCGCACCAGCTCCGGCCGCTGGTCGATGACGGTCACGTCGTTGTTCTCGCCCGCGAGGTAGTGGGCGATATTGAAGCCGACCTGGCCGGCGCCGCAAACGATCACCTTCATCGCGGCGCCTTGTCCTCGGTGTTGACGCCCAGCAGCTTCAGCTTGCGGTGCAGGGCCGAACGCTCCATGCCGACGAAGGCGGCGGTGCGCGAGATGTTGCCGGCGAAGCGGTTCACCTGGGCCAGGAGATATTCCCGTTCGAACAATTCGCGCGCCTCGCGCAGCGGCAGGGTCATGATCTCGCTGGACTTTTCCCACCGCAGCACCGCCGGGGTGATGGCGCCGATCTCGGTCGGCAGCATCTCGGCGCGGATGGTCTCGCGGGCGTCGCCCGGCGCCATGATCAGCAGCCAGTCGACGATGTTCCGCAACTGGCGGACATTGCCCGGCCAATCATAGGCCTGTAACGCCGCCATGGCGTCCTCGCCCAGCGGCCGCGGCTGGACGCCGGCGGCGGTGGCGGCCAATTGCATGAAGTGGCGGGCCAGATTGGGGATGTCCTCGCGGCGGTCGCGGAGCGGCGGCACCTTCACCGGCACCACGTTGAGCCGGTAATAAAGGTCTTCGCGGAAACGCCCGCCCGCCATCTCGGTCTGCAAATCGCGATTGGTGGTGGCGACGACCCGGACATCGACCTCGACCCGCTTGCCGCCCCCCAGGCGCTCGAAGGTCTGGTCCTGAAGCACACGGACGATCTTGCCCTGGGTTTCCAGCGGCATGTCGGCGACCTCGTCGAGCAGCAGCGTGCCGCCGTGGGCCTGCTCGAAGGTGCCGATCTTGCGGGGCGAATCGGGACCATCGACCCCGTGCTCGGTGCCGAACAGCTCGCTTTCCATGCGGTCGGGATGCATGGCGGCGCAATTCAGCACCACGAACGGCCCCCCGGCCCGCCGCGAGCGGGTGTGGATCAGGCGCGCCACCACTTCCTTGCCCGAACCGGCCGGACCGGTGACCAGCACGCGCGAATTGGTCGGCGCCACCTTGTCGACCAGTTGCCGCACCTGCCCGACGAAGGGCGAGTTGCCGACCAGTTCGCCGCCCGGACCGGCGCGCAGCCGCAATTCCTGGTTTTCCCGCCGCAGCCGGGCCGCCTCGATCGCCCGCTCCACCACCAGCAGCAGGCGGTCGGACTTGAAGGGCTTTTCGATGAAGTCGTAGGCGCCCTGGTGGATCGCCTGAACCGCGGTCTCGATGTTGCCGTGGCCGGAGATCATCACCACCGGCACTTCGGGGTGGTCGCGCTTGAAGGCTTCGAGAATGCCAAGACCATCGAGCGCCGACCCTTGAAGCCAGATGTCGAGGATGGCCAGACTCGGCCGTCGGGCGCCCATCGCCTCGATGGCCGCGTCCGAGCTGCCCGCCTCGCGGGTCGAATAGCCTTCGTCGTCTAGGATGCCGGCGATCAAGGCGCGAATATCGGCCTCGTCGTCGACGATCAGAATGTCATGCGCCATTGGTTGCCGTCAGGTCGGCCGAAGCGGACGATGAATTTGGCGACGCGTCGAGGAAGACCAATCCGACGCGGGCGCCGCCTCCGACCGCATCCTCCAGGTATACGTCACCCCCATGGTCTTCCATGATTTTCTTGACGATGGCAAGGCCTAATCCGGTGCCCTTGGCCCGCGTCGTCACATAGGGCTCGGTCAAGCGGTCGCGGTTCTCGGACGGCAACCCGCGTCCGTTGTCGGCGACCTCAATCACCACCCGCCCATCCGTCTCGTTCAAGCTCAGACAGATGCGCCCAGGTTCCGCCGGCTCGTCGCGGCCGGCGATCGCCTCGGTGGCGTTCTTCAAGAGGTTGGTCAGCGCCTGACCGATCAGCCGCGCGTCGCAGGTCATCCGCACCCGGTGGTCGGGAAGCTCGGTGGTGAAGGTGATGCCGGGATTGCCGGTGCGTTGCAGGAACACCGCTTCGCGGCACAGGTCGACCAGATCGGCCGGCATCATCCGCGGCGCCGGCATGCGGGCGAAGGACGAAAACTCATCGACCATGCTGCCGATATCGCCGACCTGACGGATGATGGTCTCGATCAGCTTCACATAGGTTTCGGGATCGCTCTGTATCTCCTTGAGATACTTGCGTTTCAGCCGCTCCGCCGACAACTGGATGGGGGTCAGCGGATTCTTGATTTCGTGGGCGATGCGACGGGCCACGTCGGCCCAGGCCGCCTTGCGCTGCGCCGAGACCAGTTCGGTAATGTCGTCGAAGGTGACGACGTAGCCGAACAACTCGCCGCCGTCGGCGGCATTGGCCCCATGCTCGGCGGCGGCGCGGACCAGCAGCGTCCGCGAGCGGCCGTCACGCACGACCTTGACCTCGCGCTGAATCGGGCGGTCGGGACGGCAGCGCACCTCGTCGATCGCCTCGCCCAGTTCGGGCACCACCAGATCGAGCGGACGGCCGACCATGTCCTCGGCGGCGATACCCAGCAGATCCGAGGCGGAGCGGTTGGGCAGGGTGATATTGCCGTCGGCGTCGAGGCCGACGACACCGGCCGAGACGCCGGCCAGCACGGTCTCGGTGAACCGGCGCCGCTCGTCCAATTCGCGGTTGGCTTGCAACAGATCGCCCCGCTGCTGGTCCAACTGGCTGGTCATGCGGTTGAAGGCGCGCGACAGCAACCCGACCTCGTCGGCCGGCCCCTCCTCCACCCGCGCCGCCATGTCGCCGGCGCGAATGCGCTCGGCGGCGTCGATCAGCCGGGCGATCGGCGTCGCCAATTTGGTCGCCATCGCCAGCCCGACCCAGATGGCGGCAAGCAGCAAAAGCAGGCTGACAACGGCGAAGACCAGCGAGAACGCCATTTCCAGGCCGGAACGGCGGCCCTCCAGCAGTTCGTATTCAGCCACCGCCGCCGAAGTGCCCTCGACATGCGCCAGCACCTTGCGATCGACGAAGCGGCCGACGAACAGATAGGTTTCGCCGAAATAGCCGGGCAGCATCACCAGGGCGCGCACCCGCTGGTCGTTTTCCGAGGTCAGCACCGCCACTTCGCCCGAGCGCGCCCGCTCGATCGCCCAAAGCGGTATCTGGTTCATGCCCAATTCGATGGAAAAGGCCAGGGCCGAGCGGGCGAGAATCTGCCGGCGGCTGTCGAAGACGATGGCCTCGGACAAGCCGCGCACCGCCGCCTGATTCGAAATGAAGGCGTTGAAGACTTGCGGCGAGCGGAACAGCGCCGGGCCTTCGCGGGTAATGTCGTTCGACATCGCCAGCGCGTCGCCGCCGATGACCTGCTGGTGTTCCTCGAGATAGGCGGTGGCGACGCTGAGCGAGGCCTGAAGCGCGGTGCGGACCCGTTCCGAGAACCAGCTTTCGACGCCATACTGGAAGAACAGCGCCGCGCCCACCGACATCAGCACCGACGGCGTCACCGCCACCAGGCCGAACAGCAGCAGGAATCGCAGATGCAGCCGCGAGCCCATGCTGCCCCGCCGCCGCGCCCGGAAGACGCCGATGATGCGGACGCCGACCACGGCGCCCAGCGCCAGCAGCAGCAGCACGTCGAGCGACAACAACGACAACACGGTCTGAGGGTCGGGGCCGACCGGCCCCGAAACGGTGATCGCCAGGAAGGTGGCGCCCACCGACGGCAGCGCCGCCAGGGCCAGGACCAGGGCGATCCGCCGGGATAGGCCCGCTTGGCGTATCCACACCATTGCCTTCAGGCCCAATCGACGGCGGTCGAGACCGGCCATGCTATTTCAGTCCGCCCCGAGTCACCGGAATGTCGAGATCGCGGATCTTCTTGCGCAACGTGTTACGGTTGAGGCCAAGAATCTGGGCCGCTTTGATCTGATTGCCGCGGGTGGCCTCGAGCGTCAGCGTGATCAGCGGCCGCTCGACCTCGCGCAGCACCCGGTCATAGACGCCGGGCGGCGGCAGCGATTCGCCGTGGCTGCCGAAATATTCGCGGAGATGGCGGTCGACCGTCGCCGACAACCCCTCGCCCTCGATCGGCCCCGAGGTGTCGGGACCGGGGGAACCGCTGACCAGTTCGCCCTCGATCACCTCGATGCCGATGACCTCTTGGGAATAGAGCGCGGCCAGCCGGCGCACCAGATTCTCCAACTCGCGAACATTGCCGGGCCAACGATGGCGCTTGAGGCGATCCATGGCCTGGGCGTCGATGCTTTTGGACAGCAGGCCCTCGGCCGACGCGGTCGACAGGAAATGCCGCACCAGTTCGGGAATGTCCTCGGCCCGCTCGCGCAGCGGCGGCAGCCGGATGGGCACCACGTTGAGGCGGTAGAACAAGTCCTCGCGGAACATTCCCTGGCGGATCAGCTGGGTAAGTTCGCGGTGGGTGGCGGCGACGATGCGGACGTTGGCGCGGATCGGCGTCCGCCCGCCGACCGTGGTGTATTCGCCCTCCTGGAGGACACGCAGCAGCCGGGTCTGGGCCTCGGGCGGCATGTCGCCGATTTCGTCAAGGAACAAGGTGCCGCCCTCGGCCTGCTCGAAACGACCGGGATAGCGCTGGGTGGCACCGGTGAAGGCGCCCTTTTCGTGGCCGAACAGCTCGCTTTCGATCAACTCGCGCGGGATCGCCGCCATGTTGATGGCGACGAACGGCCCATTGCGCCGCTTGCCGTAATCGTGCAGCGCCCGGGCAACCAGTTCCTTGCCGGTTCCCGATTCGCCGGCGATCATCACCGTCAAATCGGTTCCCATCAGCCTTGCCAGGGTGCGGTAAATCTCCTGCATTGCCGGTGACCGGCCGATAAGGGGAAGCTTTTCGCCTTCCTCGGCCGCCGGCACCGCCTCGGGCGCCGAACGCGGCGTCGACAACGCCCGCTGCACCACGCTCACCAGTTCCTTCAGGTCGAAGGGCTTGGGCAGATACTCGAAGGCGCCGCGCTGGGTGGCCTTGACCGCAGTCAGCAGGGTGTTCTGCGCGCTCATTACGATGATGCGCATGTCGGGCCGGATCTTCTTGATGCGCGGCAGCAGGTCGAGCCCGCTTTCGTCGGGCATCACCACGTCGGTGATCACCAGATCGCCCTCGCCCTCCGACACCCAGCGCCACAGCGTCGAGGCGTTGCCGGTGGTGCGCACCTCGTAGCCGGCGCGCCCCAGCGCCTGGGCGAGAACGGTCCTGATGCCGCGGTCGTCGTCGGCAACCAGGATGGTGGCAAGGCTAGTCATGGCGGTCAGGATTCATCCCCTTCCTGAATCATCGGCAGCAGGACGCGAAAGACGGTGCGCCGTGGTTGACTGTCGAACTCGATGATGCCGCCGTGATCGCCGACGATCTTCGCCACCAGGGCCAGCCCCAAACCGGTCCCCGACGGTTTGGTGGTGACGAAGGCGTCGAACATATGCGGCCGGAGATCGTCCGGAATCCCCGGCCCGTTATCCTGCACGGTGACCACCAGCGGCAGATGGCGGCGGGCGTCGCTGCTGGCCAAGGCCAGACGGACGCCATGCTGATAGGCGGTCGACAGCACGATCTCGCCGTTTTCCAGCGGCGCCGCTTCGGCGGCGTTCTTGACCAGATTGAGGAACACCTGGATCAACTGATCGCGGTTGCCGAACACCGGCGGCAGCGACGGGTCGTAGCTTTCGACAAAGCGGATATGGCGGCCGAAGCCGTTCTCGGCAATGCGCCGCACATGCTCCATCACCTGATGGATGTTGACCGGACCACGCTCGATCGGCCGCTTGTCCGAGAACACCTCCATGCGGTCGACCAGGGCGACGATGCGGTCGGCCTCGTCGACGATCAGGCGGGTCAGCACCCGGTCCTCCTCGCCGGCGCTCTGCTCCAGCAACTGGGCGGCGCCACGGATGCCGGACAGCGGATTCTTGACCTCGTGCGCCAGCATGGCGGCCATGGCGGTGACCGAGCGGGCGGCGTTGCGGCTGAATTGATGGGCGCCGATCTTCAGCGCGATCGACTGTTCGTGCAGCGTCAGCACCACGTTGCCGGGCAACTCGACCATCGGCGCCGCCTGTACGGTGAGGATGCGGTGACCGGTTTTTGGGGTGTCGACCGAGATGCCATGTTCCGAAACCACGATCGATTCGTCGCGGGCCTGGGCCACCAGGGCGAGAATCGGGCTGTCGACGGGCAAAAGTTCGGTGGCCGACTGGCCGACCAGATAATGAACGCCCGAAGCGAACAACTGCTCGGCGGCGCCATTGACGTATTGGACGACGTTATCGGCGTCCACCACCAACACCGCCGAGGTCAGAGCCCCCAGCACCACGGTGGGATCGAGGGTGGGAGCGGCCGGGGGGCGGCGGCGCAGCAAGGGCGTGAGCTTGGACATCAGGCGGCGACCTTGTCGAGAAGCGGCTGGATGTAGGCCTCGACCGCGCGCCGGACCGCCTCGGCGTCATGCATACGGTTGATCGCCGAGCGGAACTCGGCCGATCCGGGCAACCCCTTGGAATACCAGGCGATATGCTTCCGGGCCAGACGCACGCCCGTTTCGTGGCCGTAATGGCTCAGCATGTCTTCGTAGTGGCCGAGCATGATTTCGACCCGGCGAAGCAGCGGCGGATCGGCGCGACGCTCGCCGGTGGCGAGATAATGGGCGACCTGGCCCGGCAGCCAGGGACGGCCGTAGCTGGCGCGCCCGATCATGACACCGTCGGCGCCGGATTCGGTCAGGGCGCGATCGGCGTCGTCGCAGCTTTCGATGTCCCCATTGACGATCACCGGAATCGACACCGCCCGCTTCACCTCGGCGACGAAGGCCCAATCGGCCCGCCCGCTGTAGAATTGCTGGCGGGTGCGGCCGTGCACGGTGACCATGCGGATACCGCTTTCCTCGGCGATTTTAGCCAGCCTCGGCGCATTCAGGCGCGAATGGTCCCAGCCCATGCGCATTTTCAGCGTCACCGGCAAATCCACCGCCTTGACCGTGGCCTCCATCAGCCGACCGGCCAGCACCTCGTCCTTCATCAGGGCCGAGCCGGACTCGCCCTTCACCGCCACCTTCTTGACCGGGCAGCCCATGTTGATGTCGATGATCGCCGCGCCCAGGTCCTGGTTCAGCTTGGCCGCCTCGGCCATCGCCGTCGGCTCGCAGCCGGCCAGTTGCACCGACAGCGGCGCCTCCTCGGCCGAGCCCCGGGCCATCATCATGGTCTGGCGATTCTGGCGGATCATCGCCTGGCTGGCGATCATCTCGGACACCACCAGTCCCGCCCCCATCCCCTTCACCAGACGACGGAAGGGCATATCGGTGACGCCCGACATGGGCGCCAGGATGACCGGATTGATGAGTTCAACCCCACCGATGGCGAGAGGTTTACGAATTAGGCTGTTCATGGGTGCGTATTTATTATGCAGTTGCCGAATTTAGCAACAGCAAATCCCCGGTTTCGCCGCTAGAGAAGGATTTGCGTGACGAATTTGACACCGGGCGACGCCAACATGACTAGAAGATAGGCGATCAGGACCACTCTGGCGGCAACGCGACCGCGAACGCCGCAGACCCGATGCCCCAGCAGCAGGGCGCCGATCAGCAGAAAGGCGGCGACCGACAGCAGCGTTTTGTGGTCGAGGCGCAGCAGAGCGCCGCTTTGAAAATACTGGATCGCCATGCCGCTGGCCAAACCCAGGGCCAGCACCGCTTCGGAGGCCTCGAGCAACCGGCCGGCCAGCCGCTCGCCGTCGGCTACGCTGGGCAACAGCGCGGTCAGCGCCGTCGGCCGCTTGGCCTTTAAGGCGTTCTCTTGCAGGAAGACCGCCAGCGAGGAAACGGCGGCGAGGGTCAGCAAGGCGAAAATCGACACCGCCACGACGATGTGCAGATCGACCCAGACGGCGGGGGCGCCGCCGACAAGCGGTCGCGCCTCCCCCACGGCCACCGAGGCGATCAGCCCAAGCAGCGCCAGATAGGGCATCAGCAACGGCGCCAGGCGCCAGCCTTGGCGAGTGGCGCCGGCCAGCGGCAGGAACAGGCCGGCGCTGGCGGCGACGATCACCCATAGCGAGGTGCCGAACTGGGTGTGCCAGCCGCCCAGCAGCAATTCGCCGGCCCAGGCCGACGGCGCGATCGCCGCCACCAGGGTCGAAGCCCAGAAGGCGGCGTCGCGGCCGGCGCCCTTGCGCAAGGGAATAAGCGCGGCGGGAAGAAGAGCGGCCAGGGCAAAGCCGTTGAGGATCAAAGATGAGGCCATGATGGCGGGGAATATAGCATCCTTTGGGCGTCGGGAAAGCTCTCTCCCCTTGGCAAGCGCCGCCGACATGCCTAGGCTCCATCCCGCCAGTTCAGGGAGCGAGACGATGGCGAAGTGTGTGGCGTTGGTGGTTGCGGCCGGTCGGGGACGTCGTTTCGGCGGCGACGTACCCAAGCAGTATCTCGATCTGGCCGGCCGACCGGTGCTTCGGCACAGCCTTGCCGCCTATGCCACCAACCCGCAGGTCGACGCGGTACGCACGGTGATCCACGGCGACGATCGCCAGTTGTTCGACGCCGCCGCCGCCGGGCTCGGCGTCCTTGATCCGGTTCCGGGCGGCAACAGCCGGCAGGATTCGGTGCGCCTCGGCCTGGAAAGCCTTGCGCCTTTGGCGCCCGACATCGTGCTGATCCACGATGGCGCCCGCCCCTTCATCGATGCCGGCACCATCGGCCGGGTAATCGCCGCGCTCGAACGCCATCCGGGCGCCATCCCGGCGGTGCCGGTGGCCGATACCCTGAAGCGCGAAGGCGATGGCGGGCTGATCGACGGTACCGTCGACCGTGCCGGCCTGTGGCGGGCGCAAACCCCGCAGGGTTTTCGTTTCGGTGAGATTCTCGCCGCCCATCGCGCCGTCGTCGGCGAGGAGTTGACCGACGACGCCGCCGTGCTCGAGCGCGCCGGCGGTTCGGTCGCGCTGGTCCTGGGCGACGAGGGCAACGTCAAGATCACCACCACCGCCGATCTGGAACGGGCGCGCCGCGCCTTCGACGGTCCCGGCGAATTCCGGACCGGCAACGGTTACGACGTCCACCGCTTCACCACCGGCTCGGGGCTGTGGCTGTGCGGGGTGCAGGTCCCGCATGACGCCGCGCTGGAAGGCCATTCCGATGCCGACGTGGCGCTGCACGCCGCCACCGACGCCTTGCTCGGGGCCATTGCCGCCGGCGACATCGGCCGCCACTTTCCGCCCTCGGACCCCCGTTGGAAGGGGGCCGCGTCGCACCAGTTCCTGACTCATGCCGCCCGGCTGGTATCCGGCCTGGGCGGGCGGGTCGTTCACCTCGACGTCACCATCGTCTGCGAGCGCCCCAAGGTGGGCCCCCACCGCGCCGCCATGCAGGCGCGCATGGCGGAATTGCTGGCGCTGCGCCAGGACCGAATCAGCGTCAAGGCGACCACCACCGAACGGCTGGGCTTTACCGGGCGCGGCGAGGGTATCGCCGCCCAGGCCACCGCCACGGTTTGGCTTCCGCGTTAACAGAGTCTGTTAACGCGCTGTTTTAACGTCAATAACGGTTTCCGCCTTGATCCAGTCAAGGAAGGCCGGGTTGCCGCCGACCACCGGCATTGCAACGACGCAGGGACAGGAATAGCTGTGCAATTCGCCCACCCTGGCGGTCACCGCCTCGACCAGATCGGCGCGGGTCTTGGCGATCAGCGCCACCTCGGGCTCTTGCTGGACGGCACCGTCCCACCAATAGATCGAGGTGATTTCCGGGAGGATGTTGGCGCAGGCGACCAACCGTTCACCGACCAGAGTCCGCGCCAGTTCGATGGCCTGATCGCGCGATGCGGCGGTGACGTAGATCAGCCGGATATCGTCCATGCTCCCCTCCCCGCTTGGGAATTCGATGCTGCGGCGGCACGATTCCCACCGCACGCCAACTGCTTAGGGAGTTAGGCGCCAGCCGTCAAGCGCCCTCTCCACCACATCCGCCGCCTCGGCAATGCCGGTCGGCAGCGCCGGTGGCCTTATCGGGCGGGCCAACACCGCGTCGATCAACGCCCCCAGGTCCGGATCGAAAAGCCTTTTGGCATCAATCCCTTGACACCGTGTATGAGCGTCCAGCCAGCGGTCGAGATTTGGCGATTCGGGCCAGTCGGGCCGCTCGACGAAAATCATCGGCGTCCCCGCCAACCCGGCCTCGGTGAAGGTGCCATAACCGACCTTGCCGATCACCAGGTCGACCGACGAGATCAGGTCGGTAAAGGGAATACCTCCATCCTCCCAGCGCCGCAGATCGGCGCGATCGGGTACCGGCAAGGTGCTCAGCCATACCCATCCGGGCAGCCGGGGAAAACGCGAGAGCGCCAGGTCGTGGTCGATTCCGCCAAAAGCGATCAGGCCGATCCGGGTCCCCACCGCCGCCTGCAACCGCATCCGCAGTTCAGCCCCGCGATCCGCCCCGCGCCTGGCCACCGGGCCGATATTGATCAGGTTGGGAAGCGTCATCTCCATCGCCGGAGTGCAGCGCAGAAAGGCCTTGGCGCCGACATAGGCTTCGCGCATCTGCGCGACGATGCCGTCGACGCCGTCCAGGCCCGCCAACATCGCCGCCGCCATGTCGGCCCAATTCAGCGACGACATCGCCACCACCGGCACCCCCGCTCGCGCCGCCGCCGCCACCGTAACGTAGGGAACATTGGCCAAGACCGCGTCGGGCCGCGCGGCGGCGATCCGTTCCGCCTCGGCTTCGACCACCTTGGGCCAATCGGCATGCAGGGACAGATACCCGCCAAGGCTGGCCTCGCGGTCCACTTGTGTCGCCGAGGCCATGCAAAAGCCGAAATCGGGGATCTCGGGGACATGGTGGAAATCGTCGCCATAGCGGGTCGCCAGGAATTCCCGCCCCAATCCGGTCTGAATGGTCAGGCGTAGGTTGGGGCGGCGGCGGCGCAATTCCGCTACCACCGGCGCCGTCATCACCGCGTGGCCGTAACCGTGGGGCGACAAGGCCAGCCACAGATGCGACCCGTCCGAGGCGGTCATGGAGAGGCATTCCCAATCTGCTGCGGCAACCGGCATACCCGCTGCCCGATATGTCCCAATTCATGCGACAGGGCGGGATCACACCAGATGCGCATGCCGGCGGCGCGGACCTGGTCGCAGAACAGATAATCCTCGCCGAGAATGTCGCCAGTGGCCGGGTCGATGCCGAAGCGGAAATAGGGCTTGGCCAGCCGCGCGAACACCGCCATGCGGATCAACAGGCAACCGGTCGGCATCCGCGCCATTTCAAGCAGCCCGGCGGGGCCGTCGGTCGGCTGGGGCATTACCGCCGTCCCCAGGGCCGAAAACGGCTCGACCCGTTTGGCATAGGTGGCGCCCACCACGTCCAGGTCGTGGGCGAGAAGGCGCCGCAAGGCGTTTCGGGGAAATATCATGTCGCTGTCGACGAACAGCAGAAAATCGACCTCGGCCCGCAGGGCGCCGGCGACCCCACTGTTGCGCCCCTCTGCGACGATGGATGACTTGTTGCTGAAGACCGTGACCGGCAGATCACCGCAATCGTGGCACATCCCGGCCAACGACAGCGCGAAGTCGGCATGCACCATGTCCCCGGACGGGACGGCGATCCCCACGCGGGGAGCAATCGCTTTCATCTGACCCCCTCGGCTGTCGACGCGAAGCGCGCGCCAAGGATAATAGTGCGGGAGCCGCCGGCGGCAAAAGAAAACGCCGCCCGGAGGGCGGCGGATTTCTTTGGAAAAATGGTCGGAGCGACAGGATTCGAACCTGCGACCCCCAGTCCCCCAGACTGATGCGCTACCGGGCTGCGCTACGCTCCGACCGTCCGACGGCGGGCCGCCGGAAGAGGCGCGACTATACTGATGCCGCCACAGCGGTGCAACCCCTCTTGCGGGCCTTTTATCGCTCGTGGAAGGATTGCTGCACCGACGAGAAAATCGGCTTCAGCATGTACTGCAACAGCGTCTTGTCGCCGGTGATGATCTCGGCGTTGACGGTCATGCCGGGCGTGATCGGGAGACGGCCGGGCTCGGACCCGATATAGTCCTTGTCGAGCGAAACCGAGGCCTTGAAGTACGGCTGCCCCTTTTCATCGACGAAATTCGAGGCCGAAATGTTTTGCAGCGTCCCCATCGCCGCGCCGTAACGGGCGAAGTCGTAGGTGGTTACCTTGACCTTGACCCGCTGGCCCACTTTCAAATGGCCGACGTCGCGGGTGGCGACCTTGGCGTCGACCTTCATCTCGCGGTCGACCGGCACCACCTCGCAGACCAGGCCGCCGGGCTGGATAACCGCCCCGGTGTTGTGGACGGCAAGGCCCTTGACGTAACCACGGACCGGCGAGGTCACCATCAGGCGGCCGACACGGTCTTCCAGACGGCCGATGCTCTCTTGAACCTGGGCCAGTTCGGCGATTACCGTCCCCAGTTCGTCCATCGAGGTCTTGCGCACGGTGGATAATTGGTCGATCAGGCGGTTCTGCGTTTCGACCAGCGCTTCGCGGGCGGTCACCGCCTGGCCGATGATGCGCGCCAGTTCGCCGCGCATACGGGCCAACTCGCGCTTGGAATCCAGGTATTGCACCCGGGTAACGAGGTGCTGGTTGACCAAGTCCTCGCGCATCCGAGTGGTTTCGGCAAGGGCCTCGACCTGCTCGCTCAGCGTCTTTTGCTGCTGTTCGAGCAGCGCCAAATCGGATTTCTTCTGTTCGATCTGAGAGGCGATGACGGTTCGGGCGTTGTCCGATGCCAGCGACTGAGTCTGATAAATCGCCTGGTTGTCGGCGATCAGGCGCTCATAGCCCGCCCCCACCCCACTGAAATCAGGCTTGCGCCCCTCGGAAAAGGCGCGCAGCCGTTCGGCTTTCAGCAACAGGGCGGCCTCACGGGCGCGCGTCTGCTCCAATTCGCCCAGAGCCGCGGCGGGCGACAGCTTGACCAGTATCTGGCCGGCCTCGACCAGTTCGCCCTCCTTGACCATGATCTCGAGGATCTGGCCGCCTTCAAGGTGCTGGACGGATACCACCGATCCGGCCGGCACCACCTGCCCCTCGGCCGAGGCGACCTCGTCGACGCGAGTCAGCGCCGCCCACAGGATGAAGGCCAGGCAGGCCATGCTGGCCATGAACAGGGTGAAGCGGACCAGCGGCGCGGTGCCGCTTTCCTCCAGTTGGATCGCCTGAGCCAGATGCCGGGCCTGACGGCTGGACTGCTTCACCAGCGGTTTGCCGGCGCCGCCGACCGCTGGCGTTTGCGGCTTTTGCGGAACGTTGGTGAGGCTTTGGCTGGTCATGTCAGATCAAATCCGGAGGAATGCGGGCCCGCACCTCGTCCGCCGGCCCGCCGAGACGGAGGTAGCCGGCTTCGAAGACCAGGATGCGGTCGGCAATCTTAAGGTGGCTGGGACGATGGGTCACCATCATGATGGTGGACTGGCCGCGCAACGTCTCGACCGCCTGCATGAAGGTCCGGTCGCCTTCGAAATCGAGGCCGTTGACCGGTTCGTCGAACAGGATGATCGGACTGCGCTTGAGATAGGCGCGCGACAGCGACAGCTTCTGCACGAAACTGGCGGCGAGATGGTCGGTCGAACTGTCGCCGACGCGGGTGTCGAGTCCCTTGGGCATCGACATGATCTCGTCCCAGACGTCGGCCAGTTCGCAGGCCCAGCGGATGTCGGCGTCGGTGGCGGTGGGATTGGCCAGCCGCAGGTTCTGAGCGATCGAGCCGAAGAACAGGTTGCACACTTGCGGCACGTAGGCGATGGCGTGGCGCAGTTCGATCGGGTCGATCTGCCGGATGTCGGTATTGTCGATGCGAATCGAACCGGCCTGCGCCGAGTAAAGCCCGAGCAGCAGCTTCAGCACGGTGGATTTTCCCGAGCCGTTGCGGCCGGTGATGGTCACCACCTCGCCCGGCAGCGCTTCGAACGAGACGCCGACCAGCGCCGGATCGGTATCGTTGGAATACCGCAACGAAACGCGCTGGAATTCAATGCGCCCCTTGACGTTGCGCAGCGGCGAAACCACCGCTTTGGGGTCACGCTCGGGCTTCAACGTCATCAGGCCGTCGATCTGGCGGATCGAACTGCGCACCAACTCGACCCGCTGCAGCAAGGTGATGCCGGTCTGCATCGGCGACAGCACGCGCCACACCAGCATCATCGCGGCGATCAGATTGCCCATGGTCATGTTGCCGTCGATGACGCCGAGCACGCCGACGGCGATGGTGACCATGCCCGAAGTCACAATCAGGATGTTGCCGAGCGTGGTGACCAATTGGGTGTACATGCCGACCTGAAAACCGCCCAGCGCCGCTCGCGCCGACATATCCCGGTAGCGCTGCATGAACACCTTGTCGCCGCTGCACAGCTTCAGCGCCCGCATCTTGCCCAGCGTCTCGATCAGGAATTCCTGGCGCCGAGCGCCGGCCCTGGACGAAATGGCGACGTTCTTTCTGACCGTCGGCATCACCAGCCAGCCCAGCACGATGAACCCGAGCGTGCCGATCACCGGCACCAGCGCCAACACACCGCCCAGCAAAAAGATGATCAGGAAGTAGAGCACGGCGAAGGGCAGTTCCATCATCACCGTCGCCAGCGGCCCGGTGAAGAATTCACGCACCGACTCGAAATCCTTCACCCGCGCCACCTGGGCGCCGATGGTCGCCCGCTCGGTAAAACCGGGCGGCAGCGACAGGATGTGCTGGAGGATGTTGTTGCCGAGGATGTTGTCCAACCGGGCGCCGATGAAGGCCAGGATGCGGGCCCGAATGGTGCGAAGCACGGTGTCGGCGCCCAGGGCGAAGGCAACGCCGATGCTGAACGAGACCAGCATCGACACCGATCCGGTCGAAATCACCTTGTCATAGATCGACATCACGAACAGCGGCGTCGACAGCGACACCAGATTCAACAGCAAGGTAACGAAAAACGCCTGCCAGAACAATGGTTTGAACCGATCTATGACGGTTCTGAACCAGCCGGACCGGTTGGCGCTGGCGTCGACCGCCAGCGGCGAGAACAGATAGGCGGTGCCCTTGATGTCGGGGTTTTCCAACTGTGCGGGCAGCCCCGCGCCGCCATCGAAGACCTCGACGCAACCATCGGCGCCGACGGCGGTGACCACCATTGCCGACCCGATATCGGGCAGAAACAGGCAGGGCGCCAGCCGTGGATCGAGTTCGGCCAGACGCAGGCGTTCGGGGCGGCTCGAAAAATTGAGCGTCGCCATGACGTTCCGAAGCCCGGTCAGGTCCAGGTCGTTGGCGAAATGCGGCAACGCCTCGGCGACGTTACGGGGATTGCCCTTCCATCCCAGCGCCTTCAACAGCGGCAACAGGCAGGCGGCAAGGTCGGAGGCGGCGGAGAAGCCGCCCAGCGCCGTCTGCTGAAGCCGCTGCTGGTACTGCTCGGCCGCCTGATTGACGGGGGCTTTCATCACGGCGCTTTGCGTCATGCCGCGCCTCCCGCGGGCACCGCGGCCCCCAGGCCGAAGGACGATGGCCCCTCGCCGCGCGGCGGCCGCGGGGTCAGGACGCCGTCCTCAAGGTCGAAGACGCGGTCGGCCAACTTCAGCAGCGACGGGCGGTGGGTGACCAGCACCAACGTGCGTCTGCCCTTGGCCCGCTCCAGCCACACGCGCAGGAAGTTGTCGCCGGTGCCGTCGACCGCCGTATTGGCCTCGTCGAACAGGACATAACGTGGATTGTCGACCAGGGCGCGCGTGATGGCGATCCGTTGCTTGATGCCGCGCGGCAGCGAATCGTAGGCACCGTCGCCAACCTGGGTGTCGAAGCCATAGGCCATGGTCGCCACCACTTCGTCGAGACCGAGCAGCGCGGCGGTTTCGATCGCCACCTCCTCGAGCTTGGGACGGAACATCGTCAGATTCTGCAAAATGGTGCCCTGAAACAGCACACCCGATTGCGGCAGATGGGCGATCTGCGAACGGACGGTGGGCGGATCGAACTTGGTGATGTCCATGCCGTCGATCAAGACGTGGCCGCTGGTGGGGCGCAACGCCCCATGCATCAGCGCCAGCAGGGTGCTCTTTCCGCTGCCGTTGCCGCCGGCGATGCCGATGCACTCGCCTTCGGCGATGTCGATGCTGACATCCTTGATCACCATCGGCAGGTTGTGACCGAAGCGGAAGTTGGCGTTGACAAGGGTCATCCGCCCCTGGGCGGGGGGCAGCGACGGCAGGCCGGGGACCGTTTCCGCCGGCAACGCGAACAACTCCTCAATGCGGGTACGGGCCAACACGAAGGTCTGGAACCGGGTCCAGACGCTGAGCGCCTTTTGCAGGGGCGCCATGGCCCGACCCGACAACATCGAGCAGGCGGCCAGACCGCCCGTGGTCATGTCGCCATTGATGACGACCAGACTGCCGAGCGCCGCCACCGCGATCATCGTCGCTTGGCTGAAGAACGACGACACGCCGAGGGCCCCGGCGCTTTCCAGCGCGACATCGTAATTGCCCTGGGCGCAGGCCTCCTGAAGGCGCTCGTAGCGGCGCGCCATCTGCTGCTCCATCGACATCGCCTTGACGCTATGGATGCCGCCCAGCAATTCGATCAGGAAACTGAAACGGCGGTCGTCGGCGACCATGCGGCGGTGAATGGCGCCCCTCAGCTTATGCCCGACCTTGAGGGCGACCACCGAGAACGCCACCAGCAGCAGGATCGGCACCAGGATCAGCCAGCCGCCGAGAAAGCCGACCAGGGCCAGATAGACGACGGCGAAAGGCAGGTCCAGCATCGACAGCAGTGCCTGGCCGGCATAGAAGTCGCGCACCGTGCCCAGCGAATTCATGCGGTCCAGATGGATGCCGGATCCCTCCTTCTCGAATTCGTGCAGGCTGCTCATCAACATGCGCTGCAGGCCGAAGCAGGCGGCGCGATGCTCGAACTTGGCGCCAACCCAGCTGGTGACGTAGGCGCGGCAGTAATTGAGAATGGATTCCAGCAGCAGCGCGCCCATGACGCCGCCCAGTAACAGGACCATGGTGCCGGTGGACTTGTTGGGCAGGATGCGGTCATAGACCTGCAGCAGCGACATCGGCAGCACAAGGCCCAGCAGATTGAGAAACAGTGACGACACCAGCAGGTCGAACATGTTCGACTGCAGCGTCGACAGCTTCCTCAAGCTGACCCTGGTTTCGGAATTCGTTTCGTCGGCCGGCTGCGTCGCTGCCGTCATTCGTCCTTCTGCCCCCCGAAGACGGCCCCCGCGCCCGCCCGCCCGAGTTCCGGCCACCCCTGTCGGAATGTATGATACAAGTGGTTAACGGAACCTTCCAGACTGGCGTATGGTCATATTGTCGCCGTATGATGCCGCCCCTTGATATCCTTGGCTTCCGGAACGCACAGCGATGGCCGACCCCACCTCTCCGACGGTGCCGCTGATCCCGTCCATCCTGGAACGGCTGGTGGCCTTTGATACGACCAGCCGGCAATCGAATCTCGCCCTCATCAACCATTGCGCCAACTTGTTGTCCGACCTGGGCGCCCGTCTTCGCCTGACCCATGACGATGACGGCCGCAAGGCCAATCTCTTCGCCAGCCTGGGGCCCGAGGATCGGCCGGGAATCATCCTTTCCGGCCATACCGACGTGGTCCCGGTCGATGGTCAGGAATGGTCGAGCGACCCGTTTCGGATGGTCGAGCGCGACGGCAAGCTGTTCGGGCGCGGCACCACCGACATGAAGGGGTTTCTCGCCGCCTGCCTGGCCATGGCGCCGGAATTCGCCGCCGCGCGGTTGGAGGTGCCGATCCATTTCGCCCTTTCCTATGACGAGGAAACCGGCTGCATCGGGGTGCGGCGCCTGATCGCCGACCTCGTCAACCTGCCGGTGCCGCCGCGACTTTGCATCGTCGGCGAGCCGACCGAGATGCGAGTGGTGGTCGGCCACAAGGGCAAGAAAAGCGTCCGCTGCTCGGTCCACGGCAAGGAATGCCATTCGGCGATGAACGACAAAGGCGTCAACGCCGTCGAAATCGCCGCCGAAATGATCACCTTTTTGCGGGCGATGCAGCGCCGCATCCGCGCCCAGGGCCCCTTCGACCACGGCTACGACCCGCCCTACACCACCGTCCATACCGGCACGGTCCAGGGGGGCACGGCGCTCAACATCGTGCCGCGCGACTGCCGTTTCGACTTCGAGATTCGCAACCTTCCCGACCACGACCCCGAAAATCTGATGGCGGAATTCCGCAGCCTGGCCCAATCGCTGATCGCCGACATGATCGCCATCGACCCGGCCTGCGGCATCTACCTTGAGGAGGCCTTCACGGCGGGACTGTCGACGGCCGAGCATTCCGAGGTCGCCTTGCTGGCCCGGGAGCTATCTGGCGACGACCGCACCGCCAAGATCGCCTTCACCACCGAAGCCGGGCTGTTCCACGCCGCCACCATTCCCAGCGTCGTCTGTGGGCCGGGAAGCGTCGCCCAGGCCCATCGCCCCGACGAGTTCATCGAACTTGAACAACTCGCCCGCTGCGACGCCTTCCTCCGCCGCCTGCTCGACCGCTGCCGCCGGCCCTAGAAGGAAGCGGCCCTCGATGGGCGCTGGAGCCGCCCACGGTTTCATGCTTCTGACGGTAGGCGGCTAAGGCCGAACCTCGACGTAATTGGCGACCCGCTTGACGGCATGGCCGTCGCGGGCGCGGGCTAGCGCCTTGGTCGCCTCCTCCTGCGAACGGGCGCGGCCAAGCAGGTAGACCACCCCGAACGGATCGGCGGCGACGCGGAAATTGACGTCCGCCACCCCGGCCGTCCCCACCAGCCGCGCCTGGGCCTTGGTTCCCAGCGCCAGGGTGTCGCCCCAGTCGAGCAGGGATTTGCGCTTGGGATCGTCGGCGGCCAGGTAGACGACGTGCCAATACAGCTTGCGAACCCCGGTCACGGCGCGGACTTCGCGCTCGAAGCGGTCGTAAACCGCCTTGTCGTCGAAGATTCCGGTGACCAAAAGTCGCTGTTCGTAGATTTCGGTCGAAGCCTTGATGGTGCCGAGCTTGCCCATCGCCGCGTTGACCTTGACCACGATGGCGTTGTCCTTGGCGATGTCGCTGGTCGAACGCGCCTCGATCGCCCGGTCGATCAAAGTCTTCGGCGCGGTCAGCAGATCGGTCAGCTGGGCCGCCGCCGGGGCCGCCGCCAGCAACGCGGCGGCGATGATCGGTAGTATCCTGCGCATCATTTCGCTCCTGGCTCAGTTTCGCTTGAGGTGCTTGTGGACCGCCTGGCGGGAAATCCCCAATTGTTTGCCGATTTTGGCCAGCGACCAGTCCGGATGTTCGGTCTTCAACCGTCGCGCCATCTCCCGGGTGCCTCCGGCGGAGCGGCCGAATGACGCCGCCAAACGCCGCAAATCCTCCCGCACCACCGTGTAGCCCAGTCCGTCGTCGCCGCCACGCGCCACCCAAAAATCCAGGCGCGCCAGCAAGTCGGCGACATTGTCGGCCGGCAATTCCCGGCGCCACAAATCCTCGACGACGCGGTGACGCGCGGCGCAGGCGGTGGGCAGCACGGCGGCGCCGGGACCGCCCCCCAGCAACGCCAGTTCGTCGCGGCGGTCCTCCCAGGCCAGGCATTCAGCGCGGGCGTCGGTGACGCTCCGCGGCAACGGGCAAGCGGCGGTGACGGCGGTTCGCAACGCCTCGGGCAGCGGATGCCAGTGCACGCTCCAGCCCGCCAGCGGACCGAATTCGTCGCTTTCGGTATCGTCGGCAAGGGGGGCGGCGGCGGTGATGAACGTCCGCTCCAGCGGCGTCGGACGCCGCGCCGCCTCCTCGCCGCCATAGCGTTGGATGATCGCCGCCCGCGCCGCCTCGCCATTATCGGCGGCCTCGCGGCGGCGGCGAATAAGGCGTATCAGGGAAAACGGGTCCTCGGCCTCCTGGCGCCAGCGCAGCGAGGCCAGCGAACCTTCAAGCGGATCGGCGGCGTTGGCTTCGATGCGGTCGGCCAGCGCCTCAAGCCCGGTCTGATAGGCCCCCCAATGGGCGTCGCAATAGGCGCGGGCCCGCTCGAAAGCCTCGTCCTGTTGGGCGGGATCCTCCGATTCGTAGCGGCCCAGGATGGCTTCCAGCCGGTCCAGCGCCGCATCCTCGGGGTTCCTCCCCGTGGTCATCAGATCGATCAAGTCCATCGCCGCCGCCGCCCTTCTCCGTCAACGGTTTAGTTGACAGTGCTGCGGGAGGCCATCGTTGTCAACGTCGGCAATCCATCACTTGTAGAAGACCGACGAGGCTGACAAGATACGGTATTGCACCTATCTAGGCGATGAGAGATGCCGAGCGCTCGAGACGTCGAAGTCTTGCTGGTCGAAGACAATCCGGGCGACGCGCGGTTGGTCCACGAGGCTTTTGCCGAGTGGCATTTGGTCAACACCCTCCACCACGTCATCGACGGCGTCGAGGCCATGGCGTTCCTCCGGCGCGAGGGCAAGTACGCCACCGGTTACCGCCGGCCCGACCTGGTGCTGCTTGACCTTAATCTCCCCCGCAAGGATGGACGCCAGGTTCTGGCCGACATCAAGAACGACCCCGAGCTGCGCAAGATTCCCGTGGTGGCGTTGACCACTTCGTCGGCGCGTAGCGACATCGACGCCTGCTATCGGGCCGGCGCCAACGCCTATGTCACCAAGCCGCTGGACTTCAGCGAATTCCTCACCGCGCTCAGCGCCCTGCGGGTCTTCTGGTTCTCGGTGGTTACCCTGCCCGAGGATGATTCCTGAGCGGGCGCGCGCCCCTTTCTCAACCGATATATTAAGTTCAATATTACGCCGCAACGCATTGACGGCGCTGTATTTTTTTGCGCGCGCGACACGGCCGCCTCATCCATTGAATTAAATATATTTTGGCCCAGGCGGGCAGATTCGAAATAACGCCGAGCACAGTCAAGGACAGGCAAAAACACCAAAAGCAAAACACCTAGACATTGCGGTGAATATTTGCGATTTTAGACGCGTTACCACCGGGAATTTGGCGACCAAGCCGACGGAACGACGCCGATGAACATTCTTCGCACCCTTCTCGTCCTTGCGACATTTGGCGCGGCATGCGTTTGCGGCGCGTCATCGGTTTCGGCCGCCGACATCGACCGACCGCCGTCGGTCGAGCCCACCGCCTATACGGTTCATTTCGGCTTCGGCAAGACCGACATCAGCGCCTCCACCATGCAGATTCTGTGGGAGGCCGGCCACACCAACGCCGCCCTCGGCCGTGGCGTCATCCGCGTCACGGGGTATGCCGACGGCAAGGGCGCCGCCGCCGCCAATCAGAAGGTGTCGCTTCGGCGTGCCCAGGCGGTCGCCTCCCAATTGGCCAAGATTGGCCTTGATCCCGCCCGGATGGTGATTTCCGGTCTCGGCGCCAAGTCCGGCAATGGCAAAGCCGCCGATCGTCGGCGGGTTGAAATCGTCTTCGAGCCCGAGCCTCAGCCTCGCACCGGCGCTTCGCTGGCGCCCGACCACCGTGTTTCGGCCGCCGCCGCGATTGCCGTCACCGATGCGGTGGCCGCCGTCGGCGTCCCCCCGGGCTTGACCGCCCCGTCGCCGGCTGGCACCGTTGCCATCGGTTGCGACATGGATGCGTCGGTCAAGACCGTATGTGTCGGTCGTCCGCCCGTGCGTGCCGGTCCTTCGGCCCAAATCTGACGGAGTTTCCCCGATGAAGAAGTTGGCGGCCGCGTTCGGCACGGTCCTGCTGTTGGGCGCCTGCGCCACGCCTCTCGACATGATCGACATCATGGCGATCAAGGACAAGCCGACGCCAACCGCCGGAACCGCCTTTTCCCGCGCCCTGTTCGCCGAGTATCAGGCGCAGACCCGGATCGAATCCGATGGTCTGGGGCGCTGGAAGGACGCCGCCCGCTATGCCGCCAAGGGCTTGAAGGCCGCCGAGGGCAAGCCGCCGGCGCCCGAACTGGTGGTCAAGGTGACGCCCGCGGCCCCCAACCGCTGCTCCTATATGTGCGTGTCCAAGCCCGAGGAAACCGTCGATTGGCGCGTTCCCGAGGAACGGGCGGGCGAATTGGTCACCGCGCGCGAGCGCCTGATCGCCGCCCTCGATTCGGGCGCCCGCGACCGCGCCCCCGAGGCCGCCGCCCGCGCCCAGGTGATGTTCGATTGCTGGGTCGAGGAAGAGGTCGGCGGCCGCTCCGATTCGGAATGCCGCTCGAACTTCCTGACGGCGGAAAGTCGGCTGGGGCGCTGAACCCAACGGCGCCGATCAGCCGCCGATCGACGCCTTGATCTTGGCGACGGCGTCACGGGAATAGAAGCAGCAGACGCCCCTTTTGGCGGCCGGCTCAAGGCCCAGGTCCTTGATCGCCTTCTTCACCTTGCCATCCGACACGCCCAATTCCTTGGCGATGTTGCCGGGGCTCAGGTTGTCGGTGCTCGCATCGGCCATTATCGGAATCTCCAACTGGATTGGACTGAATACGCCAAGGGCCGCATCAGCTTGTGATGCGGCCCCTCGTGGCTTTGGTGTGCCCGCCGGGAAGGCAGCTTCGAAGCTACAAACCTAGCAATATCAACGCACTAACATCGACGTGCTGGCGCATTGTAGCCTAAGTTTGTAGCCTACGTCGAGGGGCGCCTTTTCCGCATCGGAAGCTCGCCCTTCATCATCTTCTTGGCAAAGCTCACCTGGAAGCGTTTGAACCCCTCGAAATCCCGCAAATCGACCCGATTGAACCTCACCCTCCCGCCCTCCTGTAGACAGGCGCTACGGAGTAAGCTCGGCTGATACTTTGGCGTCGGGCTGACAAACCACATGTAACCACCAAAAACAAACCTATAGTGCCTTTGCCAAAACAGCTTCATGTCATCAGGCTCAACAATGAACTGATCCACGTCAAGTTGACACGCACTATCATATATTGGGTGTATGAACGTCCGGTATTCGTGGCACGCGCCCGGCTCCCCGTTCAATACCCGGAGCCTCAGATCCTCGTAGTTAGGTCCCAGGTGGACCTTGGTGAAGAACGCATCCGATGACGCCGCAGCCCTCATCAGAAGCGCCATAGCGAACAGCTTCAGGCGGGGATAATTGACCCCTTCAATCAGCCACTCGTTTTCGCCCATCCGGGTCGACGTCAGTCCATCCCCTCTGGCGAACAAACCTGCATACTGATCATAGACACCCGTTCGGCCCTCACAGTCTCGGCACAGCATATGCTCCCAAATGCCCTTGCGCGGGCGTGCATCCCTCACCCCGTCCTTCACACTTATCCGGCGATACCTCCCATCGCCCTGGTACATAGGTGAGTAGAACGATTCAGGGATAATGTGCGACTTACAAAGAGCGGCAAATGCGCCGCAAAGTGCGCACTCGTCTTCTTTTTGCCGTGCCCGCTTTATATTCGACATGGGGGGAGATTCTAGCTTCATGACGGGCAAAAGAACAGACCTGCCATCGCCTCTGATTAGCTCTGCCCCCCGCCCTCACCGCTCCACGGGCGTCCATTGTTCAAGCTGGCAGCGCGGGTTAGCCGGGACCATCGTCCCGTTCTGCACCAGCACGGTTTTCAGCTTCCCATCCCGCTCCATCAGTGCCACCAGCGACGAATGGCGCATCCCGATCGCGGAGCCCTTCCAATCTAGCTGAAGCAGCACCGATGACGGCGCCTTAAAGGCTTTGGCGCCCGGCCACGGCTTCTGTACGGCCTTGGCGTCCAGGAAGCGGCCGGTGGGGTGGTAGCAGTGCAGGACGGTCTCTCCAG
>Ga0265327_10000774_pt1 | contig 49307 bp, 38 predicted proteins | sample 41621metaG_FD_202089 | JGI IMG/M metagenome (GOLD analysis project Ga0265327, IMG submission 202089) | Rhizosphere microbial communities from Carex aquatilis grown in University of Washington, Seatle, WA, United States - 4-16-21 metaG | ecosystem: Host-associated > Plants > Roots > Rhizosphere... | reverse complement strand
GTTCGACTCGCCGGTGCCGAAGTCGTCGATGGCCAGGCCGACCCCCATGGCGTGGATGCCGCTGAGGGCGTCCACCGTCTCCTGGTTGTTGCTCATGAGGAGGGTCTCGGTCACCTCGAGCACCAGCGACTCCGGACGGAGCCCCGAGTCGGCCAGGGCGTCGGCGATCGAGTCGAGCAGGGTCGGGTCGCTCAGCTGGTGGACCGACAGGTTCACGCTGATGTAGGCGTCCTCCGCGCCGGGCAGCTCCTTCTGCCAGCGGGCCATGGTGTGGCAGGCCTCGCGCAGGACCCAGCGGCCGAGCGAGAAGATGAGGTCGGTCTCCTCGGCGAAGGGCACGAACTCCATCGGGCCCAGCAGGCCCCGGGTCGGGTGGTTCCAACGCACTAGGGCCTCGAGGGCCACGATGTTGCCGTTCTCCACCGAGGCGATCGGCTGGTAGTGGACGACCAGCTCGTCGTGCTCGATGGAGTGGCGCAGGTCGTCGTAGATCTCGAGCCGGGCCACCGAGTTGACCCGCAGCGACTCGTCGAACACCTCGATGCGCGACCGGCCCTTGCCCTTGGCCTTGAACATGGCCGTGTCGGCCTGCTGGAGGATGTCCTGGGCGCTCTGGCGTCCCTGCTCCACGAAGGCCACACCGACGCTGCAGGTGACCACGACCGAGCGGCCGGTCGACAGCGTGAACGGGTCGTCGACCACGTTCGAGTAGTCGCGGGCCAGGGCCACGGCATGCTCCTCGTCGCGCACGGCGGGGCACAGCACCACGAACTCGTCGCCGCTGAACCGGCTGACCACGTCGCCCTTGCGGGCCGCCGTCTTGAAGCGGCGGGCCAGCTCGAGCAGCAGCTCGTCGCCGCTGGCGTGGCCGAAGGAGTCGTTGACGAGCTTGAAGCGGTCGAGGTCGATGAAGAGCACGGCCAGGTTGGTGTCGCTCTGCATCGACAGCAGCAGCTCGCGCTCGAGCTCGTCGTTGAAGAAGGAGCGGTTGCCCAGGCCGGTCAGCGAGTCGTGGTAGGCGAGCCAGTGCAGCTGGGCCTCGGCCGCCCGTCGGTCGGTGACGTCGGTGAAGGAGCACACGACCATGGGGGAGTCGGTCTGGCTGGCCCCGGACAGCAGCCGCGAGCTCATCGACAGCCACTGGCGGCGGCCCCGCTCGTCGGTCACGCCAATGATCACGCCGTCCTCGGACTCGCCGGTGGCCAGCGTCTTGACGTGGGGGAACATGGTCGGCGTGAGCGGGAAGCCCTCGGCCGAGGTGGCGATGGACTCCCCCGTGAAGAGGCGGTGCCCGTCGCCCGCGGCCAGGCGGTCGCCGAGGATGGACTGGGCCGCCTGGTTGTGGGCGCTCATGTGGCCGGCCTCGTCGAACAGGATGATGCCCTCGCTGAGCGAGGCCACCACGGCCTCGTAGCGCTCCTCGGCGGCGCGCCGCCCGGCCTCGGCCTGGCGGGCGTCGGTCAGCTCGGTGATCACCACCACCCAACCCGAGGGGAGGGTGTCGTCGTCCACCAGCGGGTCGATGGAGACGAGCACCTCGACGGTGGAGCCGTCCTTGCGGTGGTGGCTGCGCTGGCCCCGCTCGACCAGGGCGGCGCTGTCGGTGCGGTTGCCGGACACGACCGCCCCGATGGGCTTGCCGGCCACCTCCTGCTCGGTCCAGCCGTAGATGTTCTGGGCCGCCTCGTTCCAGGACTCGATGCTGCCGTCGGCGTCGATACCGATGATGGCGTCGGACACGTGGGCCACCAGGCTGGCCCGGTAGCGGGCGGCCGCCTCGGCGGCCCGCCGCTCGGACACGTCGCGCAGGATGGCCTGGTAGGCCGGCTTGCCGCCCCAGGTGGTGCGGATGCTGGTGAGCTCCATCACCGTGGTGGTGCCGTCGGGGGCGACGGCGCGGACCTCGCCGTGCTCGAAGAACTGGCCGGGCTCGGTCAGCTGGGCCAGCCGCTCGACCATGCCGTTGATGTCGTCGGGGTGGACGTAGTTGGTGACCGGCTCGCCGTAGTAGTCCCACATCGAGTTGGCCTTGAACAGCTTGACGCCGGCCCGGTTGCCGTAGACGAGCAGGCCGTCCTGGTGGACGATGACCACGTCGGGGGAGACCTCGGACAGCAGCCGGTAGCGGTCGACGAGCTCACTGAGCTCCGACTCGAACTTCTGCTGGGCGGTGACGTCGATGACCACGCCGCCGTAGAGCGACGTGCGGCGGGGGTCGTCGCCGTCGGGCAGGGGGGAGGCCCGGATGACGGCCACCCGGGTGGTGCCGTCCGGGCACGTCACGGTGAAGTGGAGGTCGAAGTCGGCGGCCGGCACGCCCGCCCGGATGGGGGTGAGGATGGGGGCGAGCAGCTCGGCGCCGATGTCGGTCGGGGCGCCGAAGTCGGCCGGCGGGCGGGCCACCTCGGGCTCGTCCTCGTCGGACCCCGCCACCACCGAGAAGCCGCGGATCCCGACGGGAAAGCCGAAGAGCTCCTCGATGGGGGACGACCAGGTCACGGCGTCCTTGGCCGGGTCGTAGACCCAGGTGACGGTGGGCAGGCCGTCGCCCGTGAGGTCGATGGTCTGCGAGATCTCGACGGCCCGCTCCAGGAACGGGGTGCTGTCGATGTCGACACGGTCGAACGAGACCGTCCGGCGACCGCCGTCGAATTCGCTCGTGGTGACCATAGGCCCTAGATATCGGCGGTCCGCCGGTCAATCTTTAGCCTTTGCCACAGGTGGCGCGCGGGGCGCGCCTCCAGCTCAGGTGGAGGGTTCCCCCAGCACGATGGCGGTGTTGTAGCCGCCCATCCCGATCGACGACTTGATCATCGGACCTGGCTGCCTGGCCGTCAGTCCGTCGACCAGCCGGGGGTGCCCCGGTGCGACCTGGGGTGGCGCCGGGACGAAGCCCGTCTGGTAGGCGTAGAGGGTGGCCATGATCTCGACGGCCGCCCCGGCCGCCTGGCAGTGCCCGACCAGCGGCTTGATGGAGAAGATGCCCGCCGCCTCGGGGAAGAGGCGGTCCAGCATGATGCCCTCGGCCGCGTCGCACTGGGCCGTGCCGGGGCCGTGGGCGTTCATGTAGGCCACCTCGGAGGCGTCGACCCCGGAGGCGGTCAGCGCCTCGCGGTAGCAGCGCTCGAGCTCGGCCATGTCGGGGGCCACGGCCACGAGGTTGAAGGCGTCCATGGTCATGGCCCCGCCGAGCACGTGCGCGTAGGCGCCGGCGTCCTGCGAGGAGAGCACCATGGCCACCGCCGCCTCGCCCCCGACGAAGCCGCGGCTGCCCTCTTGGAAGGGACGGCAGCCGTCGAAGGGCGGCGAGTCGAGCACGGCCACGCCCAGGTCCTTGAAGCGGCGCAGGTTGATCGGGATGCCCGACAGGTCGGTGGCGAGGACGACGACGTCGGTGCAGATGCCGGCGTCGAGCCACGACTTGGCGGTGAACATGCCGGCGTTGGCCGAGGCGCACATGGCCGACACCGACATGGTGGGGCCGTGGAAGTCGTTCTCCTTCATCAGCTGCGAGATCACGGTGGAGGGCAGCATGTTGACCCAGCGCTTCACCCGGACCCGCTCGGGGGCCTCGTGGTAGTACTCGCTCCACTGCTCCACGTCGCCCAGCACGATGGAGTGGACGACGCCGACGACCCGGCCCGGCTTCCAGCCCCGGTCGGTGGCGTCGGTGATGGCCTCACGGGCGGCGAACCGGAGGGCCTGCATGTAGCGGCTCGGTCCGTCGCGGCGGTCGCCCTCGTCGGTGATGGTCGAGATCCACGCCTCGCCACCGTCGACGAAGCCGTCGAGTCCGGTGGTCAGGCGCACGGCGCTCTCCCCCAGGAGGAAGCCGTCCCACACGTGCTTGCGGCCCCAGCCGTAACCGGTCACGGCGCCGACGCCGGTGATCGATGCGGGCGCGTTCCGTCGGCCCGGCTGTTCCGTCGTTCCCGGCAAGGCACTTCCCGACACCGCAACTCCCTTCCGGCTGCCCCGACCACCCGGTGACGACGCCCTCCGCTCCGGTCGGGACCGCCTCCGGCGGTCCGTCCCGTCCGATCGGCGTCGTCGTCGGGAACACGATTATCGCCCACTTGTTCAGGCCGCACAATGGGCAATTTGTCCGTCGGCCGGACACGTCACGCCGCGCGACGGCGCCGTCGCGCGGCGCGTTCCGGCGCGTTCCGGCGCGTGACGGCGCACCACGTGGGACGGTCACGGACGACGGGAGGGGATGACGCCGTGCGACGGGGGACGGGGGACCGTCGCCGGGCGCGACGGCGTCGGACCGGTCGGCTCAGACGCCGAGTCGACCGAGGACCGCGTCGGCCTCGTCGACGATGCGGGTGACGAGCTCGGCCACGGTCGGGAGCTCGTCGATGGCCCCCACCACCTGGCCGGTCGGCAGCACCCCGACGTCGGTGCGACCGTCGACCAGCGCCGCCTTCGTCATCATGGGGGCGTTGGCCGCCATCACCACCTGGGGCCACGACAGCTCGTTGCCCTTCTTCATGGCCGCGCCCTCGCGGGCCAGGGCGACCAGGGTGGTGTCGGTCTCCCGACGGAAGGCGTGGGCGTTGGCCAGCGCCCGCGGCAGCGACCGCAGCCAGCCGGAGCGTTCGAGGTGGTCGACCAGGTCGGTGCGGATCACCCGTTGCGGCGCGCCGTCGACGGCGGTGGACACCACCGTCCCCGTCACCGGCGTCTGCAGGTAGAGCGCCTTGACCTCGTCGGGCACGCGGCTCTCCCGGGTCAGCAGGAACCGCGTTCCCATGGCGATGGCCGAGGCGCCGTACGCCAGCGCGGCCACGAGGCCGCGGCCGTCGAAGAACCCACCGGCCGCCACCACCGCCACCCGGTCGCCGACCGCGTCGACCACCGCCGGGGTCAGCAGCGATGTCGGGACCGTGCCGGTGTGGCCGCCGCCCTCGCCCCCCTGGGCGATGACCGCGTCGACGCCCCACTCGGCCACCTTCTCGGCGTGCCGGCGGGCGCCGATGGTGGGCATGACCACGAGGCCGGCCTTCCGACAGCGGTCCACAAGGGCCGGGTTGGGCGCCTGGGCGAAGCTGGCCACCCGCACGCCGTTGTCGATCATCAGCGCGACGCGGTCGCCCACGTCGGCCACGTCGGTGCGCATGTTCACCCCGAACGGGCGGTCGGTCCGCGACCGCACCTCGGCGATGGCCGACACCAACTCGTCGTAGGTCATGGTGGCCGAGGCCAGGATGCCGAGGGCGCCGGCCTCGGCGGTGGCGGCCACCAGGCGGGGCCCGGCCACCCAGCCCATGCCGGTCTGCACGATCGGGTACCGCACGCCGACGAGGTCGCAGAACGGGGTGTGCAGCGCCGGGTGGGTCACCCCTTCACCTCGCGGTCGCGCAGCCCGCGCGGGTCGAGCACGGTGCGGAGCAGGTCGAGCTCCTCCGGTGTCGGGTCGCGGGTGTCGGGCACGTCGTCGGGCACCGTCAGCGCGAATCCGGTGGCGGACACGACGTCGTCGACCGACACGCCGGGGTGGACCGAGACCACGCGCATGGTGCGGTCGGGCGTGGCGAAGTCGAACACGCCGAGGTTCGACACCACGAATCGGATCTCGTGGAACCGGGTGGCCGACGGGCCGGCCGCCGCCGCCCGGGCGTAGCCGACGCCGGACACCACGTCGACCTGCTCCACGAACGAGCGGGTCGAGTGGTTGGGGACCCAGTAGCTGGTCGAGTGGTTGACGGTGTTGCCGGGCGCCCCCCGGACGCCCACCAGCTGCGCCTTGGGCCGCTCGTGGGGGCCGATGGCGCTGATGTTCTGGTTGCCGGTCCGGTCGATCTGCGACGCCATCATGATGAGGTTGCGGCGTCCCGACCACACCACGTCGAAGACGCGGCGGTAGGGCATGTGGGACTCGAGGACGAGCGAGTCGGGCGACGCGCCGAGTGGCGGGGCGCCGTCGACGAGGGCGGCGTCGCCGTCGGTCAGGACGAGGTCGGGGGCGAAGGTCAGCCGGGCCAGGCGGGCGCCGAGTGCGGGGGCCGTGCCGAAGGCGCTGGCCATGACCTCGCCGTCGCCGCGGAACACCTCGGCGCAGGCCACCGCACAATATTCGGCCCGGGTGACACCGGTGGGGGTCGGATCGGTCATGCGCCCTCCTTGGCGGCCCTGGCTGCGGCCCGCTCCTCGGCGGCCTCGCGGGTGGCGGCCTGGTAGCCGTCCTCGTCGACGGCCAGGAACCGCTCGCGGAAGGCGGCCCACGCCTCCGGGTCGCCGGCGGCGGCCACGTACTCCCGCTGGAACCCCTCGTCGCGTCCGTAGTCGGGCACGCAGGCGGTGAAGTGTGCGCCGCCCGGGGTCTCGATCACGCCGTCGGTCAGCAGCCGGCTGACGCACAGCGACTGCAGCGGGCCGCCGGCGGCCAGCTCGTCGGTCGACACGATCCGCTCAGTGGTGACGAAGCGCCGCCCGGCGGCGCCCAGGAACAGCTCGTCGAAGAAGGGGTCCGGCCCGAGGATCTGCCCCGACCCGGCGGCGTCGGCCCGGTTGACGTGCACGACGGCGGCGTCGAGCGTCAGCGCCGGCATGGCGACCAGCTCCTCGCCGTCGTCGTAGGGGGACCGCACCGTGCGCAGGTCCGGGTTGAGGGTCAGCACGTCGGACCCGAGGCCCGAGCGGGTGGGCAGGAAGGGCACCCGCTGCGAGGCGGCCAGCAGCCCGAGGTAGAACATCCCCTCGTCCACCTCCATGATCTCGACGGCGCCGGACTGGCGGGCCGCCTTGAAGTGGGGGTCGGTGGGGATGGAGTCCAGGGTCACGAAGCCGTAGACGACCTTGCGCACCTTGCCGGCCGCGCACAGCAGGCCGACGTCGGGGCCGCCGTAGGAGACGATGGTGAGGTCGGTGAGGCCCGACCGCAGGATGGCCCGGACGGCCGCCATCGGCTTGCGGCGCGAGCCCCAGCCACCGATGCCGATGGTCATGCCGGACGACAGCCCGGCCACGAACTCGTCGAGGGTGAGTCGCTTGTCAGTCATGGGGTCGTCCTGTCTGTGCGGGAGCCGGGACGGTCATCGGGTGGTGTCGGCGTCGCGCTTCTCGACGAAGGCGGCCCGCTGCTCGTCGGCCACGCCGGCCACGTGCAGCTCGTAGGTGAAGCCCTGCTCGAGGCGGTAGCTCATGCGCACGTCGACGGGATCGATCCCGTTGAGGGACTCCTTGGCCCGGCGGATGATGGTGGGGCTCTTCGCCGCGATGTCCTCGGCCACCTCGTAGGCGGCGTCCACCAGACCGTCCTTCGGGACGACCCGGAGGACGGAGCCGTAGTGGTGGAGCTCGGCTGCCGTGGCCGGCTTGGCCGTGTAGACCATCGACCGCATGCGGTGCTGGGGCACCAGCCGCGACAGGTGGGTGGCGGCGCCGAGCGCGCCGCGGTCGACCTCGGGCAGCCCGAAGGTGGCGTCGTCGGAGGCGACCACGATGTCGGCGTTGCCGGCCAGGCCGACGCCGCCCCCGAGGCAGAAGCCGTGGACGGCGGCGATGACGGGCACCTCGCACTCGTAGACGGCGGCGAAGGCGGCGAAGCAGCCCCGGTTGGCGCCGATGAGGGCCTGGTCGCCCTCGGCCTGGATCTCCTTGATGTCGACGCCGGCGCAGAACCCGCGGCCCTCGGCGCGCAGGATGACCACCCGGTTGTCGGGCACGCGGCCGGCGGCCAGGACGGCGTCGGCCAGTCCGAACCAGCCGGCCCCGTCGAGCGCGTTGACCGGCGGGTGGTCGATCACGACCTCGGCGATGCCGGGTCGCTCCTGATGGGTGGTGATGGGCATGGTCTGCTCCGGGGGTCTGGCGCACGGCCGCGGCGCCGGACGGGCGGTGGGCACGACCGGGGCGCGGCCGCGCACTCGGCGTGCACGGTGCTGGCTCGCCCGACACGGCGACCGGGCCCGGGGGCTTCCGATCTGATGCAGTGTCAGGTAATAGTGGTCAGGACAGTACCAGTCGGGACCAGGAGGCAGAAGTGGCAGTGGACGGCACGGAGGGTGGCGGCGACCCCCTGGACTTCCAGGGCCGGGTGGCGGTCGTCACCGGCGGGGGACGGGGCATCGGGCGCGGCATCGCCGAGGCGTTCCTCGGCGCCGGCGCGGACGTCCTGGTGTGCGGGCGGTCCGCGGTGGCCGACGCCGATCTGCCCGAGGGCCGGGACCGGACCGGGACGTTGCGCCGGGCCGCCTTCGTCGGCACCGACCTCCGGGACGCCGACCAGGCCGCCTCGGTGGTGGCCGCCGCCGTCGAGCGGTTCGGCCGGCTCGACGTCCTGGTGAACAACGCCGGGGGATCCCCCTCGGCCGACGCCGCCACCGCGTCGCCGCGGTTCTCGGCGTCGATCGTCAACCTCAACCTGCTCGCCCCGCTCTACTGCGCGCAGGCGGCCAACGCGGTCATGCAGGAGCAGGGGTCCGGCGGGTCGATCGTGAACATCTGCTCGGTCAGCGCCCTGCGGCCGTCGCCCGGCACCGCCGCCTACGGCGCAGCCAAGGCGGGACTGGTGAGCCTCACCCAGTCGCTGGCCGTCGAGTGGGCGCCCCGGGTGCGGGTCAACGCGCTGAGCGCCGGCCTGGTGGCCACCGAGTCGGCCGACGGGCACTACGGGGGGGCCGAGGGCATGGCGGCGGTGGCCGCCACCGTCCCGCTGGGCCGCTTCGGCACACCGGCCGACATGGCCGGCATCTGCCTCTTCCTGGCGTCGCCGCTGGCCGCCTACGTGAGCGGGGCCAACCTGGTCGCCCACGGCGGCGGCGAGTGGCCGGCCTTCCTGACCGCCGCCGACGCCGGCTGAGGCTCCGAGCAGGGCCTCCGCGCCCCTCCAGGTGCAACCAGGGGTGCCGCTGGACGGGCCCCCGACACTCAAGTTCGGGCCCGGCCGGGACGATGGAGAGAGCACAGGACCGGAGTTCGCGGACCGCCCCGCCCGGGGTGGCAGAGCAGGTCCAGGAGAGACCAGGTCGCATGCTGACGTACCCGGAGCCGACGTTCACCCTGCAGGGGACCCCCTATCTGGAGTACCTGCCCGTCGTCGACGTCTCGACCGGGCGTCTGCTCGGCATGGAGGCCCTCGTCCGCTGGCGCCACCCGACGCGGGGCCGCATCTCGCCGGACCTCCTCATCCCCGCGGCGGAGGCCAGCGGCGACATCGGCCCGCTGACCCGGTGGATCGTGGCCGCCGCCTGCGAGGAGGCGTGCAGCTGGTCCCGCAGCACGCAGCTGGGCGTCAACTGCACCGTCGAGCAGCTCCAGCGGGGCGAGGTGTCCGAGGCCGTGCGCCTGGCCCTCCACCAGACGGGCTTCCCCAGCGACCAGCTCAACATCGAGGTGACCGAGGACGCGGTGGTGGACCCGACCGCCGCCGCCGACCTGCAGGCCATCAGCGACATGGGCGTGCAGCTGTCGGTCGACGACGTCGGGACCAACTGGTCGTCGTTCGAGCCCTTCAAGCGCCACGCCATCAGCACCGTGAAGATCGACGGCTCGTTCGTGGCCGGACTCGAGTCCAACCAGGGCATCAACCGCCTGGTGGTGGAGACCGTGATCCACATGGCCCACTCGCTCGGGATGTCGGCCATCGTGGAGCAGGTCGAGTCGGCCGCCCAGGTGCGCATCGCCGCCAGCTTCGACGCCGACGCCGCCCAGGGGTTCTTCTTCGCCCACCCGATCTCGCGGGACGACGTGCGGACCTTCGCCGCCGGCCCCGAGATCCCGGTGTTCTCCCGGACCGAGGCCCAGACGCTGCTGCTGGCCGACGGCACCACGGTGCCGGTCGACACGCTGCGCACCGATGTGGAGCCCGAGCCCGAGGCCACCGAGGCACCCCCGACCCCCCGGGCGGTGCCGGACATGGACGACGTCCAGTCGGCCTGAGCACGGACCGCCGGCGCGGTCCGGACCCCGGCGTTCCGGGCGGTCCGACCCTCTTCGAGTCATGACGACCTGAACGGCTGCGGGGCCCTCCGGGCACCCCGACGCCCGGGGCCTCCCACGCGGCGCTCCACGAAGGACCGGTACGGGCCGGTCCCAGATGGCTACCATGGCCTGTCCGCCCGAGCACCGTCCCCGCCAGGCAGGAATGGTCTCTGCCCCCCGATCGCCTGATATACCCATGCCCGTGAAACTCGCTGTCATCAAGGAGTCGCGCCCGGGGGAGGATCGTGTGGCGATCGTCCCCGAGGTCGCGGCCAAGCTGGCCAAGACCGGCGTCGACGTGGTCGTCCAGGCCGGTGCCGCCGCCGGCGCCCGGTTTGCCGACGACGAGTTCGTCGCCGCCGGTGCGACCGTCGTGCCCGACGCCGCCGCCGCCCTCCAGGGCGCGGACTTCGTGGCCCACGTCCAGCCGCTCACCGTCGACGAGGTGGCCCTGCTGCCGGCCGGCGCGTCGGTCATGAGCTTCCTGCAGCCGGTGGCCACCACCGACGTGGTGCAGGCACTGGCCGCCAAGGGTGCCACCGCCTACAGCCTCGACCTGCTGCCCCGCATCAGCCGGGCCCAGTCCATGGACGCGCTCTCGTCGCAGGCCACGGTGGCCGGCTACCGGGCCGGCCTGTCGGCCGCCGAGCACCTGGCCAAGTTCTTCCCGATGTTCATGACGGCCGCCGGCACCGTGCCGCCGGCCAAGGTCCTGGTGATGGGCGCGGGCGTCGCCGGGCTGCAGGCCATCGCCACCGCCCGCCGGCTCGGCGCGGTGGTGCGGGCCTACGACGTGCGGGCCGCCGCCAAGGAGGAGGTGCAGAGTCTCGGGGCCAAGTTCGTCGAGCTCGACCTCGAGACCCAGGACGGCGCCGGCGGGTACGCCAAGGAGCAGTCGGCCGAGTACCTGGCCAAGCAGCAGGAGCTGCTGGCCGCCGAGGTGGCCGCCTCCGACGTCGTCATCACCACGGCGCAGATCCCGGGGCGCAAGGCCCCGGTGCTCGTGACCGAGGCCATGGTGCGCGGCATGGCCGAGGGCTCGGTGATCGTCGACATGGCCGCCGACTCCGGTGGCAACTGCGAGCTGTCGAAGCCGGGGGAGGACGTGCGGGTCGACGGCGTCACCGTGGTCGGGCTCACCAACCCGCCGTCGTCGATGCCGACGCACGCCAGCTTCCTGTTCGCCCGCAACATCGCCAACTTCCTCGGCCTCGTGGTCAAGGACGGGGAGCTGGTGCCCGACTTCGACGACGAGATCGTGGCCGGCACCTGCGTGGTGCGGGCCGGACAGGTGGTCCACGGCCCGACGGCCGAGGCGCTCGGGCTCAGCGTGCCGTCGCCCGCCGCGCCCGAGCCCGCACCCGAAGCGACCGATGCGCCCGAGGCCGGCGCCGACAACCAGCAGGGGGAGTCATGACCAGCGTCCTGAGCGGGGACATCTTCATCATCAGCGGGACGGGGATCCTCGAGTTCCTCACCATCTTCATCCTGGCCGTCTTCGTCGGCAACGAGGTGGTGTCGCGGGTGCCGAGCATCCTGCACACGCCTCTCATGTCCGGCTCCAACGCCATCCACGGCATCGTGCTGGTGGGCGCCATGATCGTCATGGGCACCGCCACCGGCACGGCCCAGATGGTGCTCGGCTTCTTCGCGGTGCTGCTGGCCACACTCAACATCGTCGGCGGCTTCACGGTCACCGACCGCATGCTCGAGATGTTCAAGGCCAAGCCCGGTGACCGGGCGCCCAAGGGCGGCGACGACGCGGACGGTGCCAAGTGACCGCCGCCATCGTGATCCAGGTGCTGCCCCCCCACACCCCGGTGTGGATCGACCTCGTCTACCTGGCCGCCGCCGTGGCCTTCATCATCGCCCTGAAGGGGCTGAGCTCGCCCAAGCAGGCCCGCAACGGCAACGTGCTGGCCGCCGCGGCGGCCGTCGTGGCCGTGGTGGTGACCTTCTTCAACCCGGTGGCCCAGTTCTCCCACCACACCACGAACCTCGTCCTGGCCATCATCGCCATGGTGGTGGGCGCGGCCATCGCCGTGCCGGTGGCCCGCATGGTGAAGATGACGGCGATGCCGCAGCTGGTGGCCATCTTCAACGGCGTGGGCGGCGGTGCCGCCGCGCTCATCTCCATCGTGGTCTTCCTGGGCGACGCCAACCTCCACACCCTGGGCGGGGCCAAGCCGGCCGTCTACGCCATCACCGAGGGCATGCTCGGCCTGCTGATCGGCTGCGTGTCGTTCAGCGGCAGCGCCATCGCCTTCATCAAGCTGCAGGAGCTCATCACGGGGCGGCCCATCACCTACCCGGGCCAGCAGGTCATCAACGGGCTGGTGGGCGTGGCCATCGTGGGCCTGGCGGTCGCCACGGTGGCCACCGACAGCGTGCCGCTGATGATCGCAACCGCCGTGCTGTCGCTGGTGCTGGGCGTGATCTTCGTGCTGCCCATCGGCGGCGCCGACGTGCCGGTGCTCATCTCGCTGCTGAACTCCTTCACCGGTCTGGCCGTGGCCGCCTCGGGCTTCACCCTCAACAACAACCTGCTGATCATCGCCGGCACCCTGGTGGGCGCCTCCGGCATCCTGCTGACGCGCATGATGTCGAAGGCGATGGGGCGGTCGCTGTCCAACGTGCTGTTCAGCGCGTTCGGCTCGGTGGTGACGGCCGGCGGCGGCGCCGACGGCGCGGGCGAGACCCGGCAGGTCAAGTCGGGGACGCCCGAGGACATCGGCGTGCTGCTGGCCTACGCCCGCAAGGTGGTCATCATCCCGGGCTACGGCCTGGCCGTCGCCCAGGCGCAGCACACCGCCCGCGAGCTGGCCGACCTGCTGATGGACAAGGGGGTCGAGGTCTTCTACGCCATCCACCCGGTGGCGGGGCGCATGCCCGGGCACATGAACGTGCTCCTGGCCGAGGCCAACGTCCCCTACGACGAGCTCAAGGAGATGGACGAGGCCAACCCCGAGATGGGCACGGCCGACGTCGCCCTGGTGGTCGGGGCCAACGACACCGTCAACCCGGCGGCCAAGAACACGGTCGGCAGCCCGATCTACGGCATGCCCATCATCAACGCCGACGACGCCGCCCAGGTCGTGTTCCTCAAGCGGTCGATGCGGCCGGGCTTCGCGGGCATCGACAACGACCTGCTGTTCGACGAGAAGACGACGCTGCTGTTCGGCGACGCCAAGGACACCCTGTCCAAGCTGGTGAAGGCGGTCGAGGAAGCCTGAGGCCCCGGCCACCGGACGTGCCCCCCGCATCGGACACCACCGAGGGTGGGCAATCCACCACCGAAGTTCCGTCTCCGGGAGATTTCTTGCCGTCCGCATTGCAAACCTCCACCAGTTCCCCTACGTTCTGGCAGTCCGCAGCCGCGGATTCGTAGCCGCCGCCGGGGTGAGTCGGGCGTCGGGTGCGAACGGATGACGAATCCCTGGGGGTTGGGTCGATGGAGAAGTCCACAACGCGCGTGTCGGTCACGGGCAAGGTCGCACGGGCGCTGGTGGTCGCGCTTCTGAGCCTCGTCGGGCTCTCCGTGATCGGAGTAGGACCGGCGGCGGCGGCGTCGCAGCCGACGGTGACATCGATGTCACTCGGTGCCAGCCAGCCATGTCCTGGCGGCACGACCGGGCTCTCCGGTTCGGCGCAGGCGGCGACGGCGATCACGGTCTGCGGTTCGAGCTTCGGCGCTGCCGGCAACTCGACGACCCAGGTGCTCGTCAACGGAGTGGCGCTCCCGGCCGCATCCGTGACCGTCATCACGGGCACGCGGCTCAACGCGACCATCCCGTTCGCCACCGGACCCACCCCCACCGTGAACATCCAGGTGCTGAATCCCTCGGATACGACACCCACCTCCTCCTGCACGACGGCCGCCTGCCAGTTCACCTACACCTGGGCCGCCGCTCCGACGGTGACGTCGATCGCGCCGACGTTCGGACCTGCGACAGGCGGCACGGCGGTGACCATCACGGGTACCAACCTCGCTGGCGCATCGTCCGTCGACTTCGGATCAACCGCGTCCCCGTCGGTCACGATCAACTCGGCGACGAGCATCACCGCCACCTCTCCGTCCGGCTCGGGTGCGGTCGATGTCACCGTCACCACGCCCTACAACGGCGGCACCTCGTCGGCCACCAGCACGGCCGACCTGTTCAACTACCTCGTCGCCCCGACCGTCGCCGCCGTCAGCGCGGTCTCGAATCCGCCGACCGGCCCGACCGGCGGTGGTACGCAGGTCCAGGTCGCCGGAACCGGATTCGGAAACGTGACCGGTGTGAAGTTCGGTTCGACGGCGGCCACGAGCTTCCTGGTCAATTCGTTCAACTCGATCACGGCGATCGCGCCGGCCGGAACCGGTGCCGTCGACGTGACGGTGACCACAGGTCTCGGCACGTCGCCGACGTCGGCAGCCGACAAGTTCACCTACAACTCGACCCTGACCCTCGTGAACGGGTACGGCGCCTACGACTCGGGGACCTCCACCTCGACCGGCACTACTGCCAACGCGACGATCGTGCAGAAGTTCAACGCGTTGACGCTCGCCGTGGGTGGCGGCACGATCGATCCGACGACTCTCCAGGTCGTGAGCCAGCCTGCCTCCGGTAGCGTGACGGCGTCGGGTGGATTCCTCTCCTACACGCCGGCCCAGGCGGCACCCACGAGTGTCACGGTGGGTGGGGTCACCACGTGGACGTACAACACGACGACGACCGGAAACCAGACCGCCACGATCGCGCTGTGCAACCAGGGTTCCACGTACCCCAGTGCCGGATGCGCGACGGCCACCGTCACCTATCTCCAGGCCGGATCCGGGTTCTACATGGGACAGCAGCTCAGCGCTCTCGGTGGCGCGGTCAAGGTCTCGGTGGTCATTGACACCGGTAGCGGCATCGTGGCACCGGCCTCCGCTGCCTCCGGCTCCACCTTCACCACGGTGACGGCGCCACCGATGGCGCTGATCCCGGCGACGAACTCTGGCTTCACGGTGACCAGTGCCGGTCTCTACCAGGCGATGACGCCCGTGCCGGCAGGTGTCAGCCTTGTCCCCGGCTCGCTGCATGTCAGCGGAGGGGACGCGGCCTCGTCCGGCAAGTACTCCGTCAACCTGTGCACTGCTGCGATGGGCTACGTCGCGGGTGAGTGCACCGCGCAGATGACAGGCAACTACAAGACCACGTATCCCTATATCCAGACCTCGCTCAACGTCGGGACGACCATTCCCGGTGGAGCCCAGCTGACGCTCCCTACCGTCACTGCCGACTGGTTGGTGACCGGATCCTCCGGGACGATCGACTCCACCGAGACCGAGTTCGCCACGTCGACGAACGTGGTGACGATCGGGAGCCTGCTCCTCGATGCGTATCCGAGCGACCTTGCGTCCTACAACAATCAGGGCCAGAACGCGCCCGTGCCCAATTACGCCGCGCCGGACCCCCGGTGGTCGGTCGCGATCACCGGTGGCGGTCCCACGGCACCGGTGATCACATCCGCCAACGCCGCTACGTTCACTGCGGGTACGGCGGGCACGTTCACGGTGACGTCGAGCGGCAATCCGGCTCCCACCTTCGGTGAGACCGGGACCCTGCCGACCGGGGTCTCCTTCGACTCGACCACAGGGGTGCTTTCTGGGACGCCTGCGGCGGGCACGGGCGGCACCTACCCACTCACGATCACCGCCTCCAACGGTGTCAGCCCCGATGCGAGCCAGAGCTTCACGCTGACCGTCGACGAAGCTCCGACCATCACCTCTGCCAACGCCACCACCTTCAAGGTGGGCACGGCCGGAACGTTCACGGCCACCGCCACCGGGTTCCCCGCGCCGACCTTCAGCAAGTCGGGCACCCTGCCCGCGGGCGTGACCTTCGTCGGCGGTGTGCTGGCCGGCACCCCGGCGGCGGGCACGGGCGGCTCCTACCCGATCACCATCACGGCAGCCAACGGGACCCTCCCGAACGCCACCCAGAGCTTCACGCTGACCGTCGGGCAGGCGCCGGCCATCACCTCGGCCGCCTCCACCACCTTCAAGGTGGGCACGGCCGGGTCGTTCACGGCCACCGCCACCGGGTTCCCCGCGCCGACCTTCAGTGAGACGGGCTCCCTGCCCTCCGGCGTGACCTTCGTCGGCGGCGTGCTGTCCGGCACCCCGGCGGCCGGCACGGGCGGCACCTACCCGATCTCCATCACGGCCACCAACGCGGTGACGCCGGACGCCACCCAGAGCTTCACGCTCACGGTCGACCAGGCCCCGACCATCACGTCGGCCAACGCGACCGGGTTCACGGTGGGCGTGGCGGGGACCTTCACCGTCACCGCCTCGGGCTTCCCGGCCTCCACCTTCTCGGAGACGGGCGCACTGCCCGGTGGCGTCACCTTCGTGAACGGCGTCCTGTCCGGGACCCCGATCATCGGGTCGACGGGCTCGTACCCGCTCACCATCACCGCGGCCAACGGGACCCTCCCGAATGCCACCCAGAACTTCACGCTCACCGTGTCGACGGTGCCGACGGCGCCGAACATCACCTCGGCCAATGCCACCACGTTCAAGGTGGGGACGGCCGGCTCCTTCACGGTGACGGCCAGCGGCAACCCGTCGCCGACCTTCAGTGAGACGGGAGCGCTGCCGTCCGGCGTGACCTTCGTCAACGGGCTGCTCTCCGGCACTCCGGCGGCGGGCACGGGCGGGACGTACCCGCTCTCCATCACGGCGGCCAACGGGGTCAGCCCTGACGCCACCCAGAGCTTCACGCTCACGGTGGACCAGGCACCGCTCATCACGTCGGCCAACGCCACCACCTTCGCGGTGGGCGCGGCCGGGACCTTCACGGTCACGGCCAGCGGCAACCCGTCGCCGACCTTCAGCGAGACGGGTGCGCTGCCGTCCGGCGTGACCTTCGTCAACGGGCTGCTGTCCGGCACCCCGGCGTCGGGCACCGGCGGGGCCTACCCGATCACCATCACGGCCGCCAACGGGGTGACGCCCAACGCCACCCAGAACTTCACCCTGACGGTCACCGCGCCGCCGACGGCCCCGAGTATCACGTCGGGCGCCTCGACCACCTTCACGGTGGGCACGGCCGGCTCGTTCCAGGTGACGGCCACCGGGTACCCGATCCCGACCTACAGCGAGACGGGTGCCCTGCCGGGCGGCGTCTCCCTGTCCGGTGCCGGCCTCCTGTCCGGCACCCCGGCGGCCGGCTCGGGCGGCACGTACCCGATCACCATCACCGCCACCAACGGGGTGAGCCCGGACGCCACGCAGAGCTTCACCCTCACCGTGCACCAGGCGCCCGCCATCACCTCGGCCAACTCCACCAACTTCGTGGAGGGGACGGCCGGCTCGTTCACGGTGACGGCCACCGGGTCGCCGGCGCCGACCTTCAGCGAGGCGGGCACCCTGCCCTCGGGCGTGACCTTCGTCGCCGGCGTGCTGTCCGGCACGGCGACCGTCTCGGGCAACTTCCCGATCACCATCACGGCCACCAACGGGGTCACCCCGGACGCCACGCAGAACTTCACCCTGCACGTCCTGACCACGCCGGGAGCGCCCACCTTCACCGGGTTGACGCCGGGTGACGGCTCGGTCGCCGTGTCGTGGTCGCCCGGCTCGACCGGCGGCTCGCCGATCCTGTCGTACCAGGTGGCCTCCGAGCCCAGCAGTGCCGGCTGCACGGTCAACGCCCCGGCCACCACCTGCACGGTGACGGGCCTCACCAACGGCACGCCGTACCAGTTCGAGGTCCGGGCCCTCAACGCCCAGGGCCCCGGCACCCCGTCGGCGCCCAGCGCCTTCGTGACGCCGTCGAGCAACGGTCCGGTCAAGGGCTACTGGATGGTCACGTCCAACGGTGCGGTCCTGACCAACGGTGCGGCCGTCAACTACGGCTCGCCGGCCGGCCTCAAGCTGAGCGCACCGATCGTCGCCATGACACCCACCCCCGACCGCAAGGGGTACTGGATCGTCGGGGCCGACGGCGGCGTGTTCAACTACGGCGACGCCGGTTTCTACGGCTCGGCCGGTAACGTGCACCTGGCCAAGCCCATCGTGGGCATGGCCGCCACCTCGGACGGCAAGGGCTACTGGCTCGTCGCCTCCGACGGCGGGGTGTTCGCCTACGGTGACGCCGCCTTCGTCGGCTCGATGGGCGGCAAGCCCCTCAACGCACCCGTGGTCGGCATCGCCGGCAACGGGACGGGCGGTTATCTGCTGGTGGCCGCCGACGGTGGCATCTTCGCCTTCGGCTCGGCGTCGTTCCACGGCTCGGCCGGCAACCTGCACCTGGTGGCCCCGATCGTCGGGATCTCGGCGCTGGCCAACGGTTCGGGCTACTACCTGGCCGCCGCCGACGGCGGGGTCTTCGCCTACAACGCACCCTTCGTCGGCTCAGCCCACGGTGTGGCCACCACGCCGATCGTCGGGATCTCGGCCGGTGCCGCCGGCGGCTACGCCCTGGCCGGCAAGTCGGGCGCGGTGTACGCCTACCCGGCGGCCAACTACTACGGCAACCAGGTCGGTTCCGGGGCGTCGGGCGCCGTGGTGTCCGTCGCCTCCTAGGCGGCCCGCACCGGCTCCCGCCGGTCAGCCGGAAGCGAGGGAGCTCGCCCCGTCCACCCCGGTGGGCGGGGCGAGTTTCGCGAAGACCATGAGTCCCTGGCTGGTGGGCCGGGTCGACAGCACGCTGATCTCCACCGGGCCCTCGTCGATGAGGTGGGTGGCGTCGTTGACCACCACCATGTCGCCGTCGGGCAGGTAGCCGACGGCCTGGCGGGCCTGGCGCCCCTCCTTGACCAGGGAGACGCTGATGCGCTCGCCCGGAACGTGGTCCGGGGCCAGCTCCGTGGAGACGCTGTGGAGGTTCACCACGTTGATGTCCCACTCCCGGGCCGCCTCCATGACGTTCGTCGAGCACGTGCCGATGCGCAGGCCCGTCCGCCGGGCGAGGGTGAGGAGCTTGGTGGTCGGGTCGTCCACCTCCGGCAGCTCGTCCTTCGCGATGTCGACCGACACGCCCAGCCCGAGCATCGCCTCCAGCCCCTCGAGCCCCCGCCGGGCCCGACGGGCGGTCACCGCGTCGGGGGAGACGGCCATCACCTGGACGTGGTCGACCACGAACTGGGGCACCACGAGGCCGCCCGGCAGCAGCCCGTTGCGGCCAAGGATGAGGAGGAAGCGGTCCATCACGGTCGAGGCGTCGACCAGCAGGGCCTGGCCGGGCAGCGGGCGGGACGGGGGGTTGAGGATCCGGGACAGCCCGGCGGCAGCCACGATCTGGCGGCCCTTGACCATGCCCAGCCGCCAGCCGAACCCGGCGAAGACCCACACGATGCCGGCGGTGATGACGAAGGCGTAGTCCTGCCGCACGACGGCCACCAGGGCCATGCCCAGGATCAGCCCGAGGATCATCCCGGAGGTCGAGATGATGGCGGCGGCGAAGATCTCGCCGGGTGGGCTGTTGCGGAACAGGCGGACCCCGCGCTGGAGGCCGCGGTCGAGGGTGCGCCCGATGACGCCGCCGATGACGTAGCTGATGGCCGCGCCGATGAGGAGGCCGGTGACGTCGCTGGTGTTGAGCGGGTTGACATGGTGGCCGATCTCGTAGCCCAGCAGGGCGCCGCCCAGGACGACGATGAGGCGCACGCCCTCGACGAAGATCACCCCGTTCCTGCGGGTCGAGGCCCGCTGCTCCTGTTCGCTCATCGTCCTGGTCACCCCTGCTCACCCGACCGCGACGGCGCGGCGGTACCCCCTAATTGTCGGTTCCTGGGGGTGAACCTTGAGGGGGCGGGTGCCCAACCCGCCACGGAGGGTCTAGGCTTTCGGGAGAGGACGGCGGGTGCCGGGCCACGGCCCGGAGCCCACGCCGACGGGCGAACCGCCTCAAGATGCCACTGAGAGTGACGATCAGAACACGAGAGATGGCGGAATAGCGGTCCCCCGGCCGTCCGCCTCGACTCGAGCGACCTACTCCCATGACGACCCCACCCGATCCCGACAGCCCCGCGTCCGGCCCCCTGCCCGTGCCCGAGCTGGCACCTGCGGACCTTCCGGCGACCGCAGTCGACGAGGCGACCGGAGACGAGCCGACCGCTGACGGGTCGACCGCAGGCGCAGGGGCGGCGAGGGTCCGGACCCGACGCATGGCCACGGCCGGGGCGGCCGCCGCCGCCGTGGTACTGGTGGTGGCCCTCCTGACGTCGCTGCTGACCTCGTCGGCCAGCGCAAACCGCGTGCCGTCGACGACGACCTCGGCGCCGTCCGGCAATCGCGGCCAGGCCGCCCACCATCGGTCGGCCGACCTGGCCGCCGCCACCTCGGCCCCGACGCCGGCACCGCCGTCGCTGGCCGGCGCCGCCCCGCTCCAGTCGCACGAGATCTTCGGGTACGCCCCCTACTGGACGCTGCCCCAGTCGTCGGGCTTCGACGTCAAGGACCTGACCACGCTGGCCTACTTCAGCGTCGACGCCAACGCCGACGGGACGCTCGACCAGAGCGGGCCGGGCTGGAACGGTTACGAGAGCCAGGACCTGGTCGACCTCGTCACCCGGTCCCACGCGGCCGGTGCACGGGTGGTGCTGACGGTCACGTGCTTCAACCAGCATTCGCTCGACGCCATCACGTCGGACCCGAACGCCCCGGCCCGGCTGTCCGCCGCACTGGTGGCAGCGGTCAAGGCCAAGAACCTCGACGGGGTGAACTTCGACTTCGAGGGGGAGGGGAGTGCCGACCAGGTCGGGCTCACCAACCTCGTCACCAAGGTGTCGGCCGCCCTGCACGTCGCCGACCCGCACTGGCAGGTGACGATGGCCGTCTACGCCAGCGCGGCGGGGGACAGCCACGGCTTCTACAACATCGCGGCGGTGGCCCCGGCCCTCGACGGCTTCTTCGTCATGGCCTACGACATGAACTCGAAGAGCCAGCCCAGCCCGACCTCGCCCCTGTTCGGCGGCAGCTACAGCGACGCCCAGGCCATCGAGTCGTTCCTCAAGGTGGTACCGGCCTCGAAGATCGTGCTCGGCCTGCCCTTCTACGGCTACGACTGGCCGACGACCGGGGGGACGGTACCGGCCACGGCGACAGGCTCCGAGTCGCCGTTGCCGTACTCCGCCATCAAGGCGTCCGGGCACCCCACCTACTGGGACCCGACGACCGACACGCCGTGGACGTCCTACCAGGTGGGGACCCAGTGGCACACGACCTACTTCGACGACCCGACGTCCATGGCCCTCAAGGCCCAGCTGGCCAACTTCTTCCACATCGCCGGGGTGGGGATCTGGGCGCTGGGCATGGACGGGAACGACCCGGCCATGCTGGCCGCGCTGCTGGGCAACGCACCGGCGGCCAAGGACGCCTCCATCGGACCGCCGCCCGGCACGGGCTTCGTCTCGGTGGCCACCTTCGACAACACGCCGAACGTGGCGCTCACGCCGATCACCCCGCCGCCGGCCGGCGGGTCGGCCCAGCTGGTCGGCTTCCTGGGCGGGTTCGCCACCACCGACCCGGCGCTCGCCTGCCTCCACACCGATCCCCACATCTCGGTATGGACGTTCAGCGCCCTGCCCGGGTTCGACGTGGCGGTGGCGACGGCACCGACCGACTGCGCCACGGCCATGTTCGCCTTCCCGGTCATGACGCCGACCACCACCACGACCACCGCGCCCGCCGGCAGCACGCCGACCACGGCCCCCGGCTCGTCGACCACCACCACCCGGCCCCCGGCCACGACCACCACCACCCGGCCGACGACCACGACCACCACCACGACGACGACCACGACGACGACCACGACGATCCCCTGACCCGGGGCGGGGCCGCCGGTTGGGTTGCCTGGGCGTGCCGCTGGGCCGCCGGGACGTGAACCGGGGCGCCGGGGCCCCTCCGGGGCCGGGCTAGTCTCTCTGTTCGCACCCGGGGGTGTAGCTCAGCTGGTAGAGCGCTACGTTCGCAATGTAGAAGTCGGCGGTTCGAGTCCGCTCACCTCCACTCTGGAAACACCATTTCAAGATACAATTATCGGTATTCGATCAAGAGGCCGGAGGTCACTGCTACGGTGTTCAGGACTCAATAGGACTCAAGTTACACCGCACGGGTCGGTGTGAGTCCTGGCGGAGGAGAGTTCTCATGGCCAAAGGAAAGCGGCGCCGGGCTCCCAACGACGGCGGATCCATCGATCAGCGGCCGAGCGGGCGTTGGCGCCTGCGGGTCCGGATCGACGACCGCCAGGTCGCCTACGGCACGTTCGAGACCGAGGACGAAGCGGTGCGAGCGCAGGCCCGCTGGCGGGTTACCCATTTGCTCCCCGCTGATGATCCCGAGCTGAACCCCGAGGTCCCGGTCAGCGTGCTGGTCGGCGGGGTGCGCTGCGAGGAGTGGTTCGTGCGCTGGCAGGAGGCAAAGGAGGCTCGCCGATCCAAGGTCCGGGTGGGGGCCGGCCGGGGTGGCTCCGAGTCCACGAGTGCCCGTGACCGAGCCCAATGGCGAAAGTGGTGGTCGCCAGCCATTGGTCATCGCCTTCCTCACACGCTCTCCATGGAAGACATCGCCGGGGTGCTCCGAACCATGGAGTCCGATGGCAAGGCCCCGAATACAATTCGGACTCACTGGTTGATGATCCGGGCAATGTTCAACTGGCTGGTCTCTGAAGGCACCTTGGCCGTGAGCCCCGTCAAAGGCCTACACGTCAACGTCGACCCAGCCCAGGACCGGGTACGCGAGATCGTCGTGCCCGACTTCAGATTCCTTGACGTGTTGACCAGCCGCCTGCCCTCGGCCGAGGACCGGTTGATCTTCGAACTCCTGCTCGGCACCGGGGGTCGCCGATCCGAAGTGGCCGGAATCCGTGTTGGCGACGTCGACCTTTCCTCCAACCGAGTATGGATCCGTCAACCGGTCGTAGAGGTGGAAGGACGCCTCGTGCGCAATCCGGTCCCAAAGGGTGGACGTTCGAGAGCGGTCATCGTCGGGCCGAGGCTTGCCAGTCTGTTGAAAGAACACCTCGACTGCCGACAATCCAGCAGTGACGACGACCCTCTGTTCATGGGAAATCGAGGTGAGGGCCTTCGGTGGAACAACTACCTCGCGCGCAGATTCCGGCCGGCGCTCGAATCGGCCTCCATCCGCTGGGCCGCTACCGAGCGCCGACGCTTGATCGAGGAGGGATGGACCCGGGCTGACGCCACCGCCCGGGTGACAGGTGAGGCAACCAAACTGCGCCGGCTCACACCTCATCACCTCCGGCACACGTCGGCAGCACTCCTGTGGGCGGCAGGTGCATCCGATATCGAGGTGCAGATCATCCTCGGACATGCTGACGTCGAGACCTCTCGGCGCCTCTATTCTCACCTGCTGGTTGGAGCTGCGGAGAATGCTGCAGCGAGGGTGGAGCAGTTGCGCGCTGCTCGCCGAGGATCCTAAGTCCGACCTGCAAGTCGGTCTTCGGAATCGATCCGCTTCAAGGCGGCGGCCGATGGCGGGCGAGAAGACTTATTTACCTTGCAGCCGGGTCCGGTGCCTTCTGCGATTCTGGGCGACGAAATCATCCAGATCCCCGATGTGGATGCGGGTTGCTCTCCCGATCTTGACGTAGGCGATCCGGCCTTCGCTCAGTAGGCCCTTCACCGTTCGTACCGAGACTTGCAAGTACTCAGCGGCTTGGGGGGTGGTGAGCAGTGGTGGACGAGAGCCCCCCTCGGTGAGTGCTTGAGGGGCCGTGGGAACTACACAGTGAGCCTTCGGAATCTCGACCACTGGCAGCGGTGATCGCGTCCTGACTTTCGGATGGCTCGATGATTCGGTCAACATCCTCAGCCGAAACCCACTGCAGACCGAATCCGCAACGACCGCACCGACCTGTGATCCGCCGACCGCGCTCCCGGACACGTCTCTCCGCTCCGAGGAATTGCTACTGGTTCGAGATGACCGCAGAGCATCAGTTCTCCGAGCGACGATTGAGCAACTTGCTGGACTGAACACTCATTGTCCGGACAGACGTCACCCTCATCGTCACCCCGGGAAGGGAGTAGGGGCTCATCTAGCAGCACTCAACGTGGTCCGTCGTCACCCGGAACGTCTCCACAAGTACCCGGCCGGTAGTGCATGCTGATCCGACGTCACCCTGATGCCACCGAACGTCACCTTGGGTCCGAACGACGTCACCCTGACCTGATCGGCCGGCCACCGAACGTCACCCTCCCTGGTAGGCGCAATCTTCGCGGGGAGGCCAGCCGGACCGTCACGATCTCTACTTCGACTGAGCTGAGACGGTGTTCCGGCGCCGCCGCCCGATGCGAAGGGTCGTCGCAGGGCGCCGCCACGGTGGCGGTTGGCTTCGCCGTCGCGTCGCCCTGCTCGGCTCGGCTCGCTAACCGGTCTCCGCTCCTCGCTCGGCCCGAGACCGCGCCTCGACACCCAGACGATGGCCCTGGTGACTCGGCGTCCATCGGAACATGGCTTCGCTTCGCTCCGCAGTGGACGAGGAACGGTCAAGGCGCCCAGGCGGGCGTCGAGCCCGCCATGGCCGCCAGCAAGTCGCAGGCAGATCGGTGCCACGAACCCTGGGCGATCAATTCCACACATCTGCACTTGGCTGAGTGCGGCCGCCATTCGGGCGCAAATCGGCCGGTTCCGGCTCGCAAAGGCCCTGGTAGTCGGCCCGGAGCGCCGAGGGTGACGTTGAGGGTGACGTCGTTCCGGACCATTCGACCATGGACCGGTCACCTGACGCCCCCTTTCGGAGGCAGCGATGCTGTCGATAGGGCGGCTCGGTGTCACCAGCGGCGCCGAGTACTACCTCGACAAGGTGGCCAACAACGTCGACGACTACTACCTGGGCCGGGGCGAGGCACCGGGCCAGTGGATCGGAGCGACAGCGGAGCGGCTCGGACTGGTCGGACAGGTCGACGCCGAGTCGCTCCGGAACCTGTTGGCCGGCCTGTCCGCCGCGGGAGAGCCCCTCGGGGCACGGCTGTCGGCCGCCCGCCGCCCCGGCTACGACCTCACCTTCTCCGCTCCCAAGGGTGTCTCACTCCTGTGGGCGTTCGGAACCGATGGCACCCGGACTCTGATCTCGGAGGCCCACGACCGGGCCGTCGGTGCCGTGGTCGACCAGCTGTCGACAGAGGCCTGCTTCGTCCGACGGGGTGCCGGGGGACAGCAGTTGGTGGAAGCCAATGGCTTCATCGGTGCCGCCTTCCGCCATCGGACCAGCCGGGCCGGGGATCCCCAGCTCCACACCCACGTCGTCGTGCCCAACCTGGTCCAGGGCACGGACGGTCGGTGGTCAGCCCCGGACGGCCGCCACCTGTACACCTGGCAGAAGACCGCCGGCACCCTCTACCAGTCCGCCCTGCGGGCCGAGCTTGCCCCCTTGGGCCTGCGCTGGCAGGTGCGGCGCAACGGTCTGGGAGAGCTGTCCGACATCCCGAAGCACGTCCTGCGGGCGTTCTCCAAACGCCGGGCCGACATCGAAGCGGCCATGGACGAGCGGGGCGTGACCTCGGCGTCGGCAGCCGAGATCGCAGCCCTCGCCACCCGGGCTCGCAAGCCCGATGAGACGGCACCGTTCGATCTGCTTCGTGCGGGCTGGACGGCACAGCTGGCCGAGATCCCCTATCCCGACGGTGAGGGTTGTCACCACCCCGCCACGCCTGGCGACCTGATCCTCGACACCACTGCCCGCGGTTCGGCTGTGCTGCCCGAGCCGGCCCAGGTCGAGGCCGTCTTCTCGGTGCTGGCCGGCGAGGCCCGGGTGTCCCTCGACGACTGGGAGATCGACGAGCAGTTGGCCCCCGACACCCGGGCCATGCCCGTCACCCTGTTCGGATCGACCTTCACCCGCCGGGATGCCATCTGTGCCGTGGCCAGGGCGTTCGACGTCACCCCCGACCGGGCCATGGCGCTGACGTCTGCGTTCCTCGAGCGCGACAGCATCCACCGGGTACTCGCCGAGCCCGAGGCTGGTTCCCCTGGCGACCCGGATCCGGCGCGGACTGAGCGGATACGGACAACGAGCGGCCGGTTCGTCCCGGCCACCAGCGGTGACCGGCGCTACACCACCACCGAACTCCTGGCCGCCGAGGATCGGATCGTCAGGTCGGCCGTGGAACGGATCGGGGAGGGGACAGCGCAGGTGACCCCCGTCATCGTTGACCAGGCCTTACGACGTCACCCTCACCTGGATGGAGAACAGGCCGATGGGGTCCGGGCCCTCCTCACCTCGGGCAACGGCTACGACCTGGTCATCGGACAGGCCGGCACCGGCAAGTCGACCATGCTCACCGCGGCCCGGATCGGCTGGGAGGAGGCGGGCTTCCGGGTCATCGGCACGGCGGTGGCTGCCAGGACGGCGGCCGATCTGGAATCCGGCACCGGCATCCCCAGTTCGTCGCTCACCCAGATCCTCGCCGACCTGAAGGAATCCGGTGGGCTCACCTCCCGGCACGTGATCGTGGTCGACGAGGCCTCCATGGTCGGGAGCCGCTCCCTCGACAAGCTCAGAAGCCACGTGGACGCGACCGGGGCGAAGTTGGTCCTGGTCGGGGACAACCGTCAGCTGTCCTCCATCGACGCCGGTGGAGCGCTGCGGACCTTGTCGAAGGAGCTGGGCAGCCACGTCGTCACCCTGACCACCAACCGCCGCCAGGCCGACGCCGGCCAGCAGTGGGAACGAGACGCCCTGGTCGCCCTCCGGGAGGGCGATGTGGCCCCCGCCGTCCACGCCTATGCCGACCACGGCCGGGTCACCCTCGCCGGCACCATCGACGAGGCCCGCCAACGGCTGATCGACGACTGGTGGGCCGTCCACCACGCGCACACCACCGCCATCCTGGCCGTCCGGCGGGTGGACGTGCGGGCATTGAACGAGCTGGCCCGGGCCCGGAGAAGAGATGCCGGTGAGCTCGGTCCGGAGATCCGGGTGGGGGAGAAGGCCTTCAGCGTCGGCGACCGGGTCATCTTCGAGCGGAACCAGCGGGTGCGGGAGGTGGACCGACTCGACGGGAGCCGAGAAACGGGCCTGGTCCGGCTCCGGAACGGCACCTTCGCCACGGTGGTCGGGGTCGTTCAACAGCCAGACAGAGATCCCACTCACAACGCCAGGACCAGGGAGGGTGACGTCACCCTCGGCCAGGGTGACGTTGCTGCATCGGACCACGCCAGCGCCCACGAGTTGGAGTCCAGGAAGGGGCAGCATGCCCGCCGGGAGGAAGCCGCAACCCTGGTCGTCGAACTGGACGACGGGTCACGTGCCGTCCTCCCCCGTGCCTACGCCGAGCACTCGACCAACCTCGGCTATGCCCTGACCGTGTTCCGGTCCCAGGGCATCACCGTCGAGCACGCCTTCGGACTCGGCGGAGACGCCCTCTTCCAGGAAGCCGGCTACACCCAGCTCTCCCGAGGTCGGTTGTCCAACAACCTCTATGTGGCCGCCGCCGAAACTCCACGGTGGGAGGTCGGGCACCTCACGGAGGACACCACCCAACGAGACCAACTCGACGCATTGGTCGCGGCGCTGTCCTCGTCCCGGGAGCAGATCATGGCCCACGACCACCTCCCGAGTTGGCCGGCCATCTCCCCCGATGCCCTCGACGCCGTCTACCGCCAGCACACTGACCTCGGGCGCTGGCTGGCCGAGCACGCCCCGACGGAGCGGACCGACCAGTTGGCCGAGTCCTGGAACCGAGACCGCGAGGTCCGGACTGTCGGCCGGGAGGTCCAGGACAGCCGACATGAATTGGAGGCGCTGGCTCACTTGCAGCGCCAGCGCGACGACTGGGTCGCCCGCCATCGTGACGAAATCTCCACCTGGTCCCAGCTGGACGGGACCATCCGTCGCTACGAGTATCGCCTCGGCCAGGCGGCCGCGTTCGCCCGTCCCGAGCACGTCACCGACCTCCTCGGCCCGCTCCCCGAGCGCATCACCGAGACCGAACGGTGGCAGGTGGCCGCCGGTGCCATCGAGGCCTACCGCAGCCGCTGGAACATCGCCGAAGGGGGCACCGTCGGCACCGTGCCGAGCAACCCCGAGCAACGGGCCCACTGGGACACGATGACGGCGACGCTGGCGTCGGCTGGGTTCGTGAGTCCTGCTGGCACATCCGGACCAGAAGTCGATCAGGCGTGGCTCGACTCGCTGTGGGAGCGGATGCGGGATCTTGATCGCGCCTGGGAGAAGGTGAAGCTCGAGAATGCCGCCACCGCCGCCCCGCCGCCCTTCTCCTGGACGAGCAGTCGTGACTCCGGCCACGACCGTGGTCGTGACGATGATTTCGGGCTGTGACGAGGTGCGCACGCCTACGCGCCGCACCTCGCTCCACTTCGCCGCCCGAGGGCCATGGTTCTGCGCTGACAATCCGTGTGCATGGTCATAATGGTGGTGAGCGTGACGTCGCCGCGGTTGCCCGAAGTGGTGCCTTTCCTATCGCCGAAGTAGAGGCTGATTTCGACATTTCGGAATCAACCCAGCACCGGTGGGCGCGCCTGGCGGATGTCGACGACAGGATCCTCGGCTCGGTGACCTGTGGGGTGCTCGGCTTCTCCACCCAGGGCTCCTACGAGTGGAAGCAGAACCCGGTCTGCGGTCGGGATTAGGACGACGCCGATTGGTGAACGCCATCGTCGACGTGCACGCCGACGATGGCGAGTTCGGCTACCGGTTCAGCTCCGACGAGTTCGCGCGGGCCGGTCATGTGGCCAGCGAGAACAGGGTCGAGCGGCTGTGGCGGGAACACAAGGTGTGGTCGACCACGGTGAAGAAGGGCCGGAAACGCCCAGGTGGGACCCCGGACCCGTCGCGGGTGGCACTCGTCGTCGAGACCTCAGCGGTCTTCGCCGCCATCACGCTGCTGCGGTCGATCCTCATGCTCACCGACGACTCCGGACCCAAGGACGACGAGGAAATCGAACAGACTTCGGACAGGACTGAGCGGCTTCACGTGATATGGGGCGTTGGGAAAATGGCGCTGTGCGGTCCCAGGAGCGCGACGGCCGGATGGGGATACCGGACGGTCCGCACCCCGGCGTCCCTGGTCCGCCCGGCGCTCCGTATCCGAGACGTCCGCGCCGACGAAGTCCCACCCGTGAGCCCGGCCTGGACTCCCGGGCTCCTCATGTTTCCGTCTCACCCGTCGGGAGACACACCGGTGCTGATGCGCCGCCATTCGATTCGTTCTCCGGAGCGGACCTGCCCGTGTCCTCCATCCGGAGCGGACCGCGCAGCCTGCGCAGGGTCAGGATCCGTTCGGCCGTCCGCTCTTCCTCCAACAGCTTTTGCCGGGCGCGCAGGAGGTCGAACTGGCTGATCAGCCCCAGCAGTCTCGTTGGATCGGATCGGTCGACGACGGGAAGGACCCCGAGTTCCAACGAGGCCATCCGATCGGCGATTGACCGGAGGATCTCGTCGGGGAAGGCCACGGCGCGAGGCGGCACCATGGCGTCCGCAGCTGTGCGTTGTGGATGGGACCGGTCAGCCAATACGTGTGACCAGGGAACAATGCCCACGAGACGTCCTGGAGCGTCCACCACAGGGTAAAGCCGTTGGCGCCGTGCAGCAGAGCCTTCGGCCAGGGTGCGGTAGAGGTCGGGCATCAAGCGTTCGGGGCTGACCGTGTAGACGTCTGCTTCCATCACCTCTCGGACGAACGTCGCCTCAAGCGGGTCCACGGAATATTCGCGCATCACGTGGAAGCCTCGGCGAGCAACCTTCTCGGTGAGGATCGAACGCTTCAAGACGAGGACACTCACCAGATGAGCGAGGGTCGCCGCCACGAGCAGCGCCAGCAGACTGTTCTGATCGTGGGTGAGCTCGAAGGCGAAGATGATCGCCGTGAACGGGGATCGTGTCACCCCGGCCATGGCCCCGGACAACCCGAGGAGGGCCCAGACGCCGGGGCTGGCGCCCGGCAGCGCGTGCCCGAGCACTCCTCCGAGGGCCGCCCCCATCATCATGATCGGAGCCAGGATCCCTCCACTGGTTCCCGAGCCGAGTGCCCCGGACCAGATCACCAGCTTCACCACGAATAGGGACACCAGTGCACCGACCCCGAGTTCGCCGAGCAGCTCGGCGTGGATGGAGTCGTAGCCGACACCGAGGGCCCGAGGATCGATCAGTCCACCCAGGCCGATGATCAGCCCTCCGATCATCGGCCACCACATCCAGTGGATGTGGCCGGTCAGGTTCTTGAACAGGTCTTCGAACCGGTACACCGCCTGGGTCATCAACCAGGCGGCGAAACCGCACGCCACCCCCACTCCGGCCGCTCCGAGGAGAGCCACCCCACCGAGGGGTGCGTGGCCCGGAACGGGAAAGATCGGCTGCGGCGTGACCAGATGGGCGCTGGCCATCGCCATCCGCAGGCCATCGGCCGTCGCTGCCGCGATACCGATGAGGACCATCGACCGTGGCCGGAACTCGAAGGCCAGCAGTTCGACACCGAAGAGGGTGGCAGCCACCGGGGTGCCGAACACGGCGCTCATGCCGGCGGCCGCCCCTGCGACCAGCAGACTGCGGCGCTGTGCCGCGGTCAGGTGGAAGAGTTGGCCGACGATCGACCCCACAGCTCCGCCGGTCAGGATGATGGGTCCCTCGGCGCCGAACGGACCCCCGGTTCCGATGCTGATGGCACTGGAGATCGGTTTCAGAATGGCCAATCTGGGCTGAACCTTGCTCCCGTTGATGAGGATCCGCTCCATGGCCTCGGGAATACCGTGCCCTCGGATCTGCTCGGATCCGTAGCGAGCCATGATCCCCACGATCAGTCCGCCCCCTACCGGGATCACGATGGCGATCCATCCGAGCGTATTGGCATTGGGGGACACCAGATGGACGCTGATCCTCTGGTAGTAGAACAGGTTGGTGAAGAATCCGATCATGTCGAGGAGAGCCAGCGAAATGCCTGCGCCCAGAACCCCGATCAGGACGGCGAGGGGGACAAGTCTGAGGATCGACGGCGCAGTCGTGAAGTCGCCCAGTGACTCGCTGTGACCGTGGTCCCGATGGCGCCCTTCCTGAACGGGCTCCGATCCACATTCCCCGATCGGCACCGCGGCGGACGACCCCCCGCCTCCCGAGAATGACGACCGATCCCCTGGACCAGGTGCTCGAGCCATCAGGCGGGGATCGCGTCTGTGCCGTGGAGGCAACCTGGCCTGAGTGCGCGCGCGGCATTCCGTCGAGGGTCATAGTCCATCGTATTAGGATGTTATCGTGCAAGGACTAGGTCTGTCAGATGACGTCTACGCTCGACTGCTCGCACTCCGTACCGGCCTCCGTCACTTTCAGCGCTGGAGCGAGCAGCAAGCTCGAGCCGCCGGACTCACGCCGGCACAGCATCAGCTGCTCTTGGCGGTCCGCGGTCACAACGACTCACGGGGTCCGACCATCGGCGAAGTGGCGGACTATCTCCTCCTCCGCCATCACAGCGTCGTCGGTCTGATCGATCGGGCAGAGGAGGCCGGGCTCGTGCAACGGTCGAGAGATCCGACGGACCACCGTGTCGTGCGGCTGCACCTCAGCGATGAAGGAGCGGAACGGCTGGAGGGACTGTCGGCCCAACATCTCGAGGAGCTCGAACGACTCGCTAGCCGCCTCCCGTGGGAGGGGCTCGACCCAGTCCAGGCCGCGCACGGCTTCTCGGGCCCTCCGGCAGACAAGCCGACCGCTCGGCACGTGGAGGTCTCGCGCGTGTACGAGGCCGCTGAACCGGGTGTGGCAGTCCGGGTGCTTGTTGATCGCCTGTGGCCGCGGAGGCTTGCCCGATCGGAGGCACCATTCGACAGGTGGATGAAATCAGTCGCACCGACCAGCGAGCTCCGCAAGTGGTACGGGCACCGGGCGGATCGCTTCACGGAGTTCCGCGATCGCTACCGGGCCGAACTGTCCGAGACCCCGGCCCGTGAAGGCGTGGCCGAATTGTGCCGTGTCGCCGAGGACAGCGGGCTCGTACTCCTTACCGCCACAAAGGACCTGGCACTCTCCCACGCCGCTGTCCTGAGCGAGGTCATCATCGGCGAGTGACCCGCGCACTGCCTAGTGGCTCACACTGATCTCGTCCAGAGGTCCGGTGGAGAGAGACCGACGGATACAGGTGCTTTCCGTGTCAGCAGATTGGGCACGACCAACGATACGGCCGGCTGCCTACATCGGACGGGGGATCTTCCGTCGTCCCAACGAGGGAGGACAACCTCAACCACAGCAGAGTGGGGCCAGGTTCCAACAAGGCGTGCCCAGTGTTGATCAGGGCCGGATTGCGAGGATCATCGCATGCGGCTTGTGGACGTCGAGCAGGTCGACGATGGCGACGACGACACTGCCGTCTGCGTGTCTGGCCACACCCGTCGGCCAGCGCGGGCCGTCGAGGCGAAGTACGGTCTCGGTCACGCCCGTCGTGGTGTCGATACGCCGCACCGTGCTGTTGCCGTGGTCGGCCACCCAGACGTCGTTGTGCGACACGACCGCGATCCCGGTGGGCCAGCGCAGTCCGACGTCTGCACCGACACCGTCGTGATCTCCGCCGGGTGGTGAGCCGACCAGAGTGACGACGTCGCCGTCAGGAGAGATGGCGCGCACCGCATTATTCCCCGTGTCGGCGACGTAGCAGGTGCCATAGGCATCGATGTCGAGCGCACCGGGTCGCCGGAAGCGGCCATGGGACCCCCGACCGTCTCCGTAGTCGTAGATGGAACCAGCCAGGGTCGTGACATTCCCGTCGGGGGTGATGCACCGAATGCGGTCGTTTCCGGTGTCGGCGACGTACAAAGTGCTGTCGGCAGAGACGGCCACATCCGACGGGAAGCGAAATTGCGCACCAGCACCCGGTCCGTCGCGGAAGCCGTTCGCACCACCGGCCACCACCCGGACCAGTCCGTCTGGAGCGACGGCGCATACTCGTTGCCCGCTCGGGTCGGCGACGTACAAGGTCCCGTCGGGGCCAAAGGCGATGCCGGACGGCGTGATCGGCCGAGCCGGCTGAACATTCGCTGGGTTGACCCCATTCAGAGACCGCCTAACGACCGGGACCATCTGACCGTCAGTCACCTGCCAGATCGTCCCTCCGAGTGGATCGGAGACCAACACGGTGCCGTCGGACGCGACGGCCACGCCACCGAGCCGTCCCCTGAAGGAGAGCTCCGCCTCTGCTCCTTGGGCCGAGCCAGAGATTCGTGACATGGAGTCGGTCGTGAGTGGCGCGCCGGAGACAATGGTGGTCATCGCCCGGTTCCTTCGGTCTTGGGCACGGATCAGGCTGCCGGATCGTAAAACGCGAGACGCTCGTCATGGGCCTGTAGATACAAACGGGCCACCAGCTCCTCGGCCCGGTCCACGCACTGCTCTGTCTGCCCTGCGCAGCCCGTGGAGATGGCCTCGGCCAACGCTGCGGCATCGGATACGAGATGAGCCTGCCCACGGGCGAGCATGCGCTCTTCGTTCGGCGCGAGCGCGATCAGGGCGGTCCGCTCGTCAAGGACGTGAAGAGCCAATTCGTCCAGAAGGAACGACGCTGCCTGTTCGAGACGATGGATGTCGCCGTCTTCGGCGGCAGCCTGCACCTTGCGGGCCAAGGTCAAGAGGGCCTCGTGGCGAAGGGGCATGTGCTGGCCATTCGGGGATTGCCGCTCCCAGGCACCCCTGTCGGCCAGAGATGAAGGATCTCGCTGCGGATCTACTGGCATCAGACACCTCCTTCGACTCCAGGCTTCTCCAGCCATCCACTAGAAGTATATCTAGTAGCAGCTAGAAAAGCACGAGAAACACGGGAAACGGGGACGATCGCCCATCTGACCGGCAACAGACTGAATCGATGTCGCAGGATGAGTTCGTCGTACCGCGGTCCTGTCGGAAGGGCAGTGGTCGAATCGTTCGAAGCCGCTGAGAGTGTCAAGACCGGAGCCTCCGCGGCTGAGCGCGTGATCACAACCGGAAACCTGACCGGACGCGCCGACCGACGCTGGCCAAGAGCGTCCCGAAGCCGAGCCGCTCGACCTCTGCGGCTTCGTGGCGTACGACCGCCGCCGGTTGCCGGTCGAGCACAGAGGTCCAGAATCCGATCCGATCGGCACTGACATGGTTCAACATGTCACTGGTTCCTCGGCCTCGGCCTCGGCCTCGCCCGGGGGCGGTCCGTTCACTCAGCGGATCGGGAGCTGTCCCGGGACGACCGGCACCGGGAGGTAGCTCTCACCCATGAGATGACGGTCGACTGCCGCCGCGGCGGCCCGCCCCTCGGCGATGGCCCAGACCACCAGGCTCTGTCCCTTCACCATGTCGCCGCAGGCGAAGACGCCCGCGACGTTCGTCTGCCATCTCGCGTCGGTGGCGACGGTACCCCTGTCGCTGAGCTGAAGACCGAGGCCGGCGACGATGCCGGGGCGCTCGGGACCGGAGAAGCCGAGCGCAAGCAGTACCAAGTCGCACGCAAGTTGGAACGTCGATCCAGCGAGCGGCTCGAACGAGCTGTGCCCGGCGGCGTCGGTGACCATGCGAACCTGGTCGGCCCGCAAGGCGCGGACCTGCCCTGCCGCGTCGCAGATGAAGGCAGCGGTCGACACCGAGAACAGCCGCTCCCCGCCCTCCTCGTGGGCTGGGTAGGTACGCAGGATCCTCGGCCACGTCGGCCACGGATCCTGGTCGCTGCGGGTCAGTGGCGGCTCGGGGAGTATCTCGAGCTGGTGGACCGAACGGGCGCCCTGGCGGAGCGCGGTGCCGAGGCAGTCGGCGCCGGTATCGCCGCCACCGAGGATCACCACCCGCTTGCCGTCAGCATCGATCGGCGGGTGGTCCAACGTGCCCTCAGCCACCTGGTTGGCCCCTGTCAGGTACACCATCGCCTGATGGACCCCAGGGAGTGTCCCCCCCGGGATCGGGAGATCCCGGGGAACCGTGGCGCCGATGGCGAGGAGGACGGCATCGAAGCTCGTTCGGAGCGTATCCACCTCGACCAGCTGCTGGCCGGCAGGGATCGAAGGTGGTGCGTCGGCACCACTGGCGCCGACGGTCACGCCGCAGCGAAACTCCACTCCTTCGGTGGCCAACTGGCCCAGTCGGCGGTCGATGACCCGTTTCTCCAACTTGAACTCGGGGATGCCGTAGCGGAGGAGGCCCCCTGGCCGCGGTGCCCGCTCGAAGACCACGACTGAATGGCCTGCCCGGGTGAGCTGCTGGGCGGCGGCGAGCCCCGCGGGCCCGGAGCCGACCACCGCGACCCGGCGACCCGTGCGCTCCAATGAACGCGTCGGTCCGAGCCAGCCTTCGGCCCAGGCCCGCTCGACGATCTCGTACTCGATCTGCTTGATGGTCACCGGCTCGGAGTTGATCCCGAGAACGCACGACGTCTCGCAGGGCGCTGGGCACAGCCGACCGGTGAAGTCGGGGAAGTTGTTCGTCGCGTGCAGCCGTTCGCTCGCCGCCGCCCAGTCGTCTCCGTAGACGAGGTCGTTCCACTCCGGGATCAGGTTTCCGAGCGGGCAGCCCTCGTGGCAGAACGGGATGCCGCAGTCCATGCAGCGGGCCGCCTGGCGCCGGGAGTCCTCTGTGGGAAACGGCTCATAGACCTCGCGCCAGTCCTGGACCCGAACCGGCACGGGTCGGTGACGAGGTAGATCCCGGTCGTACTTCATGAACCCGCGGATGTCACCCATGGGCTGCTCCAGGGACACGTACCCTGACGCAGTCGTGGTGGGCCTGTTGTGGTACGAGACATCTCACGGTGCGCTCCCCTGTGTCCCGGCCAGCTGGCGAAGCACGAAGGGAAGGATCCCGCCGTGACGGTAGTGGTCTCGCTCGCTCTGGGTGTCGAGGCGAGCTGCCACGGGCAGGTCCTGGCCGTTGGCCCGCACGACGAACCGCTCGCCGCCGCCGGTGACGAGGGAGTCCACGCCGAAGACGTCGAAGATCTCCTCGCCGCTCAACCCGAGGCCCGCCGCCGAGGCACCGCCAGTGAGTTGCAGCGGCAAGATGCCCATCCCGATGAGGTTGGACCGGTGGATGCGCTCGAAGCTCTCCGCCAACACGGCTCGCACCCCGAGGAGCAGCGTCCCCTTGGCGGCCCAGTCCCGAGACGACCCTGCCCCATAGTCGGTTCCGGCGAGCACGACCAGCGGCGTACCCTCGGTCCGGTAGCGCTCGGCTGCGGCGAAGATGTCGAGGATCTCGCCGCTCGGCAGGTGTCGAGTGACTCCCCCTTCGGAACCGGGAGCCAGCGCGTTGCGCAGTCGTACGTTGGCGAACGTGCCGCGCACCATCACTTCGTGGTTGCCACGCCTAGCCCCGTAGGAATTGAAATCCTTGAGCTCGACACCACGTTCGAGCAGCCAGCGACCGGCCGGTCCAGTGGCGGGGATCGAACCGGCGGGCGAGATGTGGTCGGTGGTAACGCTGTCTCCGAGGAGCGCGAGCACGCGAGCACCGACGATGTCGGTGATGGCGGGTATCGCTCGGGTCACCCCGTCGAGGAACGGAGGTCGGCGCACATAGGTGGAGTCCTCCCGCCACGAAAAGCGAGTGCCGCTCCCGGCTTCGAGGGCCGCCCAGCGCTCGTCACCTTCGTAGAGATCTGCATACGAGGCAGTGAAGTGTTCGGGAGAGAGGACCGCCTCAACCACAGCATCGATCTCGGTGGGACTCGGCCAAAGGTCTGCGAGCATCACCGCAGCGCCGTCGGTTGCCGTGCCAAGGGGCTCGGAGGTCAGATCGATATCGAGGGTTCCCGCCAGCGCATAGGCGACCACGAGGGGCGGGGAGGCCAGGTAGTTCAAACGGACCTCGGGGTGGATGCGGCCTTCGAAGTTCCGGTTTCCCGACAGCACAGCCGCCACCGCCAAGTGCCCCCTCGCGACCGCGTCTGGCACGCCGGGGAGCAGGGGCCCGGAGTTGCCGATACAGGTGGTGCAGCCGTAGCCGACGAGATCGAAGCCGAGCGCGGCGAGTGGGGCGGCGAGGCCCGCCCGTTCCAGGTAGTCGGTGACTACCCGCGACCCCGGGGCGAGGGAGGTCTTCACCCAGGGTTTTGACTGCAGCCCGCGCTCCACGGCTCGTTTGGCCAGCAGGCCGGCGCCGATCATGACCTGGGGATTGGAGGTATTCGTGCAGCTGGTGATCGCCGCGATGACGACGTGGCCGTCGTCCAGTTCGACCGACCTCTCGCCGAGCGTCGCTGGCACCGCACGGATGCGGCGCTCGGGGGCGTCGCCTGGCTCTGTACCTATAGCCGCCGTGGACAGTAGCAAGGGGTCCGGGGCGCCGCTGTCGTTGACGCCTGCCATGGCCGAAGGAGGGTCGCTGGCGGGGAACGACTCGGCCGAGGCCTCCTCGGGGCTGCCGTCGACCAGCCCGGCGGCCCCAGGCCAACCGGGCACGTCATCGCCAGAGCCCTGGTTGCCGACCCGTGTGTCGCCGGAACTTGCGTCGTTGGCTCTGGTCACGGTTGAGGTACTGGGTTCGAGAAGGGCGAGAGCCTGTCGGAACGACCGGCGGGCGCTCGAGAGAGGCACGCGGTCCTGTGGGCGGGCCGGTCCGGCGAGACAGGGCTCGACCGCGGAGAGATCGAGTGGAATGAGTTCGCTGAACGTCGGGAGATCGTCACCAGGCTCGTGGAACAGTCCTTGCTCCTTGGTGTATGCCTCGACGAGGGCCACCTGGTGGGCCGGCCGGCCGGTGAGGCGTAGGTAGTCGAGGGTTCTCTGGTCGATGGGGCTGATGGCGCAGGTGGCGCCGTACTCGGGGGCCATGTTGCCGAGCGTGGCCCGGTGCTCGACGCGAAGACCCGAGAGGCCCTCGCCGGTCAGCTCCACAAATTTGCCTACCACCCCGTGGCGCCGCAGCAGCTCAGCCAGGGTGAGCACCAGGTCGGTGGCAGTCGCCCCTGGGGGAAGCTCCCCGGTCAACTCCACCCCGACCACCGCCGGCATCGGCATCGGGAGTGGCTGGCCAAGCATGGCGGCTTCGGCCTCGATACCCCCGACTCCCCAGCCCAGGACGCCCAGACCTCCGACCATTGGCGTATGGGAGTCGGTACCCACCAGCGTGTCGGGGAACGCCTCGCCGTCGTCGCTGGTGCAGACGACTCGCGCCAGGTACTCCAGGTTGATCTGGTGACAGATGCCGGTGTCAGGCGGCACCACCGCGAAGCGGTCGAAGGACTCCTGCGCCCAGCGCAGCAGGCGGTAACGCTCGGCGTTGCGCTCGGCCTCGATGGCAGCGTTGGCGGCGAACGCCTCGGGCATGCCGCTCAGCTCGGCGATGACCGAGTGGTCGATCACCAGCTCGACGGGTACCCGTGGGTTCACCAGTGACGGGTCGCCGCCGAGCTCGCCCAGGGCGTCGCGCAGCGCGGCGAGGTCCACGACCGCCGGAACCCCCGTGAAGTCCTGGAGGAGCACCCGCTCAGGGTGGAACGCCACCACGGGTGGCTTCGTATTCGTCATCGGCCATGCGGCCAGGGCGACGACGTCCGCAGCACTGATGTGCTGCCCGTCCTCGTGGCGCAGTACGTTCTCCAGCAGGATCTTGATCGAGTACGGCAGACTGGTGATGTCGCCGAGATCCGAGAGGGCCGAGAGCCGCCGGATCCTGTAGCGCTCCCCTTCCACCTCAAGGGAACTCTTCGCCCCGAAACTGTCGTGCGGGCTGTCGAGGATCATGACGTCCTTCCCAAGGAGATGTTACGACAGGAGGTGGTCGACTTGAGCGTGGTGGTCACCGAGGAGCTCCCTGTCGGTACCGCCTACCCCATCGGGAGAGCCCACCTGCCAGCCGGCCAAGGCGGCACCTTCGTGGGTCTCCGCTACCAGCGACGCATCACGATCGGCGTAGAACAATTCGACGACGCGATCAATCGAAGAAGCAGCAATGACGGGATCGCGATCGAGGCATGACAACAGGAAGCTGATACCGGGCATTCCCGACATCTGACGAGTCGCAGTGGTCAGCAATGGGACAAGAGTTGCGTGCGCCGTTTCCGAACTCATCGGATCAACGAGGTGGTCGTTGGGCGTTGGGCTGATAGCTCCCGACCGGGGAACGCAGCCCGACGGCGAAGCGGTTCCAGCCGTTGATCGCTACGACAGCAAGGGTGAGCGCCACGATCTCTTCAGAGCTGAACTGGCTGCTCGCCTCGGCGTAGAGGTCGTCGGGGACATCGGAGGTCGGAAGCAGGGTCAATGCCTCGCACCAGGCGAGCGCAGCTCGTTCCCGGGCGGAGTAGCACGGGGCTTCCCGCCAGGCAACGGCCAGATGGAGTCGCTGCGCCTCGACGCCGATCGCCTCGGCATCCTTGGTATGCATGTCGAGGCAGTAGCCACACCCGTTGAGCTGCGATGCCCGAAGCTTCACGAGTTCGAGCAACTCGGGCTCGAGAGAACTGGCATGGACGACCTTCTCCAGTGAAACCATGGCCTCCATCGCTGCCGGAAAGATGCTGCCGTAGTCGATACGCATCTGGCCTCCTTGGCTGCCTTGCGAGAGGGCGCCACGGTGATAACCGCACCGACGTCGTCGCTCGGGAGCGTTCTGCCCCTGGGCCGTCCAGTTTAGCCGCTACTACCTAGAAAAACACTTCTGACGCCGGGGCATCTCGTCATCGTGTCGACCCTCAGGGCAGACCGCCGCGTCCTTCAGAGGTCCGTGCCATCGACGGGGGCGCCAGCGCCGGTCAGGTGAGGAGGGGCTCGATGGCCTCAGAGTCGATCTCGCGCTCGTGCACCTCCGCACGGACCACTGCGGCGTCGAACCCGTGGGTACGGGCGAGGGCGCCCGACGCGGCGTGGGTGATGTGGGCGGTGTCCACGTCGAAGTGAAGACGCATTGCAGCGCACGTTCACAGCCGGGTTCGTTCCGACGGCCCCGACGCCGTGACGCTGCGACTGGAGCCACCCGAGCCGGCGCACTTCGCTGCCGGGCAGATCACTTGGTGTGCATGCGAGTTCGCTGGCCGACCAGAACGAAGTCCACGGCAGACGCTCGCATCAGCCCCTTACGATCGGGGAGGGCAAGAGGTGCTGAAACGGCGTCCACTGAGTTGGCGCACTTCGATGCACACCACGTGCTCAGCTTGGCCGCCAACTGCCCACGCCTTGATCCCAGAATTGCGGATCTTTTCGAGAGTTGGCTGATCGATGACCTCGCGCGCCATGCCTTGTGCCATCACGCTCCAGCCTGAACGCCCGTCGGCTCCGTGCGAGTCCACCTCGAATGCGACAACGGCGCGCGACGTGGCTGCGGCGAGTTTGGTGCCCCGGTCGGTGCGAAAGAAGATGTTGCCGCCAATGACGGCGAAGTTGACGGGCAGGATGACCGGCAATGCTTTGACCGTGATGGCGATGCGGCCAACCGGTACCCCGCTGAGTAGTTCCATGCATTCTGCAGGGTTGAGGATCTCCACGGATGGTGCTGGCATTGCCGCACACTTTTCGCTTCATGGCCATCGAACACCAGGGCCGAAGGTCCCAATTTGAAAAACCAGCACACGTGGTGTTGCGCAGATCCTCCGGTGATCCCAGTGTGGCTCACGACGTCCAACGGCCGAGGAGATCAGCGGCGCCCGTGCACAGTTGCTCGATCACCTCGGAAGCAGCCCGGACCGCGGTGAGGCCCCCGACACCCTGCCCGGCGTCGATGTGGGTATAGCCGAAGTCTCCCCGCTCGCGGGCTGCGATGAATTCCGACAGCGCGTCGGAGTCTGCAGAGAGCTGGTCCTCGTGTCCATCCCAACGTTCCCAGAACCTGTTCCGGAGGGCACGCTCGGGATACCGAGCGGGCCACGGGTAGCCGAGCGCCACGTCGAAGACCCGTGTGGTGACCGTGTCGGTTCCCGAGGCGGCGACGAGTTCCGACCGGGCGGCATCGGATGCCAGCGATTCAGGGCAAGCAGCGAACGCCGTGCCCAGCCAGGCGCCGGACGCACCGGCGGCCAGGACCGCGGCGAGCCCCCGGGGCGAGGAGATACCTCCCGCAGCCAGCACCGGGACCGACACCGCATTGAGCACGCCTTCGAGGAGCGGGAGCGTGCCGACGAGCGGTTCGCCGTGACCTCCGCCCTCGGCCCCTCGGGCCACAAGTACCTCGACACCGGCATCGGCCGCCCGCCGGGCGGTCTCCGCGTCTGCGATCTGGGCAGCCGTCGTGATCCCGGCGTCTCGGACCCGCTCCACCCAGGGCCATCGATCCCCGAAGCTCACGGAGATCAACACCGGCGAGGTGCCGATAGCCACATCGAGGAGTCGAGGCTCGCCCGCCACTGCCCAGTCGAGCAAGCCGATCCCGAAAGGAAGTCCGGCATCGCGTGGATGGGCGGCTTCCCGTTCCATGAGCGCCACCGATCCGGCACTGCCCACCCCCACCATTCCGAGCCCGCCCGCACGAGACACGGCGGAGGCCAGCTCACCTCCGGCCACGCCACCCATCGGGGCGTTCAGGATCGGGGCGCCGAGTCGCAGGGCTCGCGACCACGGGGTGGAGAGTTCAGTCATCTGACGAGGCAATCACGAGCTGCGCATCGGGACGCTGGTGTCCACGCCTCGCCCGACGAGGTGGTTCGTGCCGGCCGGTACTGCATGGGGCACCGGTCATGAGGGTGACCCTCTCGGACACCCCAGTCGGTGGGAGCTTCCGTCGACCACCGTCCCACACTCGGGGCAGATCAACCCGGCCCAGCAGGCCGGATCACCACCGTCGTCGGAGATGCCCCGGCCTCCGTCACGTGAGGGACCTCTCTTTGGCCCATCTCGATGCTCACCGACGGCACCGCGCTCACAGCCGACGAGGAAATCGATCGAAAACCGGATCGGACCGAGTGGCTTCACGTGATGTTGGACACCTGGAGGAATCGCTTGTGTGGACGTGGGGTCCAATGCGACATCGAGGGCTGGATTGCTCGCCATCACAAACTGCAGCCTTCCGTCGCGAATCCGAATCAACCCCCAGGTACTGCTCGCCAGACGGTGGGCACGGAGCAGGCCCGAGGGGATGGTCAGCTGATCCCATTCCGGGCTGGATCGGGCCAGACGGAGGCCCTCTGGAAGTTCGGCACGATCGCAGAGCGGGCAATCGAGAGGCGCTCCGATCTTCGCCATTCGACCCTCGACTTGGATGACCCACGGTCGGAGCTGGAACGGCGGTTGATGCCGTACGTGCTGGTTGTGCCAGCACGACAATTCGGCGACCCAGTGGCCCTCCCCGTCGAGATGGAACCCCGTGATCGTTCGTTCCACAGGTCCAGAGTAGTGGCGCAGGCGCCTGGGAATGCCGCTGAACAAGCGCCCACTGATTGTCTTGGATCGCAGACCGCAGAGGTGTAGCTCTGGCGTACGCGAGAAGAGCGCTTCGGCAGGTGCTCGGTGGAAGCAGACGTGCAACGCGAATCGCGGGTGCCTGGAGATCCGGCCTACCGTTGTCTCTTCGCCATGTGACCGAGGCGGCTCGACTGGCTGGTGTGGCCGAATCCACCGACTTTGCACACCTCAACCACAACGCCGTGCGCCAGCATCTCAGCATACGTAGAGCCATGTGCCTCGTGGTCGACGAGGTCGACATCCCCGACCTCTGACCTGCCGCCCAGCGCCCCACTGCAGCACACGGGGGTTCACATACAGGCTAGTTATTCTGGTGTACACTAGAAGTCTGAAGTGCCCACCAAGGGGCATCGTGGGGAGAGGCATGGACACGAACGCAATTCAACGCGAGGCGCGGGCACTCGGGGATCCGACTCGCTATCGCTTGTTCCGTTACATCGTCGATTCCGACCGACCAGTGGGCGTGGCGGAGCTCACCACGTATATCGAGCTGAACCACAACGCGGTGCGCCAGCATCTCGCTGTCCTGAAGGACGCTGACCTGGTCGTTGAGGAGGTCGAAGCCCGTGACAGTCCGGGGCGTCCACGCCTGCTTTATCGTTTACACCCTGAGGCGGCCGGGAAGTGGGAGACGTCAGGGCCGTACACGTGGCTCGCCGGATTGCTTGGTGAGGCAGTGAAGCACGACCTGAGCTCCCGTGAGGTGGGCCGTCAAGAAGGTCTGCAACGAGCGAACGAGTGCTCGGGCATCGGCGATTCCGTCGACACCATGGAGCGTGAGCTGATCCGAGGTGGCTTCCGCCCGACCAGAAGCGAGCGAGGTCGCCAGGTCGACTTCGTCCTGGCGCGCTGTCCGTTTGAGGAGGTTGCGACCGGCAACCCTGGCACAGTCTGCCAACTCCACCTCGGTCTCGCCGAGGGGCTCGCCCAAGGCCTCGGCGGATTGACGGTGGACCGCCTTACAGCCAAAGACCCGCACCGCGCAGGATGTCGACTGGTACTCAAGCGAGACCCGGTATCGGCGCAGGGGTAAGCCCGAACGGTGCCCATATGAGATTGAGGTGGTAGGACATGAAGCTCGTGCTCTACGGGTCCTTCAACTGTCCCTACAGCCTGCTGGCCAGCATGCGGGTGGACCGTCTGAGTGAGTCGGGGGTCGCCGACGTGGAGTGGCGTGCTGTCGTCCACGATCCGGATGTCCCGAAGCAAGGAGTGCGGGTCCTTGGCGATCTTGCCGCACTGTTCGATCGGGAACTCGACGAGATTCGGGGCCTGCTGCGTGGGGAAGAGGCGTATGAGGCGACGCCGCCGGCCGTGCAGCCCAACACGACACTGGCAGTTGCCGGGTTCTCCGCAACGACCGGCGATGACGCCGATCGACTGCGAGCCCAACTCTTCGACGCGCTCTGGGTGCAGGACCTCGACATCGGTGATGCGCACGTACTGCATGGGCTGGGCTGCCCGGTTCCGCCTCTGTCTCCCGCTGCCGAGCAATGGCGCAGCGAGTGGCTCGGCTTTGATCGGCCAGTGGTGCCCATGTTGGTGCTACCCAGCGGCACCGTGTCGCGAGGTCTGGGCGCCCTGAAGCGGCTCGCCGAATTCGGTCTCGACGGTGCCACCGCTCAATGAGCGCGCTATTTCCCCCGGGAACGCAGAAGCGGGGGAGAACCGAGGAGCGCCGGCCGGCAACAAGCTGGGAACACTGACGGATCACCCATCTTCGACGACACCGAATTGTGCCTCAGGTTGCCATCGATCTGATCCGGCCAGGCCGTCGAGACCTCCTGAACGCGCCGAGACGCAATCCGTTCGCGGTCGATCCGTTAGTGAGCGACGGCGAATGCCGCGAGGATGACAATGGCGAGAGTCAACAGTCCCATCAGGCCACGGATGCCATTGGCCAGCAGCCGACCCCGGCGCAGCGCCTCGGCTGTCGAACTGTCTCCCGGGCTTGCGATCAGTGTGCGGCGGAGGGCGGTCATCGCCCGAGCCTGCATCATCCCGGCAATCGTCGCCACAATGAGGACACCAGCCAGTGCTACAGCGGCATCAATGGTTCTCGACCACGACGATGGTGGCCAGGAGAGCGCCAAGCCGGCAGCGATGGCGATGAGCAATGATGCCGTGCCGACCATTCCGTACCGGCGACCGACCGCACGGAAGAATGCCACCTGAGACGAATCGTCGAGGACACCTCGGGCCGCTTTGGCGACGATGGCGAGGCAGACCATGCCGCCCACCCAGATGGACGCGGCGATCAACTCGACGGCTACCAGCGGTGCACTTGTCGCCAACATCTTGCTTCTCCCCTGTCCGTCGTGACATTATTCTAATAGAAACTAGAATAAAGGTGAAGAGCGCCCCGGTATCCAGACCGGTCGCGGTAGGAACCGAACAGAGGAGTTGGACGCCATGACGATCACTCAGACCGAAGCCCTCGATGCGATGCTCGAGCACCACCGCACCCTGGACGAGCACGTGGGTGTTCGGATCGCCGCCCTGGTTGGAGCCGTCGAGAGCGGCATCGCCTACGAGCCGGCGGTGGCCGCACTGGTCACCTACCTCGCGGAAGAAGTGCTTCCTCACGCGGTGGCGGAAGAACACTCCATCTACCGTGTCGCCGGCATCCGTGCCGACCTTGCCGACACGGTGAAGGAGATGACTGCCGAGCATCGTGTCCTTGTCTCCGCCACCGAGTCACTGGCCAATGCGGCAACGGCTCCTGCAGCACTCGAGCTGGCCAAGCAGATCGGTACCCTCTTCACCACTCACGTCAACAAGGAGAACGAACTGCTGCTCCCGGTCCTTCTGGAGGATGACGACATCGACCTGGCACAGCTGTTGGTACAGATGCACCGACTGACTGAAGCGGACCAGGAGACCCCATTCGTCGAGGATGCGTCATCGCCTGATTCAGAAGCGGTGGTGGTGTCGCTGCTGTTGGAGGCGGCCAATGAGCTGGCAAATGCCGGTCACGGCGATCGGGCGTGCCGGCTAGTCGCGTCGGCATGGGCCGCGCTGCGGACCCCCAGGCCGGCGCTCGCCGTCAGAACCACGGCAAGCTTGCACCGGCTCGTGAGGCAGGTGACCAGTGAGCCGGTCGCATTCCACACGCGGAAGGAGGGCAGCGGCGCTGCCGCGGATCGTCAACTCGACGTGCGCCATCTGCCGCCGGCACAGCGCCATGAGACGATCTTTGCCGCGTACCATGGCCTCGCCCCCGAAGGTGGCTATGTGCTCGTCAACGACCACGATCCCAAACCGCTCCGTTACCAGTTCGAAGCCGAGCACCCTGGTGAGTTCACCTGGGACACCATCGAGTCCGGACCCGAGGTGTGGAGGGTGCGAATCGGGAGGCCGGCACTCGACAGCGCAACCGCCGAGGGGTCATACGGTTGTGAAGATACGGGGCACCAGGAGCTGGATGTGCGCGTTCTCCCCCACGGCCAGCGCCATGACGTGATCTTCGCCACCTATGACGCCCTCATGGGCGGGGGTGGATTCGTGATCGTCAACGACCACGATCCCAAACCGCTTCGTTACCAGTTCGAGGCCGAGCACGCCGGTGAGTTCACCTGGGAATATCTCGAGTCGGGGCCCGAGGTGTGGCGGGTGCGAATCGGAAGGTCCCTCATTCGAGCGGCAGGCTGACCGGGGCGACTCTGCGGACGCATGAGGGTGGGGACCCAGCGCTGTGCCACGCGATCTTCGGAGAGAAGCATCGACGTAGGCTGGTTCGGCATAGGGACGCGAGTCGGGGCCGAGGCTCCGTCCTGGCCGTCGGACGATTGTCGAGCGTAGATTCGCGGTCGACCACAGGACTCCAATCTCCAAGCGCCTTTGCGAGATCCCCCGGATCTTCGCTCCCGGCGGAGTGATCAGGGAGCCGTCCGCTCTTCCGCGCTGACGAGGCGGTCGGCGCCCGAGGCAGACAGCAGTCGAATGGGTCTCGCAGAGAGGTTCGCGGCAATGCAGAGCCCAGTGGCGATGAACAGACCCCCCCCGATTGCGATGGCGATTGCAAGGGACGCGGCAAAGCCCAGGCAGACGGCGACAACACCTGCGGTCACGAGTCCGTAGACGATGGCGGCCCAACGATGGTCGTAGAGATCGGCGAACATGAGCGGCGTCCCATCCGCCTTCTTCGCTATACCGCGCCCGCGCAGCGCTGACCACAGGATGAACGGGACGACTTTGTGCGCGTGGCCCACCAGGGCAATGAGCAGCCAACCACTGAAGGCCGCCACCGCTGCTGCCACCAGTGCGACGCCGACATGGTGATGTCGACCGATGATCAGCTCTGCCGCAAGGGCGAGGGCGGCACCGACGACCAACCAGACTGCCGACGTGATCACGAACAGCAAGTGCAGATCGGACTTACGTCGGCGATACCGGATGTGCATCATCAAGGAGAAGAGGTGCGCACCGAGCCCGACTGCCACGATCGCCGCCCCGCACCACGCGAGCCACCCTATGCCGAAGAGCAGCCCGGGCGAGAGCAGCAGTACCCCGCTCGGAACTGCCCATACGGCAAGCCACGCCGAACGGCGTCGACCCGGGACATGGGCGAGGAGGAACATCGGCCAGAGCTTCTCCGACACGCTCACGTAGGCGAGTCCCAACCAGGCAAGTAGCCCGACGCAGGCGTGGGCCAGAACCACATGCCCGGCGAGGTCGAACCAGTTTCCCTGGCGATCGATGACGTAGACGACCCCGAAACAGGCAGTCACCACAAATCCGGCGATGGCAAGACGCAGGCCTGCCACCGGAGCCCCTTTGCCCTGCACCGACAATGGTTGGGCACTATTGACCACGAACAAGGTGACCGCCGAGGCGGCGAACGCCCCTCCGGTCTCGACGAGGTACTCCTGCTGGGTGGCAAAGCCGAATGGCAGCAACCATGCACCAGCCAGCCAGGTCAGGAATGTGGCGCGGGAGAGCCGCACCGAGCGCAACGGCCGTTGGGTGATCACCGGTGTGAATTGGTGGATGGCCCCGAGAACTCCCATCGAGAGGGTCGCCAACATGCCGAAATGGGCCGCTGCGACCACCTGGTCGTCGGTGGGGTCCACGACCCCGTGAGCCCGTGACCAGATCAAGGCAGCGCCACACGCCACCAGTCCGAGGGACGCAGCGGCGAGGAAACTCAGCGGCACTGAAGGCGGTGGGATCCCGCTAGGCATCCCTGCCGGACGTCCCTGCCATGCTCCCGCGCTCGGCGCCGGGGGCACAGCCTCAGTTGCCATGACGGCAACCGTTGTCTAGCTCGGCCGCCATGGCCGCTGCCGCGGCCGCCACGGTCATTGTCGGATCGAGCAAGTCAGGATCGATCTCCGAGCCCAGCGTTCGTTCGCCGAACTCTTCGCATACCGCTTGCCACAGGTCCAACGCGTCGCCGTCGTCGATGCCGAGGTCGGCCAGGGTCACGATGTTCGAGTCGTCCCCGTCAGACGGATCGAGCAGCACTTGGAGCAACGCCATGACGGCGTCTGCGTCGATGTCTGGGATGACCTGATGCGTTTCACCGGGCATGTTCCTGTTCTCCACGACTGTGATGACCTCTGACCATGATCATGGTATAACTCTAGTAGCAAACAGAACAACGACAGCAATCATGATCGCTTGCCGCAGGAGGATTGTCATGGCCACCATCGACGCCCGTCCGCTCATCGCCGCAGGGGACGAGCCGTTCGACCTGATCATGGCCACGGTGGCGGCCCTCGGCGAGCATGAGGACCTCGTCGTCCTGGCACCGTTCGAGCCGGTCCCGCTGGAAGGCGTCCTCGGCGCGCAGGGATTCTCCTACGAGGCCGTCGAGCTGGGAGCCGGCGATTGGCAGGTCACCTTTCGGCGGCAGTCATGAGTACTGGGGACGAGATGAGCGGGCCGGTCTCGATCGGGATGGACCGGGCAGAGATCCCAGCGGACAACGCCATCGACATGACGTGGAGCGCGCTCCGTTCCGTCTACGACCCGGAGCTCTACCTCGACGTGGTATCCCTTGGCCTCGTCTATGACGTGCGTGAGGAGGACGGGACCATCGTGGTCGAGATGACGCTGACCACGCCTGGGTGTCCGGCATCGGAGAGCCTTCCGGAGATGGCCCGGGCCGCGATCTCCCAGTCCGTCGGGAACCCGACCGCGGTCGACGTGCGCATCGTCTGGGACCCGCCCTGGAGTCCCGCGTTGATGGATGCGGAAGCGGCAGCGGCACTCGGATTCCGGGTTCGGAAGTGACAGTAGTCACGAGATGCTCTCGAGCCTCAACACTGGGCGCGCATCGATTGTCGGTGCCCTGTGGGTTGGTTGCCTCATCCGAGTGGATCGGAAACCGGTGGGCGTGGTGAAGCGTGACGTCGAAGTTGTCCGCGTCTACGACGACCCGGGGCGCCAACACAACGAGTATCGGGTGCTCGTCGACCGGCTGTGGCCCCGTGGGCAATCGAAGGGCGCGGTCGATCACGATGAATGGGTCAAGGACGCCACGCCCAGTACCGAATTGCGGCAGTGGTATGGACACGACCCGAAGCGCTTCTCCGAGTTCGCACGGCGCTACCGGGCCGAACTCGCGCTGCCACCGGGGTCGGGGGTCGTATCGCAGCTTCGGGAGACGAGTGGGACACGACGACTCATCCTCCTCACCGCAACGCGGGACATCGAGCACTCCGGAGCAATCGTTCTGCGCGACGTCATCGTGGGCGCCGATGGAACGTAAGCCGTCGGGGAGACGCGCACCCTCCGTCGGCCAGGTACTGCGTCATGCCCTGACCTCAGCCAACGGCTGTGCCGGCACCACCCGGATGGAGACCAGATGAGGACCGCAGTTCACGGAATGCCCCGTATCGGACGAGACCGCTCTCTCAAATGGGCGCTCGAGAGCTTCTGGGCCGGAACGATGTCGGCCCCGGAACTCGACGACGTGGCGGCATCGATCCGCCGGCAGAACTGGCAGAGCATGGCTGCTGTCAACGTGGACTTCGTCCCCTCGAACGACTTCTCCCTCTACGACCACGTGCTCGACGCTGCGGTCATGGTGGGTGCCATCCCCGCCCGGTTCGTCCCTAGTGGCAGGACAATTGACCGCGAGCACTACTTCGCCATG
>Ga0265327_10000773_pt1 | contig 49324 bp, 46 predicted proteins | sample 41621metaG_FD_202089 | JGI IMG/M metagenome (GOLD analysis project Ga0265327, IMG submission 202089) | Rhizosphere microbial communities from Carex aquatilis grown in University of Washington, Seatle, WA, United States - 4-16-21 metaG | ecosystem: Host-associated > Plants > Roots > Rhizosphere... | reverse complement strand
GATGCGCGCGGCTTCCATGGCCCGTGTGCCTTCAGGGAAAGGCCGGGCGGCAAGAATCGCGGCGCTCGTTCATGGATGGCTGGCGCCGCCGGCGCTCAGTTCGGCCCAGTCCAGTTCCTGGATGAGCACGCGGTAGGCGTCGTCGCCGATGACCTCGTCGCGGCGCAATTCGAAGGCGCGCCGCCGGGCGATCGAGATCGCATGGCGCCGCAAGGGACCGCCCGGCACTTCGTCGATCGGCGCCGTCTCGGCATGGCTGTTGTTGAGCTCGACCACCGCCGCGTATTCCTTGCGCAGCAACTTGGCCGACAGCGTGTCGTCGTCCTTGATCGCATCGAGCAGGGCGCCGTAGGCATGCGTTCGACCGAGCCGGATCTCGCGGCCGACCGGATCGTCGTCGGTCAGCCGGATGCGCCTGATCAGCGGCTTGATCGTGAGGCCCTGCAGCACCAGCGTGCCCAGCACGACCGCGAAGGCGCACAGGAGGATCAGGTCGCGACAGGGAAAGGGCGAGCCGTCGGGCAGGGTCTCGGGAATCGCGAAGGCCGCCGCCAGCGTGACGATGCCGCGCATGCCGGCCCAGGACAGCACGATGCCGCTGCCGATCTTCCTGGGAAGCGGCGTGCCGGGGCTGGCATTGGAGGCGGCGCGCCAGCGCATCAGCGCGCTGTAGCTCATGACCCAGGCGAAGCGCGCCGCGATGGTGACCAGCAGCACCACCGCGGCGGTGATCAGGGCTTCGGTGCGGGCGCCACCGGCGTCGAGCCGCGCCGCGATCGGCCGCAGCTGCATGCCGATCAACACGAAGGCGAAGGCATTGAGCACGAAGACCACTGCCTCCCAGACCGCGAAGATCGGCACCCGCATGCGCGCCGGCATCTGCGCGCCTCCGCTGCGCGCCACCGTCATCGCATAGGCGACCAGGGTCAGGATGCCGGACAGCCCGACCGCCTCGGCCGCGATCCAGACGCCGAAGGTGCAGGCGAATTGCACGATCAGCGCGGTGGGCACGTCGCGCAGGCTCCTGTTGAGCGGGCGCAGCGCATAGGCCAGCGCGACCCCGGCCGCGAGGCTGCCGAAGAGCGTCAGCACGAACACCGGCGCGACGCTGGCGAAGCCGAGGTGCCCGGCCATCACGGTCATGATCGCCAGCTTGTAGACCAGCAGTGCGCTGGCATCGTTGAGCAGGCTCTCGCCCTCGATGATCTTCAACAGCTTGTGAGGCAGCCGCACCTGCCGCATCACTGCCGTGGCCGCTGCCGCGTCGGGCGGCGCGACGATGGCGCCGAGCGCGATCGCGACCGGCCAGGGCATCGAAGGCACCATCCAGCGCGCGGCCAGCGCCACCGCGATCACCGTCGTGCCGACCGCGGCGACCACCAGGCCGGCCACCGGCCGCCAGTTCGCCCGCAGGTCGCGCAGCGAGGTGTCGTAGGCCGCATCGAGCAGCACCGGCGCGACGAACAGGGCCAGCGCCAGTTGCGGATCGAGCGTCCAGTTGGGGCTGGCCGGCACGAACGCGAGCATCGTGCCGCCCAGCGCCAGGAAGGTCGGGTAGGGTGCGCCGACCCGGCGCGCGAGGGCCGCGAGCAGCGCTGCGCCGAGCAGCAGCACGATGATCCATTCGAAGGTGGCCATGGGCGGGTCGAGAAAGGGCGGAAGTATTGCGCCGGCGAATCATCGCCGGAAAAGCCGCAGCGGCCATCCGCCATCTGCTGCTGCCGTATCTACGGCTGTCCGAGGCGAGCACCGGCGACCGGCTTCAATGCCGCGTCGATGCTGCAGGGTTGAAGGCCTTCGATTGCAACCATGCGCCTAAGGCGCCCCGTGGCCGCCGGCCGCGTCTGGTGGCGGACCAGGGCCTGTTAGCGCTATGCAAGGGGTCGCGAAGCTCGCCAGAGCCTGCCCGTCAAGGCGCGCTGCTTGTGCGTGCGTTGGCACGCACAAGCAGCGCAACGCCGAGGGGCGGGCTCTGGCGTGCTTCCCTGCGGGTTGCTGTGCAAAGGGGCCGTCTGCGGCGTTGCCCGCGCTTGCAAGGCCAAAGCCTTGCTGCGCGCGGGCGCCTTGCATCCAGCCCCTTTGCATAGCAACGCGATCCCCTTGCCTAGCGTTAACAGGCCCTAATCGCTGTCGGCCGATCGGACTGTCGGCGCGCGCACCACAGGGAAGCGAGAGTAGTCGTATTGCGGCCCCGGGCCGGGTGCCAGAGGCGGGCCGAGATCGGTCGATGGGTGCGTCGACGAGGCCACGCTCCCGGTTGCGGAAGAGGGATAGGAAGACGTGACCGATGGCTGGATGCTGCCTGGCGCCCGCACCGGCATCTGCGAATAGTCGTATTGCGGTCCTGGCCCGGCCACCACCGGCGGGCCGTCGTCATCGAAGGATCGATAGGAAGGCGATCGACCCGCCGGCAGCGGCGCGCTCCGCACCGGTGCGGGGGTGGGGTCGATTTCCTCGTCTTGGTCGATGTTGCGCGCCGCGGCACGCGACCTTGCCGACCCCGTGGCGTCGCCGCCGCGCTCACGCCGCAGGCGCGCCGACTCGGCCGCGCTGGCCGAACGGATGGCGGGAAGCATTTCCGCGATCGGGCTCGGCATCGGCGCGGAATGCGCTGCGGGAGACTTGCCTGCCGTGCCTGCCGTGCCTGCCGGTGCGGAGGCAAGCGCGGTCGTGTCGGGTGGTCGAGAACCAGACTGCGCGGATGGCTTGTCCGCAGCCGGATCGGCCGGGATTGCAGACATCGGCTCATGGCCAATTTCGGATGGTGGCTGCTGGGTCGAGGCAAGCGCCGCTGCGGCTGGCTTGTCGGCCTTCGGCGACCACAGTGCCGAGATCCGGTCGGCCAATGGAAAGCCGCTCCGACCCGAGGTCACATAGAGCGTCCATATCGCGAAGCCGAAGATCACTGCCAGCGCCAGGCAGCCGGCCCGAAACCAGAAGACAGCCGTATCCGGGGGCAAGGCCGGCACCGTTGCCGCACGTCCGGCGGACCAGGGCGAGCCTGAATCGTGTGCGGACGCGTCCGACGCCGGCCTGAAGGACATGACGGCGTCAAGTTCCGCCGGCGCGGACGGTATCACCGCGCCGAGCGGATGCGCGCAGCCAACGCAGTACTTGGCCTTGGGGCGGTTCGAACTGCCGCAAATGCTGCATACGACCGACATGGGTCTACTCCCTGAAAACGGACTCGCGATGGCGCACGGATGGCGCCAGCCAATTCGCCACTTTGCACGTCTGGTACGCGATGTATGTCGGTTGCGTCCTACACCCGACGTCGGTCGCGGCGGTTCTGCCGGCGTTGGCGAAGCGCAGCGAGGACGCACTCAGCCGTGAACGGCCGGCGGCCCGACGATCACGCCTTCGAGCGGGCGCAGCTCGACCCCATCGGATGCAGGCAACGCCGGGCCTGCATGGGTCGAAACCAGCACGCTGGCCCCCTGCGGCAACAGGGCCGCCCGAATGGCAGCCGGGTCTTCGCCAAAATTCAGCAGGACCAGGAAGCGCCGCGCGCCATCGCTGCGGGCGTAGGCCAGCACACTCTTGCCGGCAGCCACTGCCTCGTAGCTGCCAAGGTGCAGCGCGGCTTCACGGCGGCGCAGCTCGATCAGCCGCTGGTAGAGCCGAAGCATGGAGCCGCTGTCGCGCCATTGCGCGTCGACGTTGCGCGTGCCGCAGTCGGCGGCCAGGCGCAGCCAGGGGCGGCCGGTGGTGAAGCCGGCCTGGTCGCCGCCGGTCCATTGCATCGGCGTGCGCTGCGGGTCGCGACCCAGTCCCTTGCCGGGCTCGTTCTTCTCGAAGGGATCCTGCACCTCGGAAGGCGCGATCGGCACATCGGTCATGCCGATCTCGTCGCCGTAGTAGAGGGTGGGCGTGCCGCGCAGCGTCAGCAGCAGCATCGCGGCCAAGCGCGCACGGGGCTCGCCCACCCGGCTGGCGATGCGCGGCTTGTCGTGGTTGCCGAGCACCCAGTTGGGTGCGGCGCCGGGCGGCAGCGCCGCCTCGTAGTCGTGCACCACGCGGCCGATCGCGTCGGCCTGCCAGCGCGTGGCGATGAGCTGGAAGTTGAAGGGCAGCTGAACGCCCTGCAGCACGCCGTCGGGCGCGCGGCCGTAGTAGGCGACCAGCCTGTCGAGCGGCAGGTAGAGCTCGCCGATCAGCACCCGCTCGGCCGATGCGTCGCTGAATTCGTCGACCACGGCGCGCATCTCGCGGACGATCTGCTGCACCTCCGGCCGATCGGATGTGTAGAGCGGCAGCAGCCGATGCGACGAATCCTCTCCGGGCCGGTAGGCCGGGTTGACCGGGTTGTCGCGGAACTGGTCGTCCTTGATCAGCAGGTAGAGCACGTCGATGCGGAAGCCGTCGACGCCGCGGCGCAGCCAGAAGCGCAGCACCTCGTACATCGCTGCGCGCAACTCGGGATTGCGCCAGTTGAGGTCGGGCTGTTCCTTCAGGAAGGAGTGGCAGTAGTACTGGCCGGTGGCGGCGTCGAAGGTCCAGGCCGGTCCGCCGAAATTGCTGAGCCAGTTGTTGGGCGGTCCGCCATCGGGCGCCGGATCGCGCCACAGGTACCAGTCGCGCTTCGGGTCGTTCCGGTCGCTGCGGCTCTGCAGGAACCAGGGATGCTGGTCCGAGCTGTGATTGGGCACGTAGTCCAGGATCAGCTTCAGGCCGCGCGCCTGCGCATCGGCTGCCAGCCCGTCGAAATCGTCGAGCGAGCCGAATCGGGGATCGACATTGCAATAGTCCGATACGTCATACCCGAAGTCGGCCATCGGCGAAGGGTAGATCGGGGAGATCCAGACGGCATCGATGCCGAGCGCCACCAGATGGTCGAGCCGGCCGCGGATGCCGCGCAAGTCGCCGATGCCATCGCCGTCGCTGTCCTGGAAGGAACGGGGGTAGACCTGGTAGATGACGCCGTTGCGCCACCAATCTGCTGCTGCGGACATCGGGGAATTCTTCGCTGTTACGCGGTCCGTCAGCGCTTGTAGGGCAGCATGGTGGCGAGCGACGCGGCCATCGCCTGCATGGCCTTGGCCACGGCGACGGCGGTCGGGCCGCCCAGCTGGTCCGAAAGGCCCGCCGCGACCAGGGAGTGCGTCATGCGGTTGCCGTCGTCCAGCACCGGAACCGCGACGATCGTGACGCCGACGATGTAGTTGCCCCTGTCGATGCCATAGCCGTTCTTCCGGGCGAGCTCGACCTCCTGCTTCCACTCCGAAAAATCGAGCGGCCGGGCCCAGCGCAGCTTCTTGAAGCGCTTCTGCAGCTGCGGCCACGAATCCTCGCCATAGGCAGCGACCAGGCGCCCCGTGGCGCTCACCAGCGCAGGAAAGCGGCTCCCGATGTCCACGTGCAGGCCGAAGGGCGCCTCCGCGCGCGACAGGGCCACCACGGCCATGTGCTCGGCGCCTGCGGTCTCCACCCCCATCGTCGTGACGCCCCATTCCCTGGACAGTTCGCCGAGCATCGGTTGTGCGAGCGTCGAGAAGGAACTGTTCTTCACGACGTTGCGCGCCAGGCTCAACATGCCGATGCCGAGCGAATAGCGCTTGCTCGCCTCGTCGACCTTCAGGAGCTGCTCGTCCACCAGAACGCGAACGATGTGAAGGCAGGTGCTCGGGACCAGGCCGAGATGCTCGGCGATGGCCTTCACGCCCAGGGGCGGCGAATCTCCCAGCAGGCGAAGGATGGCAATCGACCGCGTGACTGCCGGGACAGGTCGAACGCGACGCGCCTTCGGTGCTGGCGCGGCCGCTCGGCGCGATTTTGAGATGTCGGGAGGCATTTGCTACCGGGCAGTTTTTCGGCGGTTTTACCAGAAAGGAAAAGGCCGGCCTTGCGCTTTCGAACGGTGCGGGGCAGGCGCCTCGCTTCGCGTGAAGCGCTGGCCTGGTGAACGCCGCTCGTCGCGAATCAATTGTACATAGACAATCACGAAGTGCATTTGACAATTTCGATACGGCTCGGCATAGTTGGGTCAACCCGATCCACAACGCAGAGACAACGCAAATCATGAGCAGGCTCACCGACTACACCTCCTATGCGGATGCGCAGCGTTTCTGTTCGAGCGAGAAGCTCTGGGAACTCTTCGATGGAAATCGCGAGTCGTTGAACATTGCGCACGAGTGCATCGACCGCCATGCCGACGGCGAGCGGACGGCGGTGCTGGTCGCCAACGCGGACGGGAGCGAAGAAGTCTTGAGCTTCCGCGAGCTTTCGCAGGACTCTTCCCGCTTTGCCAACTATCTGGTCGCCCAGGGAATCCAGCGCGGCGACCGGGTGGCCGTCATGCTGGAGCCGTCACGGGCGTTCTACGTCGCGATCTTCGGCGCGATGAAGGCCGGCGCGATCGCCGTGCCTCTGTTCACCTTGTTCGGGCCGGATGGCATCAGGCTTCGAGTCAACGACTGCAATCCCCGCCTGCTGATCACCAATGTCGACAAGGCGCCGATGGCGACGGGCATCGACAACGTGGAAGTCGTGATCGCCACGGCGGAATTCCTCGCTTCGCTGCAGGCCTATCCGAGCGAATTCGAAGTGCGCACCAAGGCCGACGACTTCGCGATCTTCCAATACACCTCGGGCACGACGCGCGAGCTTCCGGCCGCCGTGCGGCACAGCCACCGCTCGATCGTGACGCTCATGCTGGCCGCGCTCTATGGCTCGGGCATCCGGCCGGGCGATCGCTTCTTCTGCCCGTCCTCACCCGCGTGGGGCCATGGACTCTGGCACGGAACGCTGGCGCCACTGGCGCTGGGCGTGACGATCGGCGCCTATGCGGGCAAGTTCAATGCAGAGCGCCTGCTGCAGGCGCTGCACAGCGGGCGCTTCAACAACATCTCGGCGGCGGCGACCCACTACCGCATGATGCGCAACAGCGGCGCGGCGTCGAAGTACCGGTACTTCCTGGACAAGGTGTCTTTCACCGGCGAACCGATCGACAGCGAGACTTCGGCCTTCATCGAATCGACCTTCGGGCATGCGGTCTGCAGCATGTACGGGACGACCGAGATCGGCGTCATCCTCGTCAGCTACCCGGGCGCCGCGGACTTCCCCGTCAAGCAGGGCTCGCTCGGAAAGGCCATTCCCGGCAGCATCGTCGAAGTCCAGGACGTGCACGGCGCGCCCTGTGCGCCTGGCGTGACCGGCGAACTCAAGGTATGGCGCAAGGACGAATGGGTCGCCACCAAGGACCTGGGCCGCATCGACGAGGACGGCTACTTCTATCACGCCGGCCGCGCCGACGACGTGATCATTTCCGCCGGCTGGACGATGAGCGCGGTCGAGATCGAGGACGCCATCCTCAAGCACCCCGATGTGCTCGAAGCCGCCGCGATCGGCGTGCCGGACGAGCTTCGCGGCCAGGTGGTCAAGGCCTTCGTGGTCTCCGACAGGGCAGCCAGCGATGCCTTCACCGCCGAGATCCAGGACCTGGTCCGCAGCCGCTTGAGCCAGCACGAATACCCGCGGCATGTGGCCTTCGTGCCCGAGCTTCCGAAGACGCCTGCGGGCAAGGTGCACCGAAAGATTCTCCGTGAGCGAGAGCTTGCGAACTCCACCGCGGCGATCGCCGCAATCCACTGAAAAGCAAAGGAGACAGTGATGTCCACGCATACCGAAAGAACCTTCCCGAAGATCACGGAGAACGGCCTCGACGAGCTGAGGGAGCGCATCGGCAAGCCGATCGGTGCAACGGCCGAGCCCTGGTGCTACGAGGCGACGCGCGACAACATCCGTCACTACGCCCACGGCATCGGCGACGACAATCCGCTCTGGTGCGACCCGGACTACGCCGCGAAGACCCAGTACGGCGGCATCATCGCGCTGCCCAGCTTCCTGTTCTCGACCAGCCGCATCGTCTCGGGCTATGTCGGCGGACTGCCCGGCGTGCACGCGATGTGGTCGGGCTCCGACTGGACCTGGCACAAGCCGGTCAAGCGCAATGACGTCATCTCGACCGAGGCCTACCTGAAGGACCTCATCGAGCACCAGACGAAGTTCGCCGGCCGTGCGGTCCAGCAGATCTACCACGTCGACTTCTTCAACCAGCTGGGCGACAAGGTGGCCGAATGCGACAGCTGGTGCTTCCGCACCGAGCGCGACCATGCGCGCGAACAGGGCACCAAGTACAAGGAAGTGCGCGCCCGCGAGCCGCGCCGCTACACGCCGGAAGAGATCGGCGAGGCATTCAAGCTCTATCGCGACGAACCGGTGCGTGGCGCGACCAAGCGCTATTGGGAAGACGTGAAGGAAGGCGAGGCGCTGCCTGTGATGATGAAGGGCCCGATGACGGTCACCGGCTTCATCGCCTATGCGCAAGGCTGGGGCGGCCTCTACATCCGTGCCAACAAGCTGGCCTGGAAGCTGATCGACGCGCACCCGGGCGTCGGCATCACGAATCGCTTCGGCATCCCCGACGTTCCGGAGCGCGTGCACTGGGAAGAGGAATTCGCGCTCGAGGTGGGTGCGCCCGGCGCCTACGACTACGGTCCTGAGCGTACATCGTGGCTCACCCACCACCTGACGAACTGGGCCGGCGACGACGGCTTCCTGAACAAGGCCAGCTGCAAGATCCGCCGGCACAACCCGGAGGGCGACATGCTCTTCATCAAGGGCCATGTGAAGCGCAAGTTCACCGAAGGCGGAAGGCACCTGGTGGAGATCGAGCAGGAGGCGCGCAACCAGGACGACGAACTGTCGGTGATCGGCTCCGGCGTCGTCGAGCTGCCTTCGCGCGGCTGAGCGAGACGGGCGGGCAGGGCCGAAGCGGCTCCTGCCTGTGCGACACGGTCCATTCATTTCCTGGCGGAGGCATATGCCAAACCCTTCGAATCCGAGCGCGGAACGGACGAAGCCGCGAAAGTCACTGGACGGCGTTCGCGTGCTCGACCTCTCGCGCGTGCTGGCGGGCCCGCTTTGCACGCAGATGCTGGCGGACCACGGCGCTGACGTCATCAAGATCGAGCCGCCGTCGGGCGACGACACGCGTTGGCTCGGCCCGCCTTTCGATTCGTCCGGGGACGCGGCCTACTTCTCGGCTGTCAATCGCGGCAAGCGCGCGGTGGGCGTGGATCTGGCCAAGCCGGACGGCAAGGCGATCCTGTTCCAACTGCTCGAACAGGCCGACGTGCTGGTCGAGAACTTCATTCCGGGGACGATGAAGCGATGGGGGCTGGACTACGAGACCCAGTTGGCGGCGCGCTTCCCCAGGCTCATCTTCTGCAGCATCAATGGCTTCGGCACGGACGGCCCGCTCGGCTCCTTGCCCGGATACGACGCCGTGCTCCAGGCTGCATGCGGGCTGATGAGCATCAATGGCGAGCCTGCGAATGGGCCGACGCGCATCGGCGTGCCGATCGTGGACCATCTGACCGGATACACCGCGCTGTCAGGCATCCTGATGGCGCTCTACGAACGCGAGCGCACCGGCCTGGGCCAGGCGGTGGAAGCGACGCTCTTCGATGCGGCGCTGAGCCTGCTGGTGCCGCACGCGGCCAACTGGTTGAGTTCGGGCGCGACGCCGCAATTGCTTGGCAGCGCGCATCCCAACATCGCGCCGTACGACAAGTTCGCTTGCGGCGACGGCGAGATCTTTCTCGGCATCCTCAATGACGGTCAATTTCGCAAGTTCTGCGAGAGCATCGGCCGCGCAGACCTGGCTGCCGACCAAAGGTTCTCGAGCAATGCGCTGAGGATCTCGAATCGCGCCGCCTTGCGCACGCAGATCGAGGGATCGCTGTCCTCCAGTTCGAGGGAGGTCCTTTGCCGGAGATTGATGCACTGCGGCGTGCCGGCCGCGCCCGTCAATACGGTAGCCGAGGCATTCGGCCAGGAGCATGCACGGCATCGCTCGATGCTGGTCGAGCGGGAAGACTATCGCGGCATCGGACTTCCGGTCCGTTTCTCGCGCACGCCCGGCGCGCCGAGTTCGTCCCCGCCCACCTATGCGCAACACACCGATGAAGTGCTCATGGAGGCGGGCATATCGGCCGAGCAGATCGCCGGACTTCGTGACAGCGGCGTGCTGCCGGATCGACCGAAGCGCTAGCTGAAATAGCGGCACGAGCAGTTCGTGAAGCGGCTCGGATCGCCAAGCTGCATGACCAAGCAGGCCGGCATGCCTCGACTCGCCGGCAACGATCGAAAACCAACAGGAGACAAGATGAAATTCGCAATCAAGGCAAGCTTGCTTTCGGCCGCACTGGCACTGGCACTGGCGCCATCGGCGCAGGCAGATGACTATCCATCGAAGCCAGTCCGCATCGTGGTGGCCTACCAGGCGGGACAAGGCACGGACGTCGTGACCCGCTTCATGGCGGAACGCCTGTCCTCTGCAATGGGGCAGGCATTCATCGTCGACAACAGGGGCGGAGCCGGCGGCAATATCGGAACCGAGATCGCTGCGCGCGCCGCGCCTGACGGCTACACGCTGACCATGGGTACCAACGGCACCCATGTCCTCAACCAATTCATGTATACGAGCACCGGCTACAACGCCGAGACCGGCTTCGAGCCGATTGCGTTGGTCGGGACATTCCCGATGGTTCTGCTGGCCAAGGCCGGATCTCCGCTGAAGACCCTGCAGGACGTGTTCAGTGCGGCCAAGGCCGATTCGAAGTCGACCGACATCGCGATGCCCAGCACCACCGCTCGCCTGGTCTATGAATTCATGAAGGACCAGACGCACAGCCCGATCCTGGGTGTGCCCTACAAGGGATCGACCGGCGCCATCACCGATGTGATGGGCGGACAGGTGCCGCTGATGATCGACACCATCACCGCGGTGCGCACCCAGATCGACGGCGGCAAGCTGCAGGCCCTGGCGGTGACCTCCGCGAAGCGGACGCCCCTGCTGCCCAATGTGCCGACGGTGGCCGAGCAGGGCGTTCCGGGCTTCGAGGTCGTCGCGTGGAACGCGCTCTATGCGCCGAAGGGAACGCCGCCTGCAGTGATCGCGCGTCTCAATCTCGAAGTGAACAAGATCCTCGCGCAGCCCGAGACCAAGGCCCGATTCCTCGAACTCGGATTCGACGTCGGCGGCGGCACGCCTGAACAGTTGAGCAAGTTTGCCGCCGCGGAGCGTGCCAAATGGGGGCCGCTGGTGCTGAAGACGGGCATGCGTGCCGACTGAATCCACGGGATCTCCGGTCGAGGGCGCGCAAGCGGCTCCCGACGGCTGGAGACTCCGGACGCTCGGCGGCTTCATTGAAAGCGCCGGGCCGCTCTGGACCCGGAGGGAGCCGGATGGCTGGGCCTACGCGATACGGATGGGGCCCGGCCACCTCAATCCCGCAGGGGTCGTGCATGGCGGAGTGCTGCTCACGCTGATGGACCACGCGCTCAGCGCCATCGCATGGGAAGCCGCGGAGCGAGCCAGGTGCGTGACCCTGCAAATCGACAGTCAATTCATCGCTCCGGTACAAAGCGGAGACTTCGTCGAAGCGAGGGGCGCGGTGACCAAGAGGACATCGGGCCTGGTCTTCGTCAGGGGCTCGCTTTCGGTGGGCGACACCGATGTACTGTCGTCGCAGGCGATCATGCGGGTGCTGAGGCCCAGCGCCTGACCTTCGCGATTTGCAACACCCACCGTAGACTTCCTTCCATGCAAAAGGTCATCGGCCTGCTCTTCTGCGCAACCCTCGCGGCCTTCGCCGGCCAGGCCGGTGCCCAGGCCTTTCCCGACAAGCCGGTCAAGCTGATCGTGCCGCAGGCGCCGGGCGGTGCCACCGATGTCTTCGCTCGCTACATGGCGCAGAAGCTCGGCGCCGCCTGGGGCCAGCCGGTGGTGATCGAGAACCGCGCCGGCGCCGCCGGCGTGATCGGCACCGACGCGGTCGCCAAGTCGCGGCCCGACGGCTACACGCTGCTCTTCACCTACGCCGGCTCGCAAGCCGTCAACCAGAGTCTTTACGCCAAGCTGCCCTTCGACTCGGTCAAGGACTTCGCCACCGTCGGGACGGTCGCGACCACGCCCTTCCTGCTGGTGGTCGGCGCCGACTCGCCGATCAAGGACTTCCCGGCACTGATCGCCAAGGCCAAGGCCAATCCGGGCAAGGTCACCTACGCCAGCTCCGGCAACGGCTCGATCAACCAGCTGCTGTCGGAGTCGCTGAACGTCGAGGCCGGCATCAAGATGGTCCACGTGCCTTACAAGGCGATCGCCGCCGCGCTCACCGACGTCATCGCCGGCCAGGAGGACAACGCCTTCGCCTCGGTGCCGTCGGCGATCCAGCTGGTCAAGTCCGGCAAGTTGCGCGCCATCGCGGTCTCCAGCGCCAGGCGCAACGCGATGGCGCCCGACGTGCCGACCATCGCCGAGATGGGCTACCCGAAGTTCGACGTCAACCCTTGGTGGGGCATCCTGGCGCCGGCCGGAACGCCCAAGGCTGTCGTCGACAAGGTGAATGCCGACATGACGCAGATCCTGCGCACGCCGGAGTCGGCTGCTTTCTTCGGCGGCCAGGGCGCCGACCCGCTGGTCATGAGCCCGGCGGATTTCCAGAAGACCCTCGAAAGCGACGTCGTGCAGTGGGCCAAGGTGGTCAAGGCCTCGGGCGCGAAGCTCGACTGACCTTGTCGCGCCCGGCGGCTCGCGGCGCTGCTCAAGCAGCCCGCTGCGCCAGGGCCTGGACGATCGCCTCGCCGACCAGGGTCCCGGATTGCGGGTTCTGCCCGGTGATCAGGCGCCCATCGACCGTCAGCTTGGGCGTCCACGGGGCGGCCGACTCGTAGCGTGCGCCTTCATTGCGCAGCGCGCTTTCAAGGTCGAAGGGCACGTCGGCGCGTGCATAGCCGTCTTCCTCCGCGGTCGAGAAGCCGGCGACCTTGCGCCCGTGCAGCAGCGGCGTCCCGTCACCGAGCTTCACGCCGAGCAGCGCCGACGGCCCGTGGCACACGGCGGCCACGATCTTCCCGGCATCCCAGGCGCGCCGCACCACATCCTGCACTTCCGGGTTTCCGGTGATGTCGACCATCGGCCCCAGGCCGCCCGGAAAGAAGACCGCGTCGTAATCGCGCACGTCGACTTCGGAGAGCTTGCGGCTGCGCGCCATGCGGCGATACGAAGCGCTGGCCAGGAAGTCGGCCTGCAGCGGATCGCTGCCGTCGAAGCCGTCTTCCGGCGGCTTGCCGCCCAGCGGCGTCGCGTACTCGACCGCGATGCCGGCCTTGTCGAGCGCCTCGAAGGGATGGGCGACCTCCGGGAAGAAGAATCCGGTGGCCCGTCCATGCGGACCGATGGCAGCCGCATTTGTCACAACAAACAATACATGCTTCACATTCATGGCTCTCTCCTTGGTTTCATGAGGCCCGGCGATTCCGGGTAGAGAGAAGGTTAAGGAGCCAGGGCCAGAACTGGTAGGCCCGAGGATGTTGACGGATTGGATCGCCAGATTTGACAATCGGGGCTATGGATGACGAAAGAGCCTCGATCCTCGATGAACTGCGCGCGATGGCGGTGTTCGCCACCGTCGTGCGCTGCGGCAGCTTCGCCGCCGGTGCGCGCGCCCTCGGCCTGACCCGCGCCGTGGTCAGCCACCACGTGCGCAGGCTGGAGGCCAAGCTCGGCATGCCGCTGGCGCAGCGCAGCACGCGCAACTTCAGCCTGACGCCCGCCGGCGAGGCCTTCCGCGTGCATTGCGAGCGCCTGCTTGACGAGGCCCAGGACGGCATCCGGGGCATGGAGCTCCTGCGCGCCGAGCCGCGCGGCGAGGTGCGCATCACCTGCTCGCACCATTTCGGCAACAAGAGGATCCTTCCCGCGCTGCTCGCCTTTCGCCGGCGCTATCCGTCGATCCGGCTGCACATCGCGATGAACGACGCCAACATCGACCTGGTGCAGCGGGGCATCGAACTGGCCGTGCGCGCAGGACCGCTGGCGGACTCCGACCTGGTCGCACGCCGGCTGGCGAGCGAGCCGACCGCGCTCTGCGCGTCGCCGGCCTACCTGCGCCGCCACGGCTTGCCGACCACGCTGGAGGCGTTGCGGCAGCACCGCTGGGTGGTCTATCCGCCGACGCAGCGCTCGATGGCCGCCATGCTCGACGGACAGGCGGTCGAGATCGCCATCCATGGCGACATCACGACCGACAGCGCGGCCTCGCGCCTGGCTTTCGTGCTGGCCGGCGAAGGCATCGCGCGCCTGCCGGCCTATGACGCCGCTGCGCCGCTGGCATCCGGCGAACTGGTGCACGTGATGCCGCAGTTGCAGACCGCCGCGCTGGAGATCCATCTGGTCCACGGCAGGCGCATCGGCCCGAGCGCGCGCCTGCTGCGGGACTTCCTCCTCGCACCGCGCAAGGAGGTCGAGGCCTGAAGTGCCGAAGCCGCTCGGGGCGTGCTCGCTCAGCCTTCTTGACCTGCGAGGTCGCGAAGGCGCGCGTGCAGGCGGTCTTCATCGGGTCGCCGGCCTTGGCGCCATCCGGCCGGATGCGGCGCGACGCCCGCCCGATGCCGCAGAATGCGCCGCATCGCACGGCGCGCGGCACGCATTTCAAGGAGAAGCGCATGACAAGCATCTCGGCACTGGCACTCACGGCGTTCATTGGCTGGGCGCTGGCCCTGCTGATCCTGATGGAGCTCCTGCGCACGCAGCTGGTGCTTTCCGGGCGCGTCGCATCGAATCGCTTCACGCCCGACAACGCCGGCCTGTCGCCCTTCCTGCAACGGCTCGCGCGCGCGCAGTCCAACTGCGTCGAGAGCCTGCCGATCTTCGGCGGACTGTTGCTGGTGGCGTTGGCGACCGGGCGCGCCGGCATCACCGATCCGCTGGCGCCCTGGCTGGCCGGCGCCCGGATCGTGCAGTCGGTGATCCATCTCGTGTCGCTCGGCGTCTGGGCCGTCAATGCGCGCTTCACTGCATTTGCAGTGCAAGTCGCGATCGCGGCGTACTGGACCTGGGCGCTGGCGATGCGCTAGAGGCGCCGCAGCAGCCGGCGAATCAGTCGAACAGATTGCGCTGGATCTGGTCGAGGTGGCGGATCAGCATCTTCTCCGCCGCGGCGGCGTTCCGATCGCGCAGGGCGTCCACCAGGTCGCGGTGCTGCTGCTCGTATTCCTTGCGCCGTGGCGCGGTCAGCGACCTTGCCTTGAGCCGGCCCCACTCGCCCTGGTCGCGCACCCGCTGCGTCAGTTCGAGAATGCGCACGAAGAAGCCGTTGTGCGTGGCCAGCGCCAGCGCCTTGTGCAGTTCGCCGTCCCAGTGCTCGAAGTCGGCCGTGCTGCGCGCCGCCTCCGAGCGCTCGATGCAGTGCTGCATGACGGCGAAGTCCGCCGCGGTGGCGTTGCGCACGATCAGGGCCGGCATCAGCGGCTCGATCAGCCGGCGCGCGACCATCAATTCGGCCGGGCTGACGTTGCCGTCGGGCGCCGCGGTGGCGAGGGTCGCGGCGCCGTCATCCGCGGCAGCGGTCTCGGCGACGAAGGTGCCGCTGCCGACCGTCTGCGTGATCAGGCCGCGCTCGCGAAAGCCGGCCAGCACCCGGCGCACCGCGCCGCGCGAGGCGCCGAAGCGTTCGCTCAGATCGCGCTCGGCCGGCAGCTTGACGCCGCCGCGCAGCGTGCCGCTGGCGATGCCATCGCGCAGGTAGCGCGCCAGCGCGCGGGCGCCCTCGGCCTTGGGCTGGGCCGGCGCGGGGGGCGGCGCCGGCCGGTCGTTGCTGGGTCGGGCCCGCCGGGCCGCTGGTTCGCTCATGGGCTGCTCCTCGATGGCCACGATTGTACGGTACCAATTGGTTAAGAAAATAGCCCATTGGTATTGAGAGGATGACAGTTTGGTTCTACATTACGCCACCCCGGCAAGGGCGGCCGAGTTGCGCCGCCAAGCCCATCCCGAGATCTTCAAGTCATGAAATTCGCCAACATTCCTTTGAACGGCCTGCACCGGTGCGCGTTGGTCGATGCAGCCGGCCAGCGCTGCTGGCCGATCGCCGACCTGGTCCCGGGCTTCGACGGCGACATCGTCGAGCTGATCGCGCGCTACGAAGAGTTGAAGAACCAATTGGTCGCCAAGGGAGATGGCCTGCCGCTCGACGGGATGCGCCTGCTGGCCCCGATCGAGCGGCCGCCGCGCAACATCTTCTGCGTCGGCAAGAACTACGCCGAGCATGCGGTCGAGTTCAGCAAGTCGGGCTTCGACAGCAGCGCCAAGGAAGGCGAGCACGCGCCCGAGGCGCCGGTGGTCTTCACCAAGGCCTTCAGCTCGATCATCGGCCCCGGCGATGCCATCCCGCCCCATGCGCAACTGGTCAGGCAGCTCGACTACGAGGCCGAGCTGGCGGTGGTCATCGGCAAGGGCGGACGCGGCATCCGCAAGGCCGACGCCTTCGGCCACGTGTTCGGCTACACCATCGTCAACGACGTCACCGCGCGCGACCTGCAGAAGCTGCATCGCCAGTGGTTCCTCGGCAAGTCGCTCGATGGCTTCTGCCCCATGGGCCCTTTCGTGGTGAGCGGCGACGAGGTCGATGCGACCCGGCTCGACGTCAAGTGCTGGGTCAACGGCGAACTGCGCCAGCATGCCAACACCGCGCAGCTGATCTTCGACATCCCGACCCTGATCGAGACGATCTCGGCCGCCATCGAGCTGCTGCCCGGCGACGTCATCGCCACCGGCACGCCGGCGGGCGTCGGCATCGGCTTCACGCCGCCGCGATTCCTGCAGTCCGGCGACACGGTGCGCATCGAGATCCAGGGCCTGGGCGTGCTGGAGAACCGCATCGGCTGACAGCCGGGCACCGGCGACACGACGACGACGACGACGACGACAAGAAGGAGACCAGACGATGTGCGTGAACAAACCTGCGTTCGGACGCGCGTTCGGCGCCCTGGCCGCGCTGGCGGCAGCCGCCTTGTCGCTGGCCATGCCGGCGGCGCAGGCCGAGGATGCCTACCCGTCGCGGCCGGTGACCATCGTGGTGCCGTTCGGGCCGGGCGGCTCGGCCGACGTCTACGCCCGCATCCTGGCCGAGAAGCTCGGCCGCGACACCGGCAAGAGCTTCATCGTCGAGGACCGCCCCGGCGCCGGCGCGGTGATCGGCACCCAGTACGCGGCCAAGGCGGCGCCGGACGGCTACACCCTGCTGATGATGTCCAACACCCAGACGGTGAACGAGTCGCTGCTCAAGCAGAAGCCCTACGAGCTGATGCGCGACTTCGTGGCGGTGGCGCCGGTCAACGAGGCGCCGCTGGTGCTGGTGGTGCGCTCGACCCTGCCGGCCAAGACGCTGCCCGAACTGGTGGCTCTGGCCAAGTCCAGTCCGGGCAAGCTCAACTACGCCTCGTCCGGCACCGGCACGCCCTACCACATGGCCGGCGAGCTGTTCAAGAGCATGGCCGGCGTCGACATCGTGCACGTGCCCTACAAGAGCAGCGGCGGCGCCCGCACCGACGTGCTCGGCGGCACGGTCGACATGATGTTCGACTCGGTCAGCACCATGGGTGACCTGATCTCCACCGGCAAGGTGCGCGCGCTGGCCACCACCGGCAAGACGCGCTCGAGCGTGCTGCCGGACGTGCCGACCATGGCCGAGCTCGGCCTGCCCGACTACACGGCGACGCTCTGGCTCGGCATCCTGGCGCCCAAGGGCACGCCGCAGCCGGTCGTCGACATGCTGAACAAGGGCATCGCCAAGGTGGTCGAGGATCCGGCCACCCGCGCGGTCTGGGCGAAGAGCGGCATCGAGCCGATGGTGATGACGCCGGCCGCCTTCACCCAGTTCCTGAACCAGGACATCGCGAAGTGGCGCAAGATCGTCGAGACGGCGCACATCACGGTGGAGTGATGCCGGCGCCGATCGCGCTGACCGTCAACGGGCAGCCGCGTTCGCTGGCGCTCGATCCCGAGCGCTCGCTGCTCGACGTGCTGCGCAACGAACTCGGGCTGCGGGCCAGCCACTACGGCTGCGGCGCCGGCGAGTGCGGCGCCTGCATGGTGCTGATCGACGGCCGCGCGGTGCCGAGTTGCGACACGCCGCTGTGGGCCGCCGCCGGCAAGCGGGTGCAGACCTCGGAGGGTCTCGGCAGCCGCAGCGCGCCGCATCCGCTGCAGAGCGCCTTCATCGCCGAGCAGGCGGCGCAGTGCGGCTATTGCACCTCGGGCATGCTGGTCTCGGCGGCGGCGCTGCTGCAGTGCCATGCCGATCCGGACGATCGGCAGATCCGCGACGGCATGGCGCGCAACCTGTGCCGCTGCGGCACCCATCCAAGAGTCGTGCGCGCTATCGTGCGTGCCGCCGCCAGCCGATGAGCGAGCCCGACGATCGTCTTGCGCTGCCGCCCAGCCTGCAGGCCAATCCGCGCCTGTCGAGCTGGCTGCGCATCGATCCGTTCGGGCAGGTGCTGGTGCGTTCCGGCAAGGTCGAACTCGGGCAGGGCATCCTGCTGGCGCTGGCGCAGATCGTGGCCGAGGAGCTCGACATCGACCTGGCGCAGGTCCGCATGCTGCCGGCCGTCACAGGCGTCAGCCCCGACGAGGCGATCACTTCCGGCAGCCTGTCGGTGCAGCATTCGGGCGCGGCGCTGCGCCATGTGTGCGCCCAGGCGCGCTCGATCTACCTGGGCCGCGCGGCGGCGCTGAATGGGCTCGATGCGGCGCGCCTGCATATCGCCGGCGGCGAGATTTTCGACGGCGAGCGGCGCCTTTCGAGCTACCGGGAACTGGCCGACCCTGCCTTGCTGGAGGTCGACGCAGCGCTCGCAGTGGCGCCGAAGCGGCCGGCCGACTGGCGCAGCGCCGGCCGCTCGCAGCAGCGCGAGGACATCGCCGCGAAGGTCTTCGGCGAATTCACCTTCATCCATGACCTGGTGCTGCCACGCATGGTGCACGGCCGGATGGTGCGGCCGCCGTCGCCGGGCGCCCGGCTGATCGCCTGCGATGCTGCGGTCGTCGAGTCGATGGACGGCGTGATCGCGGTGCGGCGCGACGGCTCGCAACTCGGCGTCGTCGCCGGATCCGAATGGCAGGCCGAGCGCGCCGCGGCACGGCTCGCAAAGGCTGCCAGCTGGGCCGAGAGCGAAACGCTGCCCGATGCCGCGGCGCTGCCGGCCTGGTTGAAGTCGCTGCCGGCGGTGGCGCTGGAGCTTGCATCGGACGGCCCTGCGGCACCGCGTCCGGTCGCGCGCACCCATGCCGCGCGCTATGCGAAGCCCTTCATCCGCCACGCGTCGATCGGGCCGTCATGCGCGCTGGCCTGTCGCGATGGCGACGACGAAACCCGCTTGCGGATCTGGACCCACAGCCAGGGCATCTACAACCTGCGGCGCGATCTTGCGCTGGCGCTCGGCCTGGTGCCGGCGGCGATCGAGGTCGCGCATGTGCAGGGTGCCGGCTGCTACGGCCACAACGGCGCCGACGACGTCGCCTTCGACGCCGCCTGGCTGGCCGGCGCATGCCCGGGCCGGCCGGTGCGAGTGCAGTGGTCGCGCGCCGACGAGCTCTGCTGGTCGCCGGTCGGTCCGGCGATGGCGGTCGAGCTGGAGGCCGACCTCGATGCCGATGGCCGCGTGCTGGCCTGGCGCCATGCATCGTGGAGCCCGGGGCACGGGTTGCGGCCCGGCCGCGGCGCGAGCCCGACCTTGCTCGGCAGCTGGTATCTCGAGCAGGCTTTCGAGCGCGTCGATGCGGTGGATGCACCGCGCGCGGCCGGCGGAGGCGGCGATCGCAATGCCGAGCCGATCTACGCCTTCCCGAGCCGTCAGGTGGTCTGCCGGCGCGTGCAGGGCGTGCCGATGCGCAGCTCGGCGCTGCGTGCGCTGGGTGCCTTTGCCAACGTCTTCGCGATCGAATCCTTCATGGACGAGCTGGCCTTGTCGTCCGGCAGCGATCCGGTGGCCTGGCGCATCGCGCAGCTGGCCGACGCTCGCGCGGTGGCCGTGATCGAGGCCGCTGCCGCGGCCGCGGGCTGGACGGCGAGGGCGCGTCCGCTGGGCGAGGGCCGTGGGCGCGGCATCGGCTTCGCGCGCTACAAGAACACTGGCGCGTATTGCGCCGTCGTCGCGCAGGTCGAGGTCGGCGAACGGGTGCGCGTGCTCGACCTTCGGATCGCAGTCGACGTCGGCCCGGCGATCAACCCCGACGGCGTGCGCCAGCAGATCGAGGGCGGCGCGCTGCAGGCCACCAGCTGGACTTTGATCGAGTCGGCCCACTTCGATCGCACGCGCATGCTCGACCACGGCTGGGACGACTATCCGATCCTTCGCTTCCCCGACGCGCCGCGCATCGACGTCCGGCTGGTGGGTGGCGACGAAGGGATGCCGCTCGGCGCCGGCGAAGCTTCGCTCGGGCCGACAGCGGCGGCCATCGCGAATGCGGTCTTCGACGCGCTGGGCGTGCGGGTGCGCGAGCTTCCGTTGTCGCCCGAGCGCATCCTGCAGGCCATCGAGGCCGCCTGAATCCCATTCGAACGCAAAGCGGAAACACCAGATGAACCTCACCCTCTTCAGCGGCGGCGCCGCGCAGGCCGTGGTCAACGGACTGCAAGCCGAATTCGAGCATGCTCACGGCTGCACCCTGGCGCCGACCTTCGGCGCCGTCGGCGCGATGCGCGACAAGCTGCTCGGCGGAGCGCCTTGCGACCTGCTGGTCCTGTCGGCGTCGTTGATCGCGCAACTCGAGGCCGACGGCCACGTCGTGGCGGGCAGCGCACGGCCGCTCGGCAGGGTCGCCACCGGGGTGGCCGTGCGCTCGGATGCGCCCGTGGTCGCGGTCGACACGCCGGACGCGCTGAAGGAGACGCTGGCGGCGGCACGCGGCTTTCATGTGCCCGATCTCCGGCAGTCGACTGCCGGCATCCACATCGCCGGCGTGCTGGCCGCGCTGGGCCTGGCCGAGGCCATGGCGGACCGCATCCGCGAGTTTCCGAACGGCGCCACCGCGATGCGCGAGCTGGCGCGCAGCGAAGGCGCCGGCATGCTCGGCTGCACCCAGGTCACCGAGATCATGTACACGCCGGGCGTGAAGCTGGTCGGCGAACTACCGGCCGCGCATGCGCTCAACACCGTCTACAGCGCCGCCGTCTGCCGAACGGCACGCGAGCCGGCGCTGGCGGCGCAACTGGTCGAGGCGCTGGCCGGTGAAGGCTCGGCCGCGCTGCGCCGGCGCAGCGGCTTCACGCTCTGATTCCTTTCACCACCACCACCACCGTCATCAAAGGAGACTCCATGAACCGCTGGATCTGGTCCGCTGCCGCAGGCTTGCTGTGTGCCGCGCTCGGGCAATCCGCCCTGGCGCAGAACGTCAAGGTCACGCCGCTCGGCAGCATCGATGGCGAGTTCTGCCCGCTCGACCGGGCGCTTGTCTTCGAAGACCCGAACGGCACGCGCATCCTCTACGACCCGGGCCGCACCGTGGCCGGCGGCGAGGATCCGCGCCTCGGCAAGATCGACGTCGTTCTGGTCAGCCACATGCACGGCGATCACCTGGGCGACATCCGCACCAAGGCGCCCAACGCCGGTACATGCGCCAAGCCCGACGTGTCGGTGTCCGCCATGCCGAACTCGAACGTGGTCGACATCGCGTTGGCCAAGAAATCGAAGATCGTCACCGGCAGCGAGATGCCGCCCTTCTTCGCGGCCAAGCTGAAGGCCAACGGCGGCGATCCGGCCAATTCGATGCTGGCGCGCTTCGGTGGCAGCGTCACCGTCGGCGGCGTGCGCATCGCCACCGTGTCGGCGCTGCACAGCAACGGCGTCGACCCCGACTTCATCGGCGGCGAACTCGGCAAGTCGATGAAGGCGGCCGGCATCGCCGGCGACGTCGGGCCGGCGACCGGCTACATCCTGCGCTTCAGCAACGGGCTGGTGGTCTGGCTGTCGGGCGACACCGGCATCCTGGCCGACCAGGAACTGGTGGTGCGCGACTACTACCACGCGAGCCTGGCGGTGATCAACATGGGCGATGGCTTCACCACCGGCCCCTCCGAGGCCGCCTACATCGTCAACGATCTGGTCAAGCCCGCCAGCGTGATCCCCTCGCATGCCAACGAGGTCGGCACCGAAGGCGGCAAGCTGCGCCCCGGCAGCAAGACCGAGGCCTTCGTCAAGGCGGCCAGGATGCCGGTCGTGCTGCCGCTGTCGGGCGAGACTTTCGAGTTCGACAAGGCGGGGCAGTGCGTGGCGGGGTGCTCGAAGGGGTGAGCCCGGGCGAGGAACTTGGCGTGCGGGCTGCCAGGTCGCTGTTCTCGATATTCGTCACGCTGCATCGTTGACGGATTCCGATGACTTGCGGCCTTTCCTTGGAATGAGGGTTGAGAACGCGTTGATCAGGTTCAATCTCGGGGACGATTGCAACCAGACGAAGCCGAAGCGCCTGAAATCCGCGAGGCCCGGAAGCGCCATCGTGGTGACATCCAGGTCCTGGGACAGAAGATTTCGCATCTTTGGGACTACAGCAACGCCGAGTCCCCGGTGCACCATGCGCGCGATGGCCTCGGTGGACGGCACCTCGAACTGCGAAGCCGGGTCGAGGCCCAGGGAGCGCAGATAGCTGTCCGTTTGCCTTCCGATCCATGTCGACCGGTCGTAGTGAATGAAGGGCTGCGATCGAAGCAGATCGATGGCGCTCATCGCGCTCAGGCGCGCGGGCAGCAGCAGCACCAGCGGGGTCTCGCTGAAAGGCTTCCAGCCGAATTCCTTCTGCAGCCCGAACGGCGGCTCGAGCGCGATGGCTGCATCGAGTTCGCCGGCGCGGATCTGCGAATAGAAGTTCGCCGATGTGCCGAGATGGACATTGACGCGCAACTGCGGATATTTGCGGACCACGGACGCAAGCAGGTCCGGGATGCCGCTCACGATCACGGTATTGCCGACTCCGAGTCTGAGTTGGCCGCGAATTTCATCCGAATTGGCGACGGCGGCCAAGGAGCGCACGTCGTCGAGGATCTGCTGTGACTTCTGAAGGACGCGCAGGCCCGCTGCAGTCAGGTGAACCTTTCTGCCGTGCCTTGCGACGAGCGCGACGCCGATCTCTGCCTCGAGGGCTCGCACCTGCTGGGCGACACCGCCATGCGTGAGGTTCAACTGGCGGCCGGCTTCGGCCATCGATCCGTTCTGGTGAACGGATATGAGGGTACGTAGCAGAAGTGTGTTCATTGCTTCTATGAGGCTGTTGCGAGTCCCACAAGATTCCCATGATGCCATCAGAAGATAGTGGCGCTACCGCTCGATCGACTCGTTCGCCGGCATGATTTCGCCCAGTCAACGCGCACCGGGTGTCCTGCGAGAAACGTTCAATCTCAGGCATCGGGCGAACCAAAGAGGCAAGCGGGAAAGTCCATGCAATTGAATCGTAGAAAACTGATCGGCGGCCTGATCGGCGCCTCGACCCTGGCAGCCAACGGCCTGGCTCGCGCCCAGGCGTCGAGCTACCCGACCCGCCAGATCGACCTGGTGATTCCGTTTCCGCCAGGCGGAGCGACCGACGTCAACGGCCGCGTGATCGGGACCGCAATGGGTGCGCTGCTCGGCAAGCCCCTGGTCACCGAGAACCTGAGCGGTGCGTCCGGAGTCATCGGCACCACCCGGGTGGCTCGCGCCAAGGCCGATGGCTATACGCTGGTGACCGGCAACATCTCCACCCATGCGATTGCAGTGGGCTTCGTGCCCAACCTGCCTTACTCTCCCTTGCGCGACTTCGAACCGATCGCGCATACGGGCAAGCTGGTCAATCTGCTCGTGGTGCATCCGTCCGTTCCGGCGCAATCCGTCAATGAACTCATCGCCTATGCCAAGGCGAATCCCAGCGCGCTCAGCTACGGCTCGGCCGGTGCGGGCGGCACGCCGCACTTGAGTGCTGAACTCTTCAAGCTGCGAACCGGCACCTCGATGCAGCACATCCCCTACCGAGGCGGAGGGCCGATGCTCACGGACCTTCTGGGCGGTCATGTCCAGCTGGCTTTCGGCAACGTTCCCGAACTGATGCCGCATGTACAGGCCGGCCGGCTGCGCGCGCTCGGGGTCACGAGCGCGCGGCGGTGGCCAGGAATGGAGTCGGTGCCGACCATTCAAGAACAAGGCGTGCCGGACTATGAAGTCTTGTCCTGGATCGGCCTTTTTGCTCCCGCCGGAATTCCGGCGTCGGTGAAGGACCGCCTGGTGACGGAAGCCCTGGCCGCTCAGCGCCAGCCCCAGGTGATCTCGGCATTGGCACGCGACAACTTCGTGCTCGATCCCATGGGAGGCGATGTCTTCAGGAAGTATGTCGCGTCGCAGATCACCTTCTGGACGGACTTTCTTCGGCAGACCGGCATCAAGGAAGACGCGTGACCCTGCATCAGGCAACTTTCGATGCCGAGGCCCGCGGCCCGCTCGCTGCGCTTCGCGTCGTGGATCTGTCGCGACTCGTCGCCGGAAACATGCTGAGTCTTCAGTTGGCGGATTTCGGCGCCGATGTGGTGAAGATCGAGCCGCGCGGCGGTGACACGCTGCGCAACTTCAAATCGGCTGGACTCGATACCTGGTGGAAGACCTATGCGCGCAACAAGCGCAGCATCGGCTTGAATTTCCGGCATGACGACGCGAGGGATGTGATCATTGCCCTGGTGAAGACGGCAGACGTCTTCGTCGAAAGCTTTCGCCCCGGGGTGCTGGAGGACATGGGACTGTCTCCCGACATCCTGCTCGAGATCAACCCGGCCCTGGTCATCGTTCGCATTTCCGGATGGGGGCAAACCGGCCCGTATCGGGACAAGCCTGGATTCGGCACGCTCGTCGAAGGCTACTCGGGATTTGCATCGATGAACGGCTTCGCCGATCGTGAGCCAGCATTGCCGCCGATCTTTCTTGGCGACATGGTGTCGGGGTTGTACGGCTTCGGCGCCGTGATGGTCGCACTCTGGGCGACCCGTTCTGGCGGCGCCGGGCAAGTCATCGATCTGTCCTTGTTCGAGCCCATGCTTTCAGTGCTCGGTCCGCAAGCTGCGAACTACAGCCTTTCAGGGGAAATCAAGCCTCGCACCGGAAGCCGCTCGAGCACGACCGCGCCGCGAAACGTCTACCGTAGCGCCGACGGTGGATGGATCTGCCTGTCCACATCGACCGAATCGATGGCTACCCGCCTGTTTCGGGCGATGGGGCGTTCCGATCTGATCGACGGCGGGCCATTCTCGACGGTCCGCCAGCGCCTCGATGCGGTCGATGAAGTGGACCGGATCGTCGGGGAATTCATTGCTGCACGCTCGATGTCCGAGAACATGTCCTTCTTCAAGAAGATGGACATCACCGCCGGGCCTGTGTTCGATGCTTCCGATCTGGTGAAGGATCCATACGTCAGCGCCCGGCAGTCATTGGTCGAGGTCGACGACCCCGATCTCGGGCCGATGCCGATGCCCAACGTCACGCCCCGGCTCTCCCGAACACCTGGCGTGCTCCGGCGCGTCGCGCCGGCTCTTGGCGAGCACAACACCGAAATCCTCGAACCGCTGCTGGGTGCGGCGCTTCTCGAATCGCTCGAGTCCCGAGGCGTGTTGGTCAAGGCGCCATGTACAGCATCTTCCCCTTCCCAGGAAGCGGCCCAGCGATAGGCGCCGCGATCCCGCCCAGGCCACCGCCGCCGTCGATATCTCCAGACACTTCTCGAAAATGAATCTTCTCAAGACACAGATCCAGTCTCCCGCCGCCTGGAAAGGCCACGAAATCGATTGGCGCGACCACGGCCTCCATTTGCTGAGCGACGAAGACAGCCGCGAAATCGAGCAGGCGCTCCGGCATCTTCAGGCACGCGGCGACGTCGACCTGCCTGACATCACGCCGCTGAATTTCCCGCTGCACCGCATGGCCCGCTTGATGGAGGGCCTGCCCAGGCGATTGCGCGAAGGCCGCGGCTTCCTGATGCTTCGCGGGCTTCGGCGCGAGCGCTACTCACCGGACGAAATGGCTCAGATCTACTTCGGGCTCGCCTCGTACGTGGGCGCTCCGATGACCCAGTCGTACCTGGGCGATCTCATGGGTCATGTGGTCGACGTCAGTGACCTCGAGCCCAAGTCGCGCGGCTACCGGAAGGGCGGCGGTCAATTGATGCACACGGATTCGTGCGACATCATCGGGCTGATGTGCCTGCGCGGGGCACTCTCAGGGGGCAGCAGCCGGATTTCGAGCGCGCTCAGCGTCCACAACCACATGGCTTTGCATCACCCGGAACTCCTGGACATACTCATCCGGGGCCTGTACCTGAAGCGCACGGACGAAGACGGACGGCACGCGACTCGCACCTACAGTGAACACCGGGTCCCTTTCTTTCATGAAGCGGGTACGGAGCTGACCTGCTATTTGCCGACCGGCTATGCGAGATTGGCGGAGAAGAGCGGTCACCGCGACTACACGCCAGAGGAATCGAAGGCGCTCTATACGGTTCGCAAGGTTTCCGAATCGCCCGAGCTCTTTCTCGACATGGGCTTCCAGCCAGGGGACATCCAGTTCCTCAATAACCGAGTCATGGTTCATGGCCGGACCGACTATGTCGATGCGAAGCCGCTCGACGAGCGCCGTCACCTTCTGCGGATGTGGATCCGTGTCAAGGAATGGCCCAAGATGCCGGAGGATCAAGTCTTTCATACCGACGAGGACATGCGCCTTTGGAGCCGCGGCCGTCGCCCCTTCATGGAGTTGCCTTCGGTGCACGACCGCGATCTGCTCAATGGCTCGGCCGGACGCATGGTGGATTGAGATGAGGCATGGGACCGATGCGAGCCGGCGCGACCTCGTCCTGAAGGAACAAGGATGCTTCATCGTGCCTGCGATCGCGGATGGAAGATCGGGGCACCTCTTCGTCGAGTACATGGTGCCGGCTTCACCGGAGGCGAAGGTCCCGGTGGTGATGCTTCACGGCGGATCGCAGAGCGGCTGCTGCTACCGCGCAACGCCCGACGGACGTGCCGGTTGGCAGGAGCACTTCGTTCGCGCCGGGCACCCCGTCTACGTGGTCGACCTGCCCGGATCGGGACGCGCCGCGAATCAACCATTCGAGATGCCATTGCGTCATCTGCCCGCAGCGTCGATAGAGCAGCTCTACACCCGTTCTGCAGCTTCCTGCATGTGGCCTGCGTCAGCCGGGCACGATCAATGGCCGGGCGAAGGTGTGCGCGGGGACGCGGCGTTCGAGCAGTTCCTGCTGACCCAGTACGGCAGCCTGATCGAGAAGACGCCGGCGCTTGCCATGCACGTTGCATGCTGCGCGGCGCTTCTGAAGAAGATCGGGCGCTGCGTGGTGCTGGCCCATTCTCTGGGCGCAACGGCAATGTGGCCGCTGGCACAACGTTGCCCGGAACTGCTCGCTGCGCTGATTGCGGTCGAGCCCAATGGACCGCCGTTCTCGGACATCGCTCCCGTCGGAGACGGCACGACAGTCAGTCGCGATTGGGGCATTTCGTATGTTCCGCTCCAGTTCGATCCGCCGATCGAATCGCCGCTGCGCTTGCTCGAGATATGGAACCAGAAGAGTGTCACGCCGCATCGGCTGGTTGCAATGCAATCGGTCCCGGTGCTCGTCGTCACCGGCTCCGCGTCCTATCACGCAGCATACGACGCGCAGACGGTCGAGTTCCTGAGGCGCTTCGGTGCGAAGGTCGAACACATGGAACTCGGTGCCCACGGTCTTTCTGGCAACGGGCACATGCTGATGCTGGAATCGAACAGCGACGAGATCGCAGCGCTGATCGCTTCATGGCTGAGGAACGCCGCATGAACCGAACCCTGCCGTTGTGGAGGTCCATTCTCTATGTGCCGGCGAATGTTTCGCGCTTCGTCGAGGCCGCCTGTCGCAGCGGTGCGGACGCGATTCAGTTGGATCTCGAGGACAGCGTCGCTCCGAGTGAAAAGGCAGCCGCGCGCGAGGGACTGCGCGATGCCGTGGCGCGCGTCGGCAGCCTGGGTGCGGATGTCCTCGTCCGGATCAACCGCCCGTTGTCCCTGGCGGTGAGAGACATCGAGGCGGCCGTCGCTGCACGCGTGCATGCATTGACCCTCACCAAGGTCGAGAGCGCATCGCATGTGCAGCTGCTCGACGAGCTCGTCGGGGAGTGCGAGGCCCGGCAGGGTTTGGAGTCCGGGCACACGCGGCTCATCCTGCTGGTCGAGAGCGCCAGGGCACTGCAGCAGGTCCATGAGATTGCAGCGGCGTCCCAGAGGGTGGTCGGCGTGGCCCTGGGGACGGAAGATTTCGCCAACGACATGGGCATGGCGGCCGTCGACGAGGCGCTGCTGTATCCGAAGCAGATGCTGGCGATTGCCGCAAGAGCGGCCGGCGTCCTGCCGATCGGCTTCATCGGCAGTGTCGCAGCGCTCGATGACGATGCAGCGTTTCGATCGATGCTGCGGCGCTCCCGCCGGTTCGGCTTCGAGTGCGCAACCTGCATACATCCGAGTCAGGTCGCCGCTGTCAACGAGGAGTACGGCGTCAGGGACGAGGAGCTCGCCGCTGCACAACGACTCGTCGCGGAAAGCGAGTGCCAGACGCTGCGCGGGGTCGGCGCGTTTCGATTCGAGGGGCGCATGGTGGACGCCCCCCTGGTCAGCCAGGCTCGAAAGCGCATAGCGAAGGCCGCGGCGTTTTCTAAGAGCGGCGCTCTCGGTGGCTCCGGAGTGCCCGAAGCGCAGGCGTGATGCCTCGCGTCGCCATCCTCGCCGTGTGGCCCGGATGTCTGTTCAGTTGCCTGGGCGGGGCTTGCGTCTTGCACCTGGAGCCGGAGCCTGGGGCGCTCCAGCCCTGTCCTCGCGCGGACCGGCGGCTACGGAGGACAGGAAGAAGTCGATGGCATTCGACTATCAGACGGCTTCCCGAATCGCAGCCAAGGCGGCGCAGACGGGTGATTCGATCGAACGGACCGTGGTGGCGGAGCAATTGATGAGTCAGCAGGATGCGGCCAGGTTCCTGGATCCGCAAATGCTGACCGCGCCGCACTATTTCAACCGATTGTTCACCGGCAAGATCTGAAGCGTTTCATCCGCGGGTCGGCTCCCGCGCCGCAGGTCGCGCTTCCACATGTGGGCGACCTGCCTCGTCTTCGTCCACGAATAAAACAAAACAATTCTGACAATTGCTGCTTGACATGAAACGTGCCTTTCCATAAATTCCGGCTCCAGGCACTGCATTCGCGGTGGCAGACAACAAACGCCGAAGCCCATTCGTGAACCATCGCCCGGATCTAACATTGCGGATCGCCCAGCTCCGGTCGGGCTATGGCTCGCTCGAGGTGCTGAAGGCGATCGAGCTCGAGGTCCTACCGTCCGAGATCGTGGCGATCATCGGATCCAACGGCGCCGGCAAGACGACCCTGATGCGAACCATCAGCGGCCTGCTCCCCAGAAAGGGAAGCATCCGGCTCGGCGAGCAAGAGATCAACTCCGCCTCGACGATGGACATCGTGGCCGCGGGCATCGTCGCGGTGCCCGAGGGGCGCGGCGTGTTCTCGAGCATGACGGTGCGGGAGAACCTGAGGCTCGGTGCCTACTGGCGCCGCCGGACGGCCACGCTGGAGTCCGACATCGACGGGGTCGTCGCCCACTTTCCCAGGCTGCGCGAGCGCTTCGAGCAATTGGCCGGATCGCTCTCGGGGGGTGAGCAGCAGATGCTGGCCATCGCGCGCGCGCTGATGGCCCGGCCCTCGATCTTGATGCTCGATGAGCCTTCGATGGGCCTGTCGCCGCTCTTCGCCAAGGTGGTGATGAAAGTGATCTCGCAGTTGCGCGAGAGCCGCGTATCGGTGCTGCTGGTGGAGCAGAACGCCGACGCGGCATTGCGCGTGGCGGATCGTGCCTACGTCATGGAACGCGGCGAGTTCACGCTCAGCGGCAGCGCCTCCAGCCTGCGGGCCGACCCTCGCGTGAAGGCCGCCTATCTCGGTGGTGCGGGGCATGAAGCCGTTGCCGCACCGAAACTTCGGCAGCAATCTCAATCACTGAAGGACCTCGCATGAAAACAAAGGCCGGAAATCTGGTTCGGGCAATCGTCGGCATCGCGACAGCGGCGGGACTGACGAGCGCCTTCGCCCAGATCCCGATCGGACTGGTCGGGCCCATGTCGGGTGCGGCGGCCGTGTATGGAACCGAACCGCTCGCAGGTGCGCGTTTCGCACTCGATGAACTGACGGCCGCCGGCAATGCAGTCGCGCGCCAGATCAAGCTGATTCCGGCCGACAGCACGGCGAACCCTGGACTCGCGGCCCAGGCGGCCGAGCGCATGGCGATCAGCGACAACGTGGTCGCGATCATCGGTGGCATGACCAGCGCCGAGACGCAGGCCATGGTTGAGGTGACGCGCAAGGCGGGCATCGTGCAGCTCTCGCCGCTGGCGCAGGACAACGCGCTCACGCAGCAGAAGAACCCATGGTTTTTCCGCATCGCCCAGAACGCGGACGCTTTCGGATCCAAGACGGCGCAGTGGGCGGCCGACAAGCTCAACGCCAAGCGCGTCTATGTGCTTTCGCGCAACGACAACTACGGCCAGTCGAACTCGGATGCCTTCATCGCCGGGCTCAAGGCCAAGGGCCTCATGCCGGTGGGCCAGGCCGCCTACGAGCCGACTGCCAAGGACTTCCGGCCCGTGTTGCAGAAGGTCGCGGACGCCAAGCCCGACCTGGTCGCGATCATGGGCTTCTACACCGACGCCGGCTTGATCGTGAAGCAGATGAGCGAGATGCAGATCAAGACGCAGATCTATGCGAACACTGCGCCAGGCCTGCCGCAGTTCGCCGAGATCGCCGGACCCGCGGCGAACGGCGTCTACGGTGCGCTCTACTATTTCGCGGGCTCGATCGACACCGAAGCGGGCACCAGATTCGTCGGCGCCTGGAAGGCCAAGTACAAGCGCGCACCGAGCCAGTACGAAGGCATGGGCTACGACTCGATGCGCCTGCTGGTGCATGCCCTCGGCACCCTGCCGGATCCCGCCAAGGCCACGCCGGAACAACTCCGCACTGCGATCGCCAAGGTCAACGGCTTCGCGGGCGCCACGGGAACGATCTCGCTCACGCCGTCCGGCGACGCCGAGCGGCCGCTGCCGATCGTCAAGCTCGGCACCGAAGGCCTGGTGCTCGATCGCCTGGTGCAGTAGTCGCCGGCGCAGTACGAACGTCCACGATCTCGGCAATGGAAGACTCATGCTCAGTGCATTGATCAGCGGCCTGGCCATCGGTTGCGTCTACGGGCTGGTGGCGATTGGCTTCAGCATGGTGTTCCGCGCCATGGGGCTGGTGAACTTCGCCCAGGGCGACATTCTGATGCTCGGGGCCTTCTTCGGCTTCACTATCCTCACCTGGGTGCCGGCAATGCCCTATCTACTGGTGCTGCTGGGTGCGTCCCTGGGCGCAGGGGTATTTGGCTTTTTCCTCGAGCGCTTCCTGTTGCGCCCGGCTGTGCGGCGCCATGCGGGCCAGACCTACCTGGTGCTGCTCACGCTGGGCATTGGCATCGTGCTGTCGAACGGAGCGAGGCTCGTCTGGGGCGCGAATCCGGTGATCTACAACATTCCGCTGCGGCACGAACTGGTCCGCTTCGGCGACGTGGCACTGCCCATGCCTTACTTCTACATCGTGGCGGGTGTCGTCGTCATCCTGCTTTTGCTGCAGTACATCTTCACGCGCACCTGGGTCGGCCTGACCCTGCGAGCAGTGGCCGACGATCCGCAGTCCGCCAGACTCATGGGCATCTCGGTTTCCAACGCGTCGACCACCGCCTTCGTCATCGCCTGCATGCTCGGTGCCGCCGCGGGCGTGTTCTACGCACCGCTCTTCTACGTTTCCTTCGACATGGGCCTGATCGGCGTGAAGGCCTTCGCGGCAGCGGTGGTGGGCGGCTTCGGCAACCTGCCCGGCGCGGTGGTAGGAGGCCTCGTGATCGGCATCGCGGAAGCGGTGGGCGGCGTGCTGATCGGCACCGAGTACCAGGACAGCATCGCTTTCGCAACCATGATCGTGCTGTTGTTGATCCGGCCGCGCGGATTGCTCGGCAAGGGGGTGGCGGCATGACACCCGAACTTCTGGTCCGGCCTGGCGAAGGCTTGGCCAACGTGCGCGCGGGCTACTCGTTCGAGCTGCGCGACCGGCGCTCCTGGCAGACCCTGGTCGCCGTTTGCGGGTTGATGGTCGCCCTGCCGCTTGCCACGGGCCCTTTCGGCATCTACCTGGGTTGCACCATCGCCTGCTATGCCATCGCGGCGATCGGACTGCAACTGATGGTCGGCATCGCGGGACAGCTCTCCCTCGGCCACGCCGCCTTCATGGCGATCGGAAGCTACGGCACTGCGCTGGCACAGATGCGGCTGGGCTTGAGCTTCCTGCCCGCGGCTGCGCTGGGCGTGCTGGCCAGCGCTGGCGGCGGCATCCTCATGGCGCAATTGATCCGACTCTCGGGTGTCTATTTCAAGATCGCGACTTTCGGTTTCGGCGTCATCGTCTACCAGCTCATCTCCAACTGGTCGTCGCTGACGGGTGGGCACACCGGGCTCACGCGCATCCCGCCGATCGGCCTCGCCGGCCTCACCATCCAGTCGCGGCTCGGCCTGTTCATGGTGATCGTCACGGTCCTGGTGCTGGCCTACGTGCTGTCGTTGCGGATGACGCAGGGGCGGGCCGGACGCGCGTTGCTCGCGATCGGCGAGAACGAGGCGGCGGCAGAAGCCATCGGCATCAATGTCTCGGGCTACAAGATGTCTGTGATCGTCTTCGGCTGTGCGTTGGGCGGGGTCGGGGGTGCGTTTCTGCCGCAGCTCACGGGCTTCATCAATCCCGATGGTTTTACCTGGTCGGAGTCGATCCTGCTGCTCATCATGATCACGATCGGTGGCCTCGGCAGCCTTCCGGGCGCCGTGATCGGTGCGGCCATCCTGATCGTCGTCCCCGAGTACCTGCGAGATCTCGCCGAATACAAGATGCTGCTCTTCGGCATGCTTCTGGTTCTTGCTTTGATCTTCATGCCTCGTGGCGTGGCCGGTTTGGCAAACGATCTGCGCAACGCCTTGCGCGCTTCGGAAGCGGGACCATCCCGGTGAGCCCGCTGCTCGAATTGCGAGGCGTGAGCAGATCCTTCGGTGGACTGCAGGCGGTCAAGAATGTCTCGCTGAAGGTTCGGCCCGGATCGATCCATGCCCTGATCGGACCGAACGGCGCTGGCAAGACCACCACCTTCAACCTCATCAACGGCCTGCAGCGCCTCAACGCCGGGCAGGTGCTGTTCGACGGCACCGACGTGACCCGAATGGCGGTCCACGCGCGTGCCGAGCGGGGCATGGCCCGCACCTTTCAGACGCCAAAGCTGTTCGAGAACATGTCGGTGCTGGAGACCGTGATGTGCGGATGCCATCTGTCCGGTTCGCTCGGGCCGCTCGGTGCCATGTTCGCGGTGCGGCGGAAGCGGCACGAGCAATGTGCGGCCTTGCAGCGGGCCGAGGCCGTGCTGGCCCGCGTCGGCATCCAGGACCTGGCCGAGTTGCAGTGCCGCAATCTGGCCTACGGCCTGCGCCGCCTGCTGGAGGTCGCGAGGGCGCTGGCCATGTCTCCGAAGCTGCTGCTGCTCGACGAGGTCGCCGCAGGACTCAACCCCACCGAGACGGCGCAGATGGCTGCGCTGGTGCGGTCGCTGGCCGCCGAAGGCATCGCCGTGCTGCTGGTCGAGCACGACATGGCTTTCGTAATGGGCGTCAGCCAGGAGATCACCGTGCTCAATTTCGGCAGCGTGCTTGCGCAAGGAACACCCCAGCAGATTGCTGGCAACCAGGAAGTCATAGATGCATATATCGGAACTTGGGATGAGGAACCCCATCCGTCGGAATCCGCCCATTCAGCAATCACACTTTGAAGCAGGAGGCGATACGTGGCACGTTTAGTGGGCGTCGACATCGGAGGAACCAACACCGACATGGTGTTGGTCGACACGGACAGCGGGCAGCTCCGCACCGCCAAGGTCCCTTCCACACTCCAGAACCAGGCGATCGGCCTGATGAACGGCCTGGAAGCGCTGGGCGTGACGGCCGACACGGTGCAGCTCATCACGCACGGCACCACGGTGGCGACCAACGCGACCATCGAGCGCAAGGGTGCGCGCTGCGGGCTCATCATGACTCAGGGCTTCCGCGACGTGCTCGAGTTGCGGCGACGAGACCGGCCGCACACCTATGGCTTGCTGGGTTCCTTCAGTCCGCTGATCGAGCGCGAGTTCCGGCTGGAGGTTCGCGAGCGCGTCGGAGCAGATGGCGATCTCATCGAGCCACTCGACGAGGCGGGCCTGCTGACCGCTGCCGCAACCTTGCGCGACAAGGGCTGCGAAGTGCTCGTGATCTGCTTCCTGCATTGCTATGCCAACGCGGCGAACGAGCGGCGGGCGCGCGAGCTGGCGGCTACCGTCTGGCCGAACAAGTACATCGTCGTGAGCAGCGAGGTTCTCCCCGTGCTGCGTGAGTTCGAGCGGACCAGCACCTCGGTGGTCGCTGGTTACGTCCAGCCGCTGCTGGACCGCTACCTGGGTTCGCTCACCGAGCGCCTGGGCGCGGCGGGCTACGCAGAAGACCTGCTGGTGGTCCAGTCGAACGGCGGCCTGGTGTCGGCACCGCTGGTCGGGCGTTTCGCCGCGAACACCATCCTGTCCGGTCCTGCGGCCGGCGTGACGGCGGCGGTGTCGATCGCGGCGGCCTCGGGCTTGCGCGATGTGGTGTCCTGTGACATGGGCGGAACGAGCTTCGATCTGTGCGTGATCAAGGACCTCGTTCCCTCCGGTACCAACCAGCAACTTCTCGATTTCGGCGTGCCGCTGTGCGTGCCGATGATCGACGTGCACGCCATCGGTGCGGGTGGAGGCAGCGTCGCCCGCATCGACGCCTCGGGCATCCTGCAGATCGGGCCGGAGAGCGCCGGTTCCGAGCCAGGCCCCGCGTGCTTCGGCCTCGGCGGTGTTCGCCCCACCATCACGGATGCGAATCTGGTGCTCGGCTATTTCGGAGCGGGGCAGGTGATCGGCAAATCCGCCGGTCGCCAATTCGACGTCAATTTGGCGCGCCAGGCGATCGAGCGGGTCGTGGCCGCGCCCCTGAACCTGTCGGCCGAGCAAGCCGCAGAAGCGATGCTGCAGGTGGCCGGCACGACGATGGGCGCCTTCGTTCGCAAGAAGCTGCTTGAGCGCGGCCTGGATCCGCGCGGATTCAGCCTGGTGGCCTTCGGCGGCGCAGGTCCCCTGCACGCTAACCGGATCCTGCGCGAAAGCGGCTGCAAGGAGGCCCTGATTCCGCCGTTTCCGGGCATCACCTCGGCCATGGGCTGCCTGCTCGGGCCCTTGCGACACGATTTCATCCGCGCGGTGAACCAGGAAGTCGACCGCCTCGATGTCGATGCGCTGCATCAGACATTGGCTGCGCATGCGCAAGAGGGTGTGCAGTTGCTCGACCAGGAAGGCGTACGCAGTGGCGAGAGCAGCGTGACGCATTTCGCCGAGATGTCGTATGTGGGCCAGACCCACACCATCGCGGTCGAGCTGCCGCCCCGTGCCGAGATCACGCGGGAGTCCATCCGCGCCGCCTTCGATACGGCCTACATCGCGCGCTACACGCAGACTGTCCCGGGATTCAAGGTGTTCCTGGCAAACGTCAAGACTTCGGTCGCCAGCAAGCCACCGGTTGCCGACATGGGCGCCTACCACCAGCCGCCGGCCGGTTCGACGGTCCGCCACGGTGCGCATTCCATCTACATGAACGGGGCCTTGCGCGAGGCTGCGGTGTACGACCGGCAAGCGCTGCCGGCCGGCTTCACGCTGTCAGGCCCGGCGATGCTGCTGCAGCCTGACGCGACCACGCTGATCGAGCCCGGTTTCACAGCCACAGTGCACGAATCCGGAAGCATCTTCATCAGGGAGCAATCATGAGCGTCGATCCGATCACCCTGGCCGTGATGCGCGGTAACTTCGAGCAGATCGCGGACGACATGGACACGGTGCTGGGCGCTTCCGCGATCTCCTCGATCATCGCCGACGCCTGGGATCTAGCCAGCGGTATCTTCCATCCGGACAGCGGCGAGGTCATCGCGCAGGGCCCCAACGGGCTGCCGATCTTCATCGTCGTGATGCAGCACACGGTGCAGGCCGTCCTCAAGAGTTTCGCGCCCGCGACAATGCAGCCCGGCGATGTCTTCATCGTGAACGACCCCTATTCGGGCGGCACGCACACGATGGACGTCAAGCTGGTGAAGCCCTATTTCCGCGAAGGCCGCCTGGCGATGTTCGTTGCCAACACTGGCCACTGGCCGGATGTCGGCGGCATGACGCCGGGCGGCTTTACGCCGGCCTCCACCGACGTCTATCAGGAGGGGCTGCGGATGCCGCCGGTCAGGCTGATCGAGGCGGGCAGGATGAATGAGAGCCTGCTGCGCGTGATGCTGCTGAACATGCGCTCGGCAGAAGACCGGCGCGGCGACCTGGCGGCGCAGCTCAACTCGCTGGAGGTCGGCTGCAAGCGCCTGGATGGGCTTTTTGACCGTTTCTCGCGCGAGACCATTTTCGAATGCGTCGACGAGCTCAAGGCGCGCTCCGAGACCCTGATGCGCCGCTGCATCGAATCCATCCCCGACGGAAGCTACCGCTTCGAGGACGAGTTCGACAACGACGGCGTCGATCCGCAGCCGCTCAAGATCGCACTTGAGATCGAAGTGCGCGGCAGCCGCATCGTCTTCGATGTCTCTGGCAGCTCGGATCAGTGTCGCGGGCCCTTCAATTGCCCCCTCAGCAGCACCATCAGCGCGTTGATGATCGGCATGAAGCACATCTTTCCCGAGATTCCGGTCAACTCCGGCTGCTTCGCACCTTTCGAGTTCGTTGCGCCGCTGGGCAACGTCTACAACCCGATAGAGCCGGCTCCGGTCTCGGCCACCACCACGGAGACGGCGCAGCGTCTCATTGAAGCGGTCATCGGCGCGCTGGCGCCGGTCGTGCCCGACCGGGTGCCTGCCGGCACCTTCTGCACCGGCACCAACATCGGCATCGGCGGCCACAGTCCGACACGTGGCCGTTACGTCAACATGTTCTTCTTCGGTGGAGGCTACGGCGGTTCGAGTTCGGCAGACGGCCTGACCAACGGCTCGACGCTGGTCTCGACGGCGCGGAATACCTCGATCGAAGTGCTCGAGAGGACCACGCCGCTGCTGTTCACGCGCTACGCGGTGCGTGAGGGCTCGGCAGGGGCTGGCGAGTTCCGCGGCGGCTACGGTGTGGACATCGCCTTCGAACTGCGGGACGGCGACGCCTACCTGACACTGGTCGGCGACCGCAGTAGGACCGCCCCGCACGGCCTCTTTGGCGGTATGCCCGGTGCACCGGCCGATCACGAATTCACGGTGCAGGGCAAGACCACGAAGGCCCCTTTCCTGACCAAGGTGGACCGGCTCTACCTGCGCGCCAAGGATGGTGTGCATCTGCGAACGCCGGGTGGTGGGGGCTACGGCTCCCCCGACGCCCGAGGTGAGGAACTCCGCGCGCGTGACCGTGATAACGGCTACGAGGCGGCGGCCAGCGAGACCGACAGTGGAATCTAGACAGATGAACCGAAGAGAAATGCTTGCAACGGCTACATTGCCGTACGCCCACCGCAAGGCGGCCATCGAGGCGGAAGCCCTGCCTCGCAACCTCGGAGCGCTGCTGGACTTCGCGGCAGAGGGCAAACCCGAGGCGCCCGCGCTGTTCTTTTTCGAGCAGGTCGAGGAGCCCATGAGCTACGGCACGCTGCGCGAGCGCGTCAACCGGCTGGCCAACGGCCTGGCACGGCGCGGTGTACGCAAGGGCACGCACGTCGCCGTCATGCTGCCGAACATCGAGGAATTTCCGGTGACCTGGCTGGCGCTGGCGCGTCTCGGGGCGGTGATGATTCCGGTCAACATCGCTTATACGCCGCGTGAACTGGCCTATGTTCTGGACAACGGCGATGCCGAATTCCTGATCCTCCATCACGACTACCTCTCCACATGGCGCGAGATCGGCGCCTTCCCGCATCCGTTGAAGGAGGCCGATGTCTTTCTCGTCGGGGGTGACAGCGATGGGAGGAGTCGCTGGGAAGATCTGCTCGAGGGCCAATCGGTCGTCTACGAAGGGGAAGATCCCGACATCGACGATCTGCTGAACATCCAGTACACCTCCGGCACCACCGGCTTTCCCAAGGGCTGCATGCTCTCGCACCGCTACTGGCTGACGCTGGGGAAGCAGAACGCCTACCGCGACGGTCTGGTCTTCGAACGCGTCCTGGCATCGACGCCGTTCTTCTACATGGACCCGCAGTGGCTGATGCTGATGGCCTTCTTTCGCAAGGGCACCTTGTTCGTCGCCCGGCGCCAGAGCGCATCGCGGTTCATGGACTGGGTGCGGGCGCACCGGATCCAGTTCACCCTGATGCCCGATGTCGTGCTCAAGCAGCCACCTTCGGCGCTCGACCGCACCCACGAACTGATTCGCGTGAACGTGTACGGACTCAGCAGCGGCAATCACGGCTTGCTCGAGGATCGCTTCGATGTTTCCGCGCGAGAGGCCTTCGGCATGACCGAGATCGGCACCGGTCTCTTCATGCCCATCGAGGAGGCGGGCATGATCGGCACCGGCTCCTGCGGCATCCCCGCTCCGTTTCGCGAGGCCTATGTGGCCGATGACGAAGGCCGCGCGGTGGCCGACGGTCAGACAGGAGAACTGCTTGTGCGCGGGCCCGGCATCCTTCGGGGCTATTACAAGAAGCCCGAGGCCACCGCCGCCGCGTTCTTCGGTGACTGGTTCCGCACCGGCGACCTGTTCCGCCGCGACGAACGCGGCTACTACTACATCGTGGGCCGCAAGAAGGACATGATCCGCCGCGCCGGCGAGAACATCGCCGCCCACGAACTGGAGTCGGTGCTGGTCGCCGTGCCGGAAGTGGCGGAGGCAGCGGTCGTTCCGGTGAAGGACGACACCCGAGGAGAAGAGGTCAAGGCCTACGTGGTGCTGCGTCCTGGCGTCGATCGGGCGCAGGCACTCGATCGATTGATCGAGCATTGCATGCGCAGCCTGGCGCCGTTCAAGGTGCCGCGCTACTTCGCCTTCCGCTCCGCCTTCGAGAAAACCGCGTCGGGCAAGATCTCCAAGCCCTCGCTGCTGGCGGAGTCCGACGATCTGCGTGCCGGCAGCTTCGATCGCAGCAGCGGCACCTGGTGGCCTGAAGCCGCCCCCGCGGAAAGCTGAAGCGATGGCCTTCATCGATTTTCGCGTGCAGCCGCCCTGGCGCATCACCGATGCCGATCCCGAAACCAGCGCAGGCATGCCCGGATATTCGCGCGTCTATGGGGCCGGCTACAAGCAAGGGCACACCTACGAAGGCTTGCACGCCGAACTGGTTCGTCTGGACGGCCGGGCGGTCGTCCATGCCGAGCCGGTGCACGGCGAAGCCAGCGAATGGAACAACCAGGTGCACGATACGCTGCGACGCGATCCCTCGCGATTCGTTGCCGGATTCTGCGCTGGAGACCCGCGCGACATCATGGCCGGCGTTCGCGAGATCGAGCGCTGCAGGCACGATCTCGATCTTCGCGGCATGTCCGTCGTCTGCGACTTCTACAACATCGACCTGGCTGACCGTCGCTGCTTTCCGCTTTATGCCAAGGCCGCAGAACTCGGCATGGCGGTGGCTTTGCACGTCGGCATCAATTTCACAGGGCACAGTCCGATGCAACATGGACATCCGCGCCACGTGGACGACATCGCCTGCCATTTTCCGGAACTGGTGCTGGTCTGCTGCCACGGTGGCTGGCCCTGGGCGACCGAGATGGCTGCGGTGGCGTGGAAGCACGCCAACGTCTATCTCGAGTTCGGCGCAGTCTCGCCCAAGTACATCGCGGGCAACGGGGGGTGGGGGCCGATGAACCATTTCATGAATTCCGTGCTGCAGGACCAGATCCTGTTCGGCTCCGACTGGCCGATGCTCTCGCACGACCGGCTGCTTGGCGAGGTCGAGCTGCTGGATCTCAAACCCGCCGTGGCCGAGAAGTTCATGCACGGCAATGCGGAGCGGCTGCTCCATCGGATGAACGAAGGAAGGAAAAGCAAATGAGTGAAGCAAGACTGCGCGTTCGTCTGGGGATGAATGACACCCACTATGCGGAGGCGCTGGTGCCGGCGGCCACCATCCTGCGGCTCTTCGCGGACTGCTCGACAGAGATCGGGCTGCGCGAGAACAACGGCAAGGAAGGCCTGCTCGCTGCCTACGAAGGCGCGCAGTTCCTCCTGCCGTGCCGGGTCGGCGACTACCTGGAGATCCATGCGAAGGTGCTCAGCAGAGGGAATCGTTCGCGGCGTGTCGAACTCCACGCCTGGCGTGCGATGCGGGCGCCTTTGCATGGCGAGAACGGCAGTCGATGGACCATCTGCGAGCCGCCCGAACTGATCGCGAAGGCTGTTCTCGTTTCGGTGACGCCGAAAGACTGAAGAACGCGCCAGTTAAGATTGGCGCTCACCACCGAAGCCATCCCGTGAGCAACCTGTCGACCATTCGAAAGCAGATCGAGGACCTCTATCCGGAGATGAGTCCTGTCTTTCAGAAGATCGCACGCTTCATGCTCAAGGAGCCGTCGAAGATCGCGCTCTATCCGATCCGCGACATCGCGCAGATGGCCGGCGTCAGCACGTCGACAGTGATCCGTTTCGTGTCGGTGATGGGATTCAGCAGCTACCAGACCTTCCGCGACGCCTTGCGGGAGGATCTCAGTTCGCCCGGCGTATCGCGCTACGGCGTCGATGCGAAGCAATTGCTGAGCTATCGAAAGGGCGACACGCGCGGCGAACTCTGGGGCCGCACCACCGAGAAGCTGGTGCAAAACCTGGTCGAGACGCACAACGCCGTCTCCGCCTCGGAGATCCAGAAGGTGACGCAGCTGCTGCGCCGCGCCGGAAGGGTCGGCATCGTGGGTTTCAGCGGGATGTCTCCGGCCGCCTTCTATCTGCGCTACGTGCTGAGCTACGTCCTGGATGACGTGCGGCTGTTCGAAGACCAGACATCGACGTATCTGCAGGACCTGCCCACCTTCGACAGGGGCGACGTGGTGCTGATCGTCAGCTTCGAGCCCTATGCAATTTCGGCGGTCAAGGTCGCCGAGTACTGTGCGTCCCACAAGATCCCGCACATCGCAATCACCGACACAACGTTGTCGCCGGTCGCACAAAACGCCAGGCACGCGTTGATCGTGCCGTCCTCCGGGACGAGCTTCTATCAGACGCTGGTGCCGACACTGGCGGTGGTCGAAGGCATCGTGGCCTGCCTGGTGGCCGAGATTGGCGAGTCCGCGGTGACGCGTGTCCAGGATGCTTTCAAGAAGCGCGAGGAGCTGGGCATGTACTGGCAGGCACCGCGCTAGAACCCGCCTTCATCGTCGACGGCCGAGCATGCTGACGTGGCAGGCGGAGAACACCGTTGTCGGTTTCAAAAATAAAACAGATAATGTCAACATAAATACCGTTGACACATTACGTACTTTATATACAGTACCGAAACCGGAGATGTTCCGGCGACGTGTACGGATGAATGAAGGAACTTTCGATCATGCAGAGAAGACAGGTTCTCGCGCTGGCCGTTGCCGGACCCCTCGGTGCCAGACTGGCGATGGCGCAGGACAAGCCGGCGCAAATTGTGGTGAACGATTCCGGTGGGGCATCGCAGGCCGCCAACAAGAAGGCGTTCTACAGCGAGTTCGAGAAAAAATATGGCGTCCGCGTTGCCACCACCAGTCCGATCGATCTTGGCAAGCTTCGTGCCATGGTGCAAAGCGGCAATGTCGAGTGGACGGTGACCGAGATGGGGTCTGCGGATGCCGTGATCGCCGAACGCAGCGGGCTGCTGGAGCCGCTGGATCACTCCATCATCGATATGTCGCGCTTTCCGAAGAACCTGCAGGACCGCAAGTACGTGTTCCCAAAGAGTGCCTACAGCACGGTGATCGGCTTCCGCAGCGACGTCTTCAAGAATGGCGGACCCAAGGGTTGGAGCGATTTCTTCGATGCACAGAAGTTTCCCGGGCCGCGCACGATGCAGAACAGCCCAATCGAGAACCTGGAGTTCGCGCTGCTGGCCGACGGCGTACCGGTGGACAAGCTCTATCCGCTGGACGTCGACCGGGCCTTCAGGAAACTCGGCCAGATCAAGCCACATGTCGCCTCCTGGTGGACGACCGGCGCCCAGTCGGCGCAGTTGTTGGTCGACAAGGAAGCGGTCATCGGAACAGCCTGGAACGGCCGCTACTACACGGCGATCAAACAGGGCGTTCCGATCACGATGGAGTGGAACCAGGGCGCGCTGAAGGAATCGGCCTATGGCATTCCCAAGGGCGCGAAAGACGCGCTATGGGGACAACGCCTGCTCGCCATCCTTGCCGACCCGCGGCTGCAGGCCCGCTACGCCGATGAAGTGGGCTATCCCGGCCTGAACCTCGACGCCACCCAATACACCAACAAGGACATGGTTCCTTTCCTGCCGACGAGTCCCGAGAATCTGTCCCGGCAATTCTGGGTCAACCTGGCATGGTGGGCGGATAATGCGCCCGCCATCCAGGAACGCTGGGCACGCTGGCTGCTCGAGAAGTGAGCCCGCATGGAGTCGATACGAACATGAGCATCCATCGCCCCTGGCTTGAAGTCTCCGGCCTGACGCGCAGCTTCGGCGCGGTACAGGCGCTGCGCAGCGTCGATCTGACGGTCGAGAAAGGCGAAATGCTCACGCTGCTCGGTCCCAGCGGCTCCGGCAAGTCGACCTTGCTCAAGCTGATCGCCGGATTCGACTACCCCGATTCGGGCTCGGTGGTGCTTGATGGCTGCGACGTTACCTATGCAAGCCCGTCGAGCCGGGACATCGGCATGGTGTTCCAGAACTACGCCTTGTTTCCGCACCTGAGCGTCTTCGAGAACGTCGCCTTTGCGCTGCGCATGCGAAAACTGCCGCGGGCGGAGATCGCGCAAAAAGTCCGCGACGCTCTCGAGCGCGTGGAACTTTCCAAGTTCGCCGAGCGCCTTCCGCGGCAATTGTCCGGCGGCCAGCAGCAACGCGTGGCGCTTGCTCGTGCGGTCGTATTCGGTCCACGCCTCCTGCTGCTCGATGAACCCTTCGGCGCGCTGGATCGCAAACTGCGCGAACACATGCAACTCGAAGTGCGCCGCCTGCAGCGCGAACTGGGCCTGACCTCCGTTTTCGTTACGCACGACCAGGAGGAGGCGCTGTTGATGTCCGACCGCATCGCGGTGGTGCATGACGGGCTATTCGCCCAGATCGGCACGCCGGCGGAGGTCTATGCGGCGCCCTGCAACGCCTTCGTGGCCGGGTTTGTGGGCGAATCCAATCTGTTCAAGGCCACGCAGGGCGCGGCCGACACGGTCGAACTCGAAGGCGGGGCGCGCATTCCCGGGCCTTCGGCACGGCACGCGGTGGGCGCCGGCATGGCTGTCATGGTCCGCCCCGAGAGGGTGCGCAGGCTGGCGATGGGGCAGACCGCCGACATCCGCATGGATGCCAAGGTGCTCGAGGTGGCCTATGTCGGCGAAACCGTCAAGTACAAGCTGCGGCACTCGAACATGGAGATGCTGGCGCGCTGGCCCTTCGAGGGCGAACTGCTTGAGCCTGGCGCCGCCGTGAGCGTCGGCTGGAACCGCACCGACATGGTGGCGGTGGATTTGCAGTCGTGAGCCGGACGGAAGCTGCGGCCTTGCCTTCAGTGTCGCCGGGTGTCCCAGGCATCCAGCCGGCAAGGCGCAAGGGCCCCTCGCGGCTGCCTACGCTGCTTCTTGGCCTTCCGGCACTGGTCTTCCTCGCGGTCTTCTATTTCATTCCCGTGGCCTTGCTGTTTTCGCAGAGCGTGGAGCAGGGCGGCGTGGAGCATTTCCGCAAGGCGGTGGGCGACGATCTCTACGTCCGGGTGCTGCTCGACACGCTGCTCATTGCCGCCTACACCACGGTCCTGTCGCTGCTCCTGGGCTACGGCGTTGCCTATGTGATGGCCACCACCAACTCGAAGCGGGCCGGCCTGCTGATCCTGATCCTGGTCCTGCTGCCGTTCTGGACCAGCGTGCTCGTGCGAACCTACGGCTGGATGGTCATCCTTGGGCGCAATGGCGTCGTCAACCGGCTTCTGATGAGCGCGGGCATCATCGATTCGCCGCTCGCCCTGATCAACAACATGCTCGGCGTCGTGATCGGCATGGTGCATGTGTTGCTGCCCTACATGATCTTTCCGCTGGTGGCCGTGATGAAACGGATCGATCCCAGTCTGGTGCCCGCGGCCGTCGGGCTCGGCGCATCGCCTTTTGCAGCGTTCCTGCGGATCTATCTGCCGCTGTCGATGCCCGGCGTGATCGCCGGTGCGACGCTGGTGTTCGTGCTGGCAGTGGGCTTCTACATCACGCCGGCGCTGCTCGGCGGCGGCAAGGTGGCGATGATGGCGGTGCTGATCGAGCAGCAGGTTCGCAGCTTCCTCAACTGGCCGCTCGCCGCAGCGCTGTCGGTGGTGCTGCTGCTCGCGACGCTCGGTGTGTTTGCCGCAGTGAAGGCCGTGGCGAACCGGACGATGAGGTGGCAATGAGAGGCACTCACATCAAGCGGAAAGCGCCGCGCCTGACTTCCTGGAACAGGGTGCTGCTGAATGCGTGGTGCGGTCTGGTCCTGCTGTTTCTTGCGGCACCGATCGCCGTCGTGTTCCCGATCTCGTTCAGTTCTTCCGAGTACCTGCAGTTTCCGCCGCCCGGCTGGTCGCTGCGCTGGTACCAGGCCTTCCTCGGTGATCCGCAATGGCTCGATGCCACGCTGCGCAGCTTCAGGATCGCGAGTGTGACGATGCTGTTGGCCACGCCGCTCGGCACGCTGCTGTCGTTCTGCCTCGTGCGAGGAAAATTTCAGGGAAGAGCGCTCATCGGGCAGATGACTCTGCTGCCGATGGTGGTGCCGCTCATCATTTACTCGATCGCCGTCTACGGGCTCTTCGCGCAGTTGCGCCTCATCGGCAGCTGGTTCGCGATCGTGCTGGGCCACACGGTTTACACCATCCCTTACGTCGTGGTGATCATGACGGCAGCGCTCAACACTTTCGACGAGAGCCAGGAGCGCGCGGCGATGAGCCTGGGCGCTTCGCGCTGGACGGCCGTCATGCGGATCACTTTTCCGCAGCTCTGGCCGTCGATCGTCTCGGCCGCCTTCCTTGCCTTCATCTCATCGTTCGATGAGCTCGTGATCGCGATGTTCCTGGGTGGATCGAACATGACGCTGCCGAAGAAGATGTTCGACAACATCCTGAACGAGATCGATCCCACCATCGCCGCGGTATCCGTGTTGCAGATCGTCATGGTGTCCGCGGTGCTGGTGCTGGTCAGCCGGTTCGGGGCCGGCGCGGCGCCCAAGACTTGAAGGGTTCTAGAGTCGGGCGACTGCCGCTCTCAACATCTGCTCCAGTGCGGGCCGCAGGCGCTCTGCCAGTTCGGGGCGGTAGTCGAACGGAGGCGCTTCGTTCATGTAGAGGCATTGGCACATCTCGAGCTGGATCGCATGGATGCCCTGGGTCGGCCGGCCATAGTGGCGCGTGATGTAGCCGCCCTTGAATCGGCCGTTGACGGCCTGAGTGAGTCCTGGCGCGGCGTTGCCGATTGCATCCAGCGCGGCCTGCAGGATCGGCGCCGCGCACGAGGCGCCCGCGTTGGTTCCGAAGTTCAGGTCCGGCAGCTTGCCCTCGAAGAGTCGCGGCAGCACGCTTGCAATCGAATGCGCTTCCCACAGCAGCACCTGGCCATGGGCCGCGCGCAGGCGCTCGAGTTCGGCGGCCAGCGCATCGTGGTAGGGCTGCCAGTAGTGTTCACGGCGGCGCTCTATCTCGGCCGGATCGGGTGCGCCGCCTTCGAGGTGAAGCGGTTCACCGCGAAAGGTCTCGGTCGGACAAAGGCCCGTCGTCGTCATGCCGGGGTAGAGACTCTCGCCGCCAGGGGGCCGATTGAGGTCGATCGCGTAGCGCGAAACCGTGGCGCCGAGAAACGATGCGCCCATTGCCTTCGCAAAATCGTAGAGCCGGTCGAGGTGCCAGTCGGTATCTGCGAGGCTTTCGGCCACCGGCGCCACGTGGGCGCGTATCTCTGCCGGCAGGCGCGTGCCGAGATGAGGAATCGAGACGAGCAGCGGAATGCTGCCGCAGTGCAGATCGAACAGAGGCGGGGTCATTTGAGGCTCCTGGGGCGAGTGGAGAGGGCGGAGATGGAGATCGCGCCGGCGGGGAGCGTGGGAATCGTTCGTTTCAGGTTCCGGAGCATTTCCGGCAGCAGGATCGAACGGGTGAGATGCGCGAGCTCATCGGCCATCGGCGCCCATTCGGCATCCCTGCACAGCAGGTAGAAGTCGCGCTGGCCGAGCCTGGCCGCCGGGATGGGAACCAGCTGTATCTCGTCGAGCCAGGCGCGAGACTGCCACAGGCACAGCGGCGTGGTCACGGCCCAGCCCAGGCCCGCCGCGACCAGGCTGAGCATCGCGTCGGTGGCGTCGAACTCGAAGCGCCGTGGCGCTTCGAGGCCCAGGTGCAGCAGAAACCGTTCGACCTGCTGTCCGATCACCGAGCGCTGCGTGTAGCGAATCAGCGGGAGCTCGCCGGCACGCGACGCCAGTTGGCGCGCAGCCGTCATCGGCGTGATCGACTTCGCGCGCGGGAACACCGCGATCCAGCTTTCGGTGAACAGCGGCCGCTGCGAGATCCGGGGTTCGCCAAGCGGCAGATCGGTGCAGATCGCCAGATCAAGTTCGCGGCCCAGCAGTTGCGCGTTGAGCGCCGGGGTCAGGCCGGACCACAGTTGCAGGCGTTGCGCCCGATCCGACAACGCGCGGATCAGGCCTGGACCGACCGTGGCGGCGAAGGAGTCCACACAGCCCAGCCGCAAGGTACCGCTGTCCTGTCTCGAAGCATGGCGCAACTCGACCGACAGGCGTCGCGCATCGGCCAGCAATCCTTCCGCCATCTGCAGCAGCAGCAGGCCTGCGCGGGTCGGTCGGGCCGGGCGCACCTCGCGGTCGAACAGTTCCATGCCCTGCTCGGCTTCCAGCACCCGGACGGCCTGGCTGACTGCGCTCTGGCTTATGCCGAGTTGCTTAGCCGCCGCGCCCATGGTGCTTGCGCCGCAGACCGCGACAAAGGTCTCGAGAGCGCGCAGGTCCGGCAGGCCCTGTCGGCGCGCGGTGGTTGGAGGGGATGAGGAGGCGGACTTCTTCTTGGGCATGGGAAAGGGCGATGGGGATATTCGGTGACGCCAGCGCAGAACCGGAAAGGTTAAGCAAAACGAATACTGAATATCAGTTTATATGGAGTTGAGTGCGCGCCGCCGTGCCGCTCCTACGCTTCGTCGCAGTGTTGAACAGCCAGGACAAGTGCAATGAAAACCACCTATGACGCAATCGTGATCGGAGCCGGCGTGATCGGCTGCTCGGTCGCCTATCACCTGGCGCGGCTGGGCTGTACCAGCGTACTGGTGCTCGACCGCACGCAGATCGGTGCTGGCACCACCTCGCAATCCAGCGGAATTCTTCGCACCCACTATTCGGTAGTCGAGAACGTGCGCATGGCACAGGCGTCTTGGCGGGTGTTCAACGACTTCGAGAACTACCTGGGAGACGACGAGGCTTCAGCCGGACTCGTCAAGTGCGGCTATCTGATCGCCGCGCCCGAAGGGCCGAAACTGGCGCCTCTGCATTCGGCGCTCGAGGCGCAGCGGGCGCAGGGCATCGAGGTGCGCTTTCTGCAGGCCGGCGAAGCCGCTTCGCTGTTGCCGATCGCGCGCTTCGACGACGCAGCGCTGATCGGCTTCGAGCCGGAGGCAGGCTTCGCCGATGCCTATCTGGTCGCTACCAGCTTCGCGCGGGCGGCTCGGCGACTTGGCGTCAAGATCATGGAAGGTGTCGAGGTTCATGCGCTGCTGCGCGAAGACGGACGGATCACGGGCGTCGAGACCTCTGCCGGCAGCTTTCATGCGGCAACGGTGGTGAGCGCGCAGAACATCTGGGCCACCGACATCGCGCGTTGGACGGGCATCGAGAGTCCCGTGAAGCCCGAGCGCCACAGCGTACTCGCGCTCGAAGGACCGGAGGCCTATAGCTTTCGGATGCCGGTCTACAAGGACCTCGGGTCACCCGGCATGCTCTATTGCCGCAGCTATGGCGGTCGCCAGATGCTCGTGAGCGAAGGCATCGTCGGTGAGACCCTGCTGGCGCCCGACAACGAACCGGGCGACATCAGCATGGACTACATGGTCGAGGTGGGCAGCCAGGTGGCCGATCGTTTCCCAAGCTACGAGACCGCCGGCGTCGCCTCTTCGTGGACGGGCGTCTACGACGTCACGCCCGACTGGAATCCCGTGCTGGGCCGGCTGCCCGACGTGCCGGGCCTGGTGGTGGGATACGGTTTCTCGGGGCACGGCTTCAAGCTATCGCCTGCTGTCGGGTTGGTGCTTGCACAGGTCGCGCTGGACCTGCCAACCGAAGTGGATATCGAAGCCTATGCACTCGAGCGCTTTCGCACAGGTGGACTGCTGACCGGCAAATACGGCCTCGGCGCCGTGTCTTGAGAGGACGCCGTGATTCAGAAATTGCCGCCCGGAACGAGCCGCTTCGCGGTCTGCGACCTGGAGAGTTCGAAGTGGCGCAATGGTGGCGGGTCAACCAGGGAAATCGCCAGCGGCTGCTTCACGGACCGAGGGCCTGACCCAGACCTGCCGTGGGACTGGCGCCTCAGCCTCGCTGCCATTGCCTCGGATGGTCCGTTCTCCACTTTTGCCGGGGTCGACCGGACGGCCGTGCTGGTCAAGGGCAGGCTCGCGCTCGCGACGCAGCACTGCACGATGGAGTTGGCGACGCTGGGCGACATCCGGTCATTTCCTGGCGAGGCGGAGACCTTCGCCACGCTCGGCGGGGGAGATGCCGCGCTGCTGAACCTGATGTTCCGGCGCGGAAGCGTTGCGGCTGAAGTGAGGGTTTGGCGTGGGAACGGTATTTCCGAACCATCGCCGCGCGGGAGCGTTTTCTTTTTCGTGGCGGCAAGCGAGTTCGAAGTCGGCCTGCTGTCCGAGGGAGCCAGCCGAATCGTCCGTTCCGACCTGCTTCTGCATGAAGGCCTGCGTTTCGACGGGGGTGTCAAGCGCGCGGAGTTCCGGGCCGCGAGCGACGGTGCTTGCCTGGTCGAACTGCGGGTGAGGCCGGCTGTTGCACATTCGAAAGACACCCGGTGAACGACGAAATCCTCGCCCAGTTCGGCCCCCGCGAAACCATGGAATATGACGTGGTCGTGGTGGGCGCCGGCCCCGCCGGACTGGCGACCGCGATCCGGCTCAAGCAGCTGGCCGCGACGCACGACAA